>JGI24158J21664_10008953_pt1 | contig 13353 bp, 7 predicted proteins | sample Ectturendosymbi3_FD_21664 | JGI IMG/M metagenome (IMG submission 21664) | reverse complement strand
TAATAATAACATCATCAATGGTGAATTGAGAAATATTTTTATTTCGGAAGTGTGTTTCAAACTGGTAGCCCAGCTCTTGGTTTCAAAAAGGTTGCTGACCGCCGGCCCAGGGTTCCTGGTATCGGTACTGCCTGAAGAAAAGAACTTTTTAACACAATAAATTTCCTAAATTTGACAATTTAGATTTTAAAAGTGTAAAAGTCTTTTTCAAAACTGCCCACTTGAATAAATTCAGTTTTTAAATTTTGAACCAAGCGCTGTTCCAGTAGCCAAAGTAAGTTTTCAGCATATAACAGCATACGTAAAATTCATTTGATGACCTATTTAGTGAATAGCGCTGCAGCAACAGTTGTTTGTGACGTGCACTGCCGTGGCCAGTCCAGGCTTGTCGGCATCTTTTCGTTTATGAAGAAGAACAACAATAAAACAGAATGAACGAAAGGCCGAAAAACATGAAAAGACCTTCATCATCCATTGACACTTGCGTACATCACATGAAGTGGTGAAGGTGCTGCACCACCGGCCCTTCCCTGGCGATAACAAATCTTGCGGAACCACGCTCTGTTTTTGTCTGCTTTTCCGATCCAGACCGAAGTTGCCAAAGACGAGATCTGGTGGAAAACGGATTCAAAATTTCGTGAAACAAGCAGCGCAGCCGCCAAACAACATTGACAATTTTAGCAAACACGTAAAAGTGTCTCGGCAAGTTTGAGGGCCATACGCGGACGCGTACAGCAATATTGCAGCTTGTAGTCGATTGCACACGACAGAGAAAAATTAAAGTTGCTTTGACCCCCGCTGGTTTATTGTTTGTGTTGAGATACTGGGAAGAAATAATCACAATCCTATGATTTTCAAATATAGACGGTATGCGCGGTCAGCATGATGTGAGGTATGCGCGGTCGCGCGGTCAGCAAGTTCGTGCACGGTATCGCAATGAACACATATTTCTCTTATCGCAGAATCGTTGCTGTGCAGCAACGTTGCTTTTTTTCGCACCCAAATCTACAAGATTTTGAAACCACCGGCGTCCGAATAGTTTTTGACCATGTCGTGAAACGACAACTGCCTGAATCCATTGTAAACGATTGATTTCGCGCTTCACCGAAACTAAGAAGATCTTACATTCGCGAAAGATCGATCTCGTCTAATCATCTTGCAAGCTCGACACTCCTCAAAATGGTTCATGACGATTCTCAAAATGGTTGACACTCCTCAAAAAGGCTCAAAATGGTTGACACTCCTCAAAATGGTTGTTTCCTTCTGACATTCGCAATTTTTTAATATTTGGTGGCACAAAGTCTCAAACCTGGAATAAGTTATCTGAAGCATTTATTTATCTATTTGATGATCCTTTTAGTTATGATATTAGGTTTGTCAATTTCAATATACTGTACAATGTTTACAATGGATACATTTTCTGACTTATGCAAAACTTTGTTACAATTACCGATTGCTTTGCGTGACGTACATTAAAGATACGTAACTAAGTTCTGGGTCATGACCTTGCAAGAGACCTGTTGACAACATAGGCACTTTCGATCTTGCCTAGATCGCAGAGTTTCAAATTGCACCGTTTCCTGATGACAACTTATTTGTGCTGACTAAACAGTCATTAAAACGTTAGGAGGAAAATAACAGCTCTCTGAATCGACACTGCACCAAAACACATGAACGAAAAGCTGCTGTGCTGTTCTTTTCGTAGTTTGGAAAAAGTTTGTTCCCAGCAAAGGGCCATTGCTCCTGTGCCCTCCAAGCTATGTCTGCGTTTCAACTTACGTCTGTTTTATAAATAATTTGGCGCCATTTCATGGATCCCCAGAGGAGGTAACTGTAGCTTCGACCAGCACGTGCAATTATTTTTTTAAAATTTCGTATGAGGAACACACTCCGCATGTGTTTCGTAGCTTACATTTTGCAGCTACATTGCCAGTTAAGCGGGTGGAAAGCTAATGAGCGTTTTTTTCATTTACGGCAGGGCTTATATTGCTAATCAGGCGACTATCTTTTGCTAGCCATGAACCTTCGACGATATTATGAAAGTGATTTCATCACCAGCGAATACTATAAGTTTCGACCAACTTATAACAATGAAATAAGGGACATTATCTTGGAGTATCTGAAACAGGTTACTGGCAAGCCACCTCCGTATCAGCTGATGGTGGATGTTGGCTGTGGAAGTGGACAGGCAACCAACCTCATGGCNCCGTACTTCNAAAAGGTTCTGGCAAGTGACATCAGTGAAAACCAAATTCGAATTGGGAAATCNCAGAACAAGTTTGATCACGTGNCATACTCAGTTGGCAGAGCTGAAGAAATAGATGTTGAAGATCAAAGTGTTGATTTGCTTCTGAGTGCAACAGCAGCCCATTGGTTCGATTTATCTCAGTTCCTCAAGGAATCATCCAGAATTTTGAAACCTGATGGTGTATTAGCAGTTATTGGATACTGTATTCCAAAAGTGACTCCTATAACCTCTAAAAATATCATGAGCGATCTTACCGATTTTTGTACTAAGCTCTTGCAGAAGTGGATGTTCTTTGGCGAAAAGTTCGACAGAGATGGTTACGATCAATCTTTCAGTAAATACTCCAAAATTTTCTCAAGCATTCCAACTCAGAAAAAGCAGAGATGCGAGGTCGCGTTAGTTTATGAACAAAAATCGCTTTCCTACCTCAAAGGTCGCATGCGTTCTTCGGACTGCGTACAAGCATATCGCGAGTTCAAAGCGAATGAAATCAAGGAACAAAACGGAAACGTCACGGAAGAAGATTTGAAACCGTTCGACGTCACCGAGCATTTTGGAACAGAAGTCAAGCAAAAGTTGTGCTTGGAAAAATCTCATGATGACGAAATCAAGTTTAATGTTGTGCACGATGTTTCCATTGTCATGGCGCACAAAATCATGTTAGATGAGTAACTTCCCGTCATTAAGTTTGTCTAAAAATATTATATTCAAGAAAATATTGTTTTGAGCAACGATATTGCTAGTGCATTGAAATATACATGTTTGGCCTTTTCAAGAGGCAAACGCTCAGCATTCTGTTCCCAGGGTTGGGTGCTCCAGAAATTTGATAGTTTGATCGTCAATTTGCGAATGTCACCAACCACAAGTGCAGCTATAAACTGCTTTGCATCTGTTGAAAATGTAGGTTTTATGAAAGTATTGTGAGTTTGGTTTCTTCGAAATTAGGGCTCAGAGCCTTGACGTGCATCGTACTCAATGGTTGGCTTAAGGGGAGGCGAGCGAGGTGCTTGCCTCGGGCCCCCTTTGTTTAGAGGCACCCCTCGAGGTGCTTCGCGCGCAAATTTTCCTTATTTTTGTTGAAAAACGTTTTATCCACTCATATAGTATACTCCGAACTAGATCATGAGTAAGTACTCTGCTTTCAAACGGGGCCCCCAGTAGCAACTGTTATATTTAAGTGTCTGGCTTTCAAAGGGGTTCCAAAAGCAACTGCAATGTGCAGATACCCTGCTTTCGTTAATACCCTTTTGCGTTTGCTGTTATGTCAGTCATGCCGTAGTCTCAGCAAGAATGTCAAAGTTCAAAAGCACCTTTCCTGAATTTTACGTGTCAATAAGCTGTTCTTATTGAGGCAGGCCCGCTGTGATGCAGACTTTCAATAGGGGGCGAAGCTCTGTTGAACCTCTGGACGAAACGTGACCGACGGCGAAGCTATGTTGCTCTCTCTGTGGATCGAATAACGAGTTTCTGACAGAGAGCGAAGTTCTGTCGAAATGCTTCATCGGTTTCACGAGAGAGCGAACGTCTGCATTTGTTAGAAACCGCAAGGGCAATGCAGCTTGCCGAAACAGCTCTCTGTCTTGCGCTAAGACGAAAAGCGTGGTAAGTGCACTGACTGAATGACTGCAGCTGCATCCTGCTGAAACCAATTGCGAACTTCGGTTCGCGCTTACTTGGGCTCTGTAAAAATTTTCTGTAGTTCTGTACTTAGAAAAAATTCCACTTGCGAAGCTCCGTTCGAACTTACACACATTCTGTCAAAATTTTCCTGATTTTGAACTTAGAAACGTTTCTACTGCAAATTATACGGTTCGCACTTACGTTGGTTATCACAAGCTTCACCATGGTTTAAGATTTTAAAATATATCACCTCCTTGAGATACTCATGCACCGCCACCGAGCAAAACTCGAGAACCCCACTGGCAAGTGTAATGTCGTTGTTGATGTCTTTTTGTTTGGATTTCGCATTGTATGGTTGAAAGTGAATAAAAATGATTGAAAGCAAACGCAATCTTAGAAATTTTTCAAACAACGGTGGCATGTCAGGAACAAGGGCTCGGTACGTTGTTGTTCGAACGTGTGAACGCAGTCCTTGGACTAAAAGTGAAGACTAACTGTCCAATAAAGCTTTATTAGATTAGAAAGTGAGATTCAGTAAGAAGAAAGCGATTGGTTTTGTTAAAGCAGAGCTTAGGTTCAGTGTACACTCTTACAAGAAGCGCGGAATAAGTTTAAAATTATGTGAATGAAATGAGTCAGCTTGTTCTTTAGCCTAGAGCGTTGCTGTAATGCGTATTTCTGGTTTAATAAGAGCAAAAACTAGAAAGTAGAGTAATTTGAACCTTGCATATGACCCGCCGCTTTTTATGACCATTTCAGTAAAGTCCGGATTTTTCCATTTTAAGATGTCCCGTTTAACATGAACAGGATGCGGATAGTACGACCAACGTTTCCATCTCTTTGAAATGTTTCTTTTTTGTTACTAACTGCCTCTTTGACTTTTTGCTGTAAGAATTTGTTCAGGGCAAAATTAACGATGTTTTGTACCCAAAATAAGTAAACTACGTTACTTAACACAATTTTGAGCTTGTTGTTATTTAAATTAAACAATTAAAGGACGCATTTGATGTTTTTTTGTCATTTTGTGGCTGAATGCTTCAGCACATGTGCGGTTATAGTCAGGCCCGCAACTAGTTGATTTCTTTTCATTTCCTGGGATATTTTGGTGGGCGGGAACCCAAAGGAAATTGACCTCGTAGCCTGTAGATGTAGGGTTGAACGGAGAAGAACGATTTTATTTTTGAAACTATGCTTTTTCCCATTCCAATCTGTGATCGATTGTAGTGAGCTGAGACTGTCCGCCACAATGACAGCCTTAACTAGTTTTAACGAGTAAATGAGGTGCAGGGCCTAGCCTAGAGCATGGCAAACAGTTCGGAAATGAAGTGGAAAACTTATTCATTAAAATCGAATGTCGGAAATTCCTATCCGCTATGTGGACACCGCAACCGACTCTTGCAGAGGTTTTTGATCCATTTGTGTAGGTTTTGACAAGCTGGTAATACAGATCGCCTGCTTGCAAAAAGAAAACAGGTGCAATGAAAGCACAGACGCAGTCGGGTGGATGAAATGTAAGAGGAGGCCGAATGCAAGTTTCCGCACAAGTCATGGAAGAATATTGGGATGCGTAGGGTAACGGCAGCGAAAACGAAGTGAACAATCTCAGTCTTTGTGAACATACAGTGTCAAAGGAGCAGAAACCAGACGAATCGGGAAACCGCACTTGCCAGCAATCTTTATTAATAAGCGACAGAACGGGATGGTCACTGAGTAACAGGAGTTGGGTTTTCAATTTGACGTATAGGAACTGGTGCCGGATGATTAGCGGCATTTCATAGGAAGCATGGTGTAGATGTAGACAAACCACTGGAGTGATGGGCATAGTTCCAATACACAAAGGCAGTGCGTCATTTTGGATCTTGTGTAAAAGGCTTTAATAAATTGGGAGAGGAGAAGATATATGTTTCCATACCATACTATATTACAGACCTAGCAAGGGACCTGTAAACCGTGAGCCAGTGTTTTTCAACCGGGTTACCGCAAGTGGCTGCCAGGGGTTCCGCAGGAAACGTTTCTGATGATTTCATGACAAAATATAGATGCGACATTTCTACCCATCTGATTTATTACAGAAAGTAGACACTTCAATCATTGCATGGGCTCCGCAGGGCCGGCCTTAAGTCGATGTAACTGCATTGGGCCCCACCATGGAGTTTGGGAAGGTTGTTCATTTATTCCAGATAGTCCTTGAGCTCGAGAATTCAGTAGAATCTGCTTATAAATCTCATTGTTAGCAAACAAGTTTCTCGTTTGAACGAACGCTAAATTCATTCTACTGAACATCCCTCCATTCTCATGCTATGTAAGGCGTGATACCCGATCTCCACCACATCCCACTCTCTATGGATGGAGCTTGGTTGGTACTAGTACCAGTTAAGACTGTAGTAGACCTACAGCCATTGCAAACGAAGTAGCTTATGTAATGATTCAACTCGCAATGAGCAGGTGATTTGTCGGTCATGCATGTATTTTTATCATTTATCGCTCAACCAATTTTTATTGTTTTGCCTATTTTCGAGCGTAAGTAGAGAGAAAAAACCGCGTACTTCAAAGTCCAGGTTCATTTGTTCGATCCTGTGGTTGCTGACAACGAAATGTATCCAACAAGGTAAAGTGTCTGTAAATTCATTCTAGATGCACCAACGCAGAAAATGAGCAAGGACAGCCAAACAATAATATCCTACGCTTTTTGCATGCCAACTAGGCCCAGGAACAGGAACAAACATTAGGAACAAATAGTAACATTTCTCGTTTTAGCCTAAAATCGAAAAGAAAGTGTTTTTAGAAGATTGTTTGGTCCCTCTGAACAGCAAACAAAATACGTTGCTAATAGAGAGCCTAAAAATGTGGAAATGTAACTCCACAAGTGGCGGGAGTATAATTTGGTTGTTATCTGTATTGAGGTTTGAGATATTTTTATGCAATGAGTGCAAAATTAAGTTGTAACTTGTGGAAATTGCGGTATCAAAAAATATTGTGACCTTAAGCGGTTGAAAAATGTAGAGTTGATGGTGTCAGATAGTTACGACTTCTACCGAATTGAAAGATATTAAAAATTCTTTGAGGGCAATGTTTGCCATGCCAAAGTTCTGCACTTGTTTATCGATAATGAAGGTTGCGTTAATAGCGGTTAGCGTTATAAGGTGCGCATCATGAATTGTATGAAAGCTTGAACTTAATTTTAAATAGCATTGAACGTCTGAAGGAGTGTTTAAAGCAAATGAAATTGCCTGCGTTACGCGGTGTTTGTTGATATGGTAAGTGATCGTTGCTGAAAATTATTCATTGAGTTGCGCATAAAATGGTCTATCAGCGTTAAAAAAGGCTGAGGAATGAAGTTCGCGAAACCATTAGGTGTAAGGCAATGCTTTTAAAATGTTTCGAAGACATACTGTGGCTGCAACTTTGGGAGTAGTTTTCTAAATATCAAGAGTAAAGCTAATACGTTGTGAGATTTATTTAAGCGTCTTAGGTATCGAATGTGACGTTTGCAGTGAATGAAATTTTGAAGAAATAGTGATTAGAATTTAGAAGAATGAAATTTTATAGAAATGTTGTTATAGCGATTAGCTAAGTTGAAATTTTGCACAGCTAGCCAGTGGCCTAAATTGTGCACCTGAGTTTAGGCTGACGTGTGTTGGAGCGGTAGGAACGAAATATGTGGTTTTAAAGCTACATGTTACATCAGATGCTGCTTTGCGCTTAGGAAACATTCAATAAAATAAAGGAATTGAACCAGTAAACTAATGGAGAAAGTTTTCAACAACAAATGGACCATTAAGTGTTGAATTGGCACTCAAATTGCGAAATGTATCCCAGTAAGGCTTAAGGTTGAAACTAATGCCAAGAAATAGCTCTGTTATGAAATTTCGCATTACATGCGCTTCAGCGCAGAAAGTAGCTGTTCCGCTGAACAAGAATGGCTGATACGTAAGTCGTGACGCCTTCGCGACGGTTCGTGATATTTTGTTTAAATCCCAAAGCGTTGAAGCAAGCCGTCCGGTTATCAACTAGACGTGAGGCGTTACAGTTGGATCGCGACGTCAGTATTGAATCGTTTCACGCAAGCAGCTTATCTGAACTGCAATTTCGCGAAAAGATTGTTAAAATATGATATCGTTTACTATGTGTTAGTTTTTGAAAAACCGCCATAGTGGCAAGGTGAAAGGTGATAATGTTGACAAAGGCAAAAATTCAAAACAACTAAAAAAAAGATCTGTGTCGCCTGCGGACACGCTGTCCAACGTCTGTGCAAATGACAAAATCGAAAATTATCTTGTGCGCTTCCCTAAAACGGTGAAAGACTTAAATTTGTGCATTATTGGAAAATTTATGTTATTTGATGCAAAAGAGATAATTTTTGTGCGGTTTCTAGCAAATTGTATTATGATTGTGTTAAGCAAAATCGCTTCTGTATGTTGACAACACAAGCTGGAGATTAAAAAAAATTTTGTGCATTTTGCGCAAGGGTGTGAGGCTAGAGTAGTCTGCTGAAGGCTTTGTTAAATTGCAATGGTCAAGTATTAGCCTGTCAACAACGCATACTGAATAGAGAAAGCTGCGTTTTATAGCAAAAGTCGTTTGAAGAATGAGACGCACGACGTTGTGGATGCTTCGGAGAGTCACGAAAACTATGCAGCGTGTGGGTGCAAAAATGCCGCGCTATCTAGTTAAAAAATGTGAAAGTTCAAAATCAAGTGTTGTGTCTGCTATGTATTGTGTTTTGTTCGTGAGACAGCGGTTCGTGAAAAACGTAAGCACGCTCTCGATGGTTTTGTTGTGACAACGCTTGCCGTTGTATGCAAACGTGACTAACCGCGAGTGTTTTGTCATATCTGCGGTTGATTCTAGAAACAAGTTCGCAACACGCCCTACGCGATGGAAGTTCGGCACTGTTGGCTTCGCTGAGCGCAGCAATCCTCCTGTTGTTGCTTTTGAATATTGCTTGGCAGCAAAGAGAATTGCACAATTTTAGAAGGAAAGTTTCAAAAATGTGACTGCTGTTAAATCTAGGACGTATGGAATAATGGGGAAAGAGCCCTAGTTTTTCTTAGATTAAGAATGGCAGAACTTAGATCAAAGGTTATAAGTAAAATCGACTCGGTATTGCTCTAATATATAGATGTAAGACTTAAAATAGGAGAGAAAAAAATAATAGTAACTTCATTAATAGGAATGCCAAAGTGTGAGGTGGCTGTTCCTCTCAAGAAGCTGAAATCTGTAAAAAATAAAGAATATATTTAAATATCAAACACAAATGGGTGACAAAACAGTATATCATCCCGAAGAAACACAAAGATGGTGTGTTAGAAAAATTGAAAATTAAATAAAGTGTGAACCAGAAATGTACACATGCCATTTAATTGTGTCAAATGTTACACATGGGCATTAAAACGAAGTTATGAAGGTTTTAAATATAAAAAATTAGTTATGTAAGTCTCAGAAAGAAAATTTCTTTCTAAGAATCCACGTTGAGCGCCAAATGTTACATCAGATGTTTTAAGAAAGGTTAATTCTTGTAGGTATCAGAGACAAGAAGGGAATGTATCAGAAAAACTGAATTTCCAATATATTTCGTTAGGCGTAAAATATAGTTCGCATGGTTAATAGAAAATCAGAAGTTAGAAGTGATGATTCAGAAAAATTCAATTTTCGATTAAACACGTTCAGTGCTAAATATAGTAGTAATCAGAGACAAGATGGGGATATATTAGAAAATATTAAATTTCCAATATATGACGTTGGGCGCCAAATATAGTAGGTATAACGCGTCCTGATGGGAGACGAAGATACCTTTCGGATTCAGAAGTAATCTATTTATGCATGGGTTCGTTATCTTTTCTGAATCCAGGTTCATCATCACAGAAACTAGTCTGCTTGAAAAACCTATGTCTCTGATAACTCAATCACTCAAATTCAATACATCAACACACATAATTAATATTTTGTTATTATTTTTATTTGCAATGAATGTAAATAGTGAATAGAATGCAAAGATACTCACCAAGGTACAATGTTTCATAATGTCCGATAGCTTCTCGATATGCCATAATGCTTTTATAACTCTCATATTTTAATGCTGCATCTTACCAGTTTGCGATAAGAGATCAACGATCCACCCAGGTCGGTTCTCCTATTCAAGCAATTTATGGTATAAATAAAACTCAATTTTGTTTCAGGTCACAAAGCATTTCTATCTGTAAAAATACTCATGTATAAGTGTGTACTCAATTGCCTAAAGCTAATTTAAAATCATCATGCTTTCGTTTCACAGTCCGCGAGTTGCGCTGCTCGCAACTAGATGAAGTACTAGGCACGGAACAGTAGTTCAGGTGAAGATTCGCAATTAGTTAGTGATAAGTCAAAGATATGTTCAGTCAGAAGGGCTGATCCGAAGAAGGATCAAAGATATCTAGTGACCTACTGCCAACCTGGATTCGAACCAGGCGGGCTACAAAGAGATGCAACCGACATGCCGAGCAGAATCAGGCACACATCAAGATGTGTACGCGTCCTAATAAAATTCAAATGACTCACCCAAGTGTGGAAATGTCTACTGCGGCATAAGGGGAGCATTGCTCACCACTTATACGGCCTCCCGAGGTGCTAAGCGGAAGAAAGTAGAACTTTCAACGGCTGAAGAAAGTAAACCAAATGACTGAACTCAAACTTACATTGTAATTTAACAAATTGAACATAGTTTGGTTATAAACACAATTTTGATCTGAACAACTTGCCTGACAAAAGCATGATAGTACAATACAGTGTTTGCAAATTAAACTGATAGAACTTCACTTTCTGGAATTGAACTAACTCAGTAATACCGTTTAAACCTGAAAGACTTACATGGCAAAGGTTATGTTGGCATAGTGCAGCATTTTAGCCTGACAGAGTTTCATCCGAACAGGCTATTCACTGTCGTCTAAACTGGCAGGGGTTATCCCGGACAAGCCATTTGCTGTTGTCCATACTGGCAGGGATTATCTCGGACAAGCCACTTTAGCCTGGCGGAATCCTGCTAGGATAAACCAGTTTCTTGAGACTCTAAACTGACATGGCGTCTAGTACAGGCCGCNGATTACCACTTGTCAATTCCTGATCCTTGCGTGAAGTGAGCGCAATGCCCAATGTCATAGCAATGACTTAACCTCGGCAAGTGTCCGGAGGCAGAAGAGGAAAGTCTCAACTGAACTTCGGTCCAAATGGGACGTCTTTTATACTCAAATTCTTGGTAATTCCCCGTTGTTTCAGGTGTTTTGATTGGTTACTAATTATATCAATTATGTAATTGTTTTATCATAGGTCAGTTCGAATATTTGAAAGATGCTTAATAGCATCTGGTTGCCTAGCACCTTGGCTAGTCATGCTAAATAAAGCATCATATGACTCTTGGTCACGTTTTTTGTGACATTGGGTTCAGTATCGGCTGACTGAATCTTGGTCACGTTTTTCGTGACAGCTGACTGCGTAAAAGGTTTTGGTTGGTTGTGATTCTTTTGAATCCATTTGGATTGTTTCAAGCTTGTGAGGTTTTCAGCAGGCTTGGCCTCTGCACAGCAATAGTTGTTACAGGTAAAACTTGCCTGTAACATACGGGTATCTTGAAAATTCATGTCACCGCAGATTGGACTGTGCAGCCATCAAACACTGCAACCGGATGGTAACATCTACTGTGACGTTTTGATGTGTTGATAACTTGCAACGGGCATTGTACGCATTTTGTCTTGTGTTTGTGGTTGATTGATTTTATTTCGTCACGTTCAGCAAAGTTTAAGTCCTGGGAAAAGGCAACGTGTTTGGCCATTTTGGCTGAAATATAACCTGCCATAACTCGTCAGCCGATAGAGAGCTATTCAAATCCTAGAAAGCTATTCAAACCCTCTGAAGATGCGGAAAATCTTAGTAGTTTCGGTTAAAAAAATTTTTGGAAGTTTTAGATTCTAACATTTTTGGGGGGCGACCCAATTGGGGCAGGTTTAGGGTTTTTGGATGATGTCATCGGGCCCTTGGCCCCAACCCCAAGAGCAAATTGTTTGTTTCCTTTTTTATTTGAAAAAGCAAGGCGAAAATCCGCATCTTTAGAGCCCTTGATTGCAGTGGCGTAGCCAGCCCAAAAATTTTTGGGGGGGCATAATATATTTTAGGGGAATAACACTACTTTGTTTGAAAAAACGCCTCTCAAAGTACAAAATGATTATTTTCTAAAAATTTGGGGGGTGCTATGGCCCCTTTTTCTCCCCCTTGGCTACGCCTATGCTTGATTGACCATCTAGCGTTTGTGGTGCGAAAGTTATGGCCAAAAAATGATAATTAATTAATTAGCCAATTCCCTAGAGATTCATTAGGGGATTAATTAATTAATTTGTTTTTAGGCCATAATGGTTTGGTAAAATGTGTCTGTACGCAGACAGGGACAATCGAATTACGTGCATGTTAAAATGCTTTGTACAACCTTTGCACCGTACTGCAGCTAACCCGCGAACGTCGCATGGTTGATTTTGAAAACTGTTCGGTGTTCAGCACGTAAAGCAATGCGAAGCAAGTCGTGATAAATTAATGCGAGTAGAATTACAAATTTACGATGCAAAGTAATAATTGCGCATTTCCTGTGAACACACACGCATCAGCAGCAACGTCCGCGCATGAACAAGTGTCGGCTGTTTGCTCAAAATTGTTGATTCGCAACAATGTCAATTGGGACGTTCAGTCTGTAGCGGTCGTAGGTCCAAGGAGGAGGAGACGATATTGGAGGCTTCAAGAGATCTAGTACTCAGGCCCGTAAAGAGGGTGGGCGAAGACCCCCTAGAAAAATTTTCGCCCCTCTTGGAAAAATCTGTTGGACATAGTTTAAAACTAATGGACACAGTTCAAAATATTTGAGCCCCTCTCAGGAACCTCTTCGCTTCTACTGGTGTCCCAAGCTGGTTACGGGCCTGTTATTACTTGCAGTCCTTGTACACTCTAACACCAGACCTCGCACAATTCATGATCTTTGGTTTTCGTCGGCTTGCCTAAGCTCAAACAGAAAACAAACAGAAAAACTGGTGGCGTCTGGAAAATGAGAAATAACAACGCTGGCTCTCACACCGCGCGAGTCGAAATTTGTGTCTTGAAAAGGCGCATCCCGCCACCGCGCACAAGGTGCATTCGATAAGTGCAATCCGCTCCTCAATAAGGATGCGGGTCGGAGCAAGGTCCGCTACAAACCTACGAGACCAGCCCGTGGTCTAGTGGTAAGTGCGTCCGCTTCGGCGCTGATGGGTCGAGATGCTCGACTCTTGGCCGGGTCTTACCAAGACCTTGTAAACTGGTACTGTAACCTTCTCACCAGGCGCAAGGTGTGCAGTAGAGCTGCAGGGAACGCACCCAGACAGGCGCGGACACAGGGGGGATGCATCCCCCCACCAGACCTAAAGAGGTGTTGACATGACACTTGATTTCATTGAAAATCATCGCCAAAAATATTTTTGTACTGCACATTACTT
>JGI24158J21664_10008952_pt1 | contig 13354 bp, 10 predicted proteins | sample Ectturendosymbi3_FD_21664 | JGI IMG/M metagenome (IMG submission 21664) | reverse complement strand
TAATGCAGAGCGTATGTTGCTTTCATCGAGAAGTAGGTCAAAATTAAGATGTCGGTATTATGAAACTTTTAAACCGAAGTTGTGTTTTTTGAAAGTTTATATTGGCTCACCCTCCACGTTTTGACTTTTACATTTACATGGTTAGACGTCCGTAACAGTCATTGCGTAGGTAGAGTGTAGTGTAGACCGAATAAGCCTATAGTCCTTTTAGTGATGGTAATAGTTGAGTCCTCCCAACGCATTGACCTTTATTTGATCCTGTGTTTGGACCACAAGTTTCGCAAAACTGCGAGTTCTGACGTTGCCTATTTGTTAAGACAAGGGTATGACACCTGTAATGGTTCGAAATCACCTGCTGCAGCCTTCGTGCGGTCTGCCGATTATGAACGCACCACCAGGTGACGTCACCGCGACGTTGCACTCAATGCTTGTTCCACAGTGTCATCATTACATCACTAACATATTTGTATGAAATTGATTATCTTCACAAGCTGAAGTCTGACCTTTCACCAGTGTTAATTAGTTTCCTGTGACTCACCTGCTCCAGCACAGATGAAGTCTATTCTTAGCCATGAGTTTTAATGTGGCTCGTTTCGATATTTTGGTGTTTGGTTATGTTTTCACTTTTGCGTTTCAAAACGACTAAGTAGTAACATTTTTTCCCTTGCTTTTGCGATGTTTTTTTACCCCAAATGTTTGTTTTTAAATGTATTCCTACGTGTCGTTAGTTGTGGCTGTGGGGCTTTCGCACTTGAGCCTGACTGAAGTTGTCAATCAAACAACACTTAATTATATTTTGCGAAAAACAGTTCGAAGTATTTTTGCCCATGTTAACAGGTAACTTCTGAACATTTTGCGTGTCCTTTCGGGCCCCAATCAAACACCTGTGGCTTGTGGCGTACCTCGACGGCTTGACAAGCGTTTGAATCGTTTGACGTCTCACTTTTCTTAATTTTCACCTGGTTTTGAGTAGTTTTAATTTTCCTTGTTAACTTCACCATTCAGCACCGTTGCTTTGCATAGGGCATTCAGCGGAGATTCTTTGTTATTGTTGTTGCCTTCGCGCCATTGTCGCCGATACACCCGTAACGTCACACTCGCTCAGCTTCTCCACATTTCGTAACAAATTGGAAATGTGTCTTACCTGACTTGAATCATATCGCCAGCAATGAAAGGACTGGGCTTATTCGGTGTGCAAGTGTACGTGGTGTTTCTTCACGGTAACGTGATTCTTCACTGGCATTCTAATACGTGTCCTCCTCGAACTCCGTGGTTCCTCTGGCCACCTCTGGTCCTGATGCATTTTGCTGGTGCTCTTCGAAATTTACCAGCGTTTTCCAGTGTTAAGCGAAATTTCTGGCTTGCGTAATTTCTGACTTCACGCCATGTGCGCATGTACAGAATGATATTCCAGATATCAAAGACGCTGAGAAAACTGATGATTAGGGCTTAGGATTTGGTGTTTAGGTAAGTGTGTCGGGTTAGGGTTAGGAAAAGAAAAATAATTTAGGTTTAAGACTAAGTCCAATATTTTTCAGTGGTTATAGTTATTCTCGTACTGTAGCTTGTTGTGGGTATCTAAAAAGTTTCAATTTACACAACACACATCGAAAAGTAATCGCCAAACCTTATTTCTTTACTCTGACAAGCAGACTAGCTGACAAACAATAATAGATCAGAAATTTCGCTTGACACCAGAGTGCGTTTTCACACGCGAACACTTATGGCTCGTTGGCGCATCTCGACGGCTTGGAATGCACTATTGTGGTGGTTCGTCAGCTCTGTGTCTCATGGAAAGGTTATCCCCGTGCAGTCGTAGAAATAAGATCTCGAAATAGTTAAACTTACTTGCTCAGACTTCACCTGGAACTTTGCTGTGTTTCCTGAAAACCGATCGACAAACGGTTTAGACATTGACGCTTCACTTTTCGTTTATTGCACGCGCTCCGCGGTTCGCGGTTTTCAATCATGTGACACTTACGGTAAATTTTGTTTCGCCGTGACGTTCGTCCACCGCGATCTTTTGTCAGTTGCCACGCAACCATGTTCGAACTGCTGCGCGTTCGTTAAAGTTATTGTCGGTTGTCATTAGCTTCCATTGTTTACCCCTAGATTGAAACTTTTCTTCGTAATACGAGATCTGTGTCTTCAAAATTGGATCGCAGCGATTACTTCGTGGGGATTTGATAAGTGTGAAAGATGTGGAGTTATATTGCCAGGCGGCCATGCTCAGTTTAGTGGAAACGCTTCACTTGTTGCGCAATCCCGTGGCAGTCCTTCATCCATCAAAACTGACTCCGCGAACTCTGTTTGCGAGAACAGAGAACTGAATCGGAAACGATGGGTCTTGTTGTTGTGTAGTGACATGATGAGATCCCGTTCAGCAATCAACCAATGATAAAAATTTTGAAGTTGTTTATTAGATTTTATTGGAGTATGTCAGCAACCGTTGAATAATCGCACTTTTCAAAACAAACACGAAATTTGTTGATGGATGCAAAGCGGGAAACAGGCCCGTGACCAGCTTGGGACACCAGCTCGGGCGACAAATTCTCTGAGAGGGACCCAAATTTTTTGTACTTTGAACTATGTCCAATAGATTTAAATCATGTCTAACACATTTTTCCAGGTAGGGTGAAAAATTTTGCAGGGTGGGCTTCGCCCCCACTGCGCCCCCTCCTGGTTGCGGGCCTGGCGGAAAGTGTCCTGAAAGTATCATTTTGTCTCCACTGACCTGCGCCGTCGGCATTTCGCATATTGTTCATTACCTTTAACCGCTGCAAGTATCGTCACAAAAACAGATTTTTGAATGTAGGACCTTAAGTGCGCTTTGGTTGAGGATGGCGGTGGAAAAATAGTTCCACATCATGTCGTTGGTGCCTGCCCTGCAGCTCACAAGTCTTGCTCCCCGTGGTACGCAAATATATTACATCGTACACAAAGCCGAACAACCCGATCACGCCTCAACAGTTACGTAATGCCGTTACCGTCAAGCTGCAGTAGTTGGCCTTTGTCGTATCAAATTACAGGCAGCACCTGATGTTGGGAAATTTCTTTTCGTTCACTTTGGTTTCATTTGGTGTTGCTGTTGCTTCTGCGTTGCTGACCAGGAATGCCAAAAAGTGTTCGCTTGCAGTGATTTGGAGCGATTTCAACAACGTTGTTTACAATCTTAACGTCACACGCGAAAACCTGAACGTTGACGTTGTCATTTTTGAACAATTGCCAGATCGCCCCAGTCTTGCTTGGCCAACGATCACTGAAGAGTTTTTTTACCGCGAAATACCCGAATCTCAGAAACCTCGTATTAACTGCTCTATAGAACCTCAGCGATGTTGACAGAAAGTATAGCTTACTGTCCACTCGTCTCTTCCACAGTTTCCCCAGTATTTAAAATATTTACGTAAATATCACGCCATTCCTTCGCCATACCAAATATGGCAACCGATCGGCGTCGCCTATATGTTCACGGCTTGCGGAGCGCTTTTCAAGCCGTGGTTTTCGGGAACGCGAACCGGTGACGACGAACCCTCCCGCTAAACTGCTTCTCGTCGCTTTTCCGACAATGCCTTGAAACTTTGAAATGTCAAAACAAATCTTTATTCACTGTTGATAGGCCACCAGATTTGAAACACAGCACCAAGTGGGGTAAGATTAATTAACGCGGGCTCGGCTGCACGTGAAAACAGCTTTGGCGATGAGATGTTGTCGCTTATCCTTTTTGTCTTTGAGCAGTCGTCGTGACTGCAAATCTAAAGGCGGCGCTGCTTCGACGTGGTACCTTCGTTAGTCTCGCTTTGTTCCGACGTTCATCTCAGGTCGCGAATGGTTTGAACAGAAGTGTGTGTGTGTGCGCGCATGTGTGAATCGATAACTTTATCTAGTGCTCCAGTCGTGCTTCAACCAGCGGATCCATGAGACGCAAGACGAATGCTGCTGGTTTCAGCTTTGCTGCCATTGTGCAGTGCACGTGTGAGTCGCAGGAGGTTTTCAACAAATCCCGCTACGCCGTGCGACAATTTTTCAACTTCCTTGCTAGATATCATTACATCATTTTACCTCAGTGCGTTTATTTTCTAGAAAACCGACAAAGCATGGTCAAACGGTGGCGAATAAGCGCTTTGCACCTGTCCGGCTACTTGCCGTGCCAATGCATACATTGAGAGACAGTTTAGAAATTCCCAATTTCAGACAGATCGCGAGCGGGTGATGCGGGTTAACAAGATTCAAGCCCATTTGTTTGCGATGTACTCGCGATATGATGCAACAAACAAGCATTTGCTGCTCTGGCGAGATGACGAAAAAGAAAGGTCTTGTTCCACAAAAAATAAAAAGTTCTTTGAAATAGCACAAACACGACCGCTATGCAGCTGCGATTCTTTCTCACCACGCGCTTTCAAGTCGCGAGTTTTGTTTCAAATCATCACGCGCGAAAGTATTTGAAGGATGCATCTTGGTTAGTTCTGCTGTTCAACCGCACAGCTTCATCCCATTGTGGTTTGGAGATGAAGGTTTGCTGGTTTCCTGTTTGTGTTGTCGTCACATGGAACTATCATTGCCGGTTTCTAATTATAGAGTGTTCTTGTTTCCACTCTGCGCCCTGCGCGTTTTGTTCAGCCTTTCGCGTAATGAGTTAACACCATTTTCTAACAGTCATCGCGGACTTATGCGGAAAGAATCCGGACGCCGTCCATAACTCACAATGAATTTTTCAATGCTTTTCCCACCTTTTGTATTGCAAGCGTCGTGACGGAGATGATTTGTTGAATGTGCCCACCATACAACGTGTTGCCTTAAATTCGTCTTTGCCCCCTGGCGCAAAGCGGAGCCGCCTAGTTGTTTTACCGATAGCTCACCAGTTTTGCTCGTTTGGTCACACGAAGTGGATTTATTTGCTTGAATCTAAACTGCTACGTAATGTGGCGGCCTTCCAATTTGTTTGTCACTGTAATAACAAGCGATGCGCCACGTCCGGTATGGGAACATTTTTTCAGTTTACTTCTTCAGTGAACGTTCCGTGTAGTTTGTCGCACGTTCCGATCATCAATGTTGTGGTGCAACCGCTCAACGCCGTTTGTATAATGACACCAAGTCTGCGCCTTTGCATAAACACGTTGCACAGCGCGAAGTGATTGAAACTTCCAAATTGTGGTTGCACGCCTCACAACAGCGAATGCTGCCGATCACTGTTTCACAACTTGGCGATATTTTTGCGTAGGTTTTGTCCACGGTTGTAGCGCGGCACAAAACAAGGTGCGCTGCGAACTGCCGTGTTGCTTGCGTGACTTCGCCTGTCGTGGCAAACAACTCGGAAGGCCACTGCTCGGTCTCGAGGCACTGCATCATAAAGTTGAAGTGCGTTTTTTCGCGCATCTTGTTCGTGGTGGTGTTCAGCTGCTCGGCGTTCCTCACCATGACGAAAAATGTCGCTCGTATCTGTGCAGGTGTAGTTCCCGAAACGATTTCATTCAAACATATCTCAGTGCATCATGATTGCTGTTCGTGTTTCGTCTCAGACTTCCGTTTGTTCAACCTGGTGTCATTTTTTTGCGCAGCGGCGCGGTCCGCCAGCATTTGGTTCCGACTCGCCGGGTGAAAGTTTCGCAAACAAGCGAAGAAATTTATTTTTACACACGAGCGTTTCGGGTTCTTGATAGTATCAGCTCTTATTTTGTTTCTGATGGTAAGGCGAAGAGCGCTGTATTTTTTAATTTGATTACATTTTTTTAACATGACTGCGTAACTGCATGAGCATTGAGCACTAAAACAAAATTTTGCTGAGTGTAAAGTTTGCTTAGAGGGAATACAGCCCAGCAGGTTGCGTCACCAAGACAGAGACCTGTAACAAGCAACAAGATTGTTGAATTTGACTATCCCAGACTACGCGCTCCAGGAAGAGTGAATACCTGGAGCATAAGTTGATGTGACATTTATGTGAACAATAAAAACAGCCAGTTGCGGGTCATCGAACGCGTGCTTTGTGCTCCTCAAAACCAGGCCGTTTAAATTCTTCAACTTTTGTTTCCGTTCTTGTATTTGGAGAAAAAGGAACTTCGCATTCAGCGGGTGAGCTAAACCTACTGAATGCATCTGGCGCTCGATAGTCAGATGTTGCCCTCGACTAATGCCCTCGACTAATGCTTTATCTACCGCTCATGTCGACAGTAGGTGATGACTGTTTGAGGTAGGGTAAAAGGTGTAATCAGTAGGTTGCACTTTTTCCGCGTATGTGTGGATGCATTCATCCAGTATGCTAAGTTCGAGAAACTCAAGTTTTTAAATTTAACTAATTGGTCTGCAACCCTGGAAATAATCCAACTGTGTAGTTCTGTTATAGTAACCATTAGTGCATTTGGAAAAGCGACGCCCGCAGTTGCCACTGATTTTGTGCTGATATGTGTTTTTAATGAAGTTGCTCGGCTGCCGACGTTTCAACGAATTAAAGCAGCAGGTACGTCACATTACTGTTTGTGCAAGACCTGGCAGTACAAGTCTTCTCATCTTCGTGTAATCCTCTCACGCTCATCCATGAAATCGTTTCGATCTCATGTTCATCCAAAACTGCTTATGAAATGATGCGATCGTTCCACCTGTGGCTTTCCCTTATGTCGTCACCCTGCCATTTCGCATATTTTGCTTAACGACTAACTGCGAATTTCTCTTCTGTTCAACGTAAACTGCTGTGGTGTTTTGCGATCTGCAAAACGCCTGTGTTCGTCCATGTGTTTTGTTGTGTGAGTGTCTAAATCGGTAGTTAGAGATGTATGAGAATTTCTACTTGAAAGATAGCCTTGATTTGCGCTACCTGCTGTGCTTCTCTTCGTATTCTGCATGCTTCCAGTAAATGAATCTTGTGATTTTTTGCGAAGTTAATCGATCTAGAGTGGAATGAAAAAATATGAAAGACATAATTTTTTTAATACTTTCACCGCTACAAAGCATTTTCCACCGTGTTTGACTTGGAAAGTTAAGCTTCTTGCCAACATTAGCAGACATTTGATCTTCGTCATTCTCCATTTGAAGAAAGCTAGAAAAAACAATTTTTGTCCATGATGCAGGATTTAAGGTGTAACGTTGTTTTTGATGTTTCCAGACTATTGGCTTTCAAACATACCTGATTCTGTTGGTCTTCTACTCGTACGTAGCGATGTCGCATGTTTCGTTTCGTTTTTGCCTGGTTTTGTTTTGCCTTTGATTTTTGGTCTTCTCAGAATAATTACTCAAATATACAAATCCCAATATCGCTGTTGGCGATTGCCCGAGTACCTACTTATTCAGTTACTTTTTTGCTTGAGACCATTCAAAATCCCCTTTGAAACTTCAATTTTAGCTGGACGCAATTTTCAAAAAACTCTTAAATTCGCAAACAAACGAATTGCAAACCTACCTTCGATCGAGCAATGCGCAAACTATACATTTTAAAATGGTATTTACTTGGATTTGCACGATTGGCAGCGTTACACATTTTGTTTGGCCAGGAGGCAATATACCGCGTAGTGACACGGAACGCTAAAATCTTACCGCGATGTACACAACAATGCAAGACTAATGTCACTGTAACGCGCAGGATGTTGTAAATTCCCGACGGACTTCTCTTTCCATCTTTATCACGCAACAAACCCATAAGGCCATCTCAAAAAGGCCATACCGGGTTTATGATATATTTGTTGAGCCTACAGTGCTTATGGACTTATCCCATGGCGGAAACAGCTTTTTCAATTTTAAGCTGGTGTAAAGTGGTAATTGATACTAACCTGATTCTATGTGTTGCAATAAAATCAATACTAACATATCAATACCAAAGCAATCATCATCACATGCTCATAATTGAGCGCCCACTTTGATTATCTGATTTTCATCTGGTCTTGAATTTACCACACTCTAAACTTTGTTACTTTAATTGTTTTTAACTGATGTTGTATGGTGGATCTTCTTCTAGAACTGATTTTAATTTGTGCTTTTATTTTAGGGTTAGCATACGCCACGGAACATGTTCTGAATTTGAGAACTAAAATCCGTGTCCCGAAAAAAACTGACACAAGTCCCGAATTTAGCTGTGGCGTGGGGAGTGCTTAAGATAGTCGAAAATGGTCTAAACTGGAAAATAAGCGCAGCACTCTGCGTGAAAAATTCGCAGAAAACTCGCCGCACCGAAGACATGAAAGTTTCTGCTACCCGGTTACCTTCCACCTTCCTGTTTGTAGGAAAGTAGCTGCTGTAGCATAGTAGCTTTGCATGCGTCACAGAGGTTGTCTGCCCCTTCGTTCTGTAACGACGTGAACCGTTAACGTTGGTTGCATATGAATATTTCATTTCGTCAGTCATAGTGATTTTCAACATGGGTCGCGACCCTCCAGAGGGGTCGTAACAGACTTCGTTAGGGTTAGGGACCCCAGAGGGATCGAGACCCCCAGAGGGGTCGTGAACCGTTTTTGGAGGGGCCGCGAGTAGATATTTTAAATGCACAGCTGCGTTACATTTACTTTATTCGAGTAATGATAGGAGTCGTTGGATTATAGTGATTTGCTATAATCGGTGGCGGTCCAAAAAAGGGTGAAAACCACTGATCTATCAAATAGAACATGATCTATTTTGCCACAAGTGTTTCGTGAGTGAAGTGGCGCGTGGTTGTCATGACTCTCGGGAACGCGTCCCGAATTCTGCGTACTCAGAAATGGCAACCCTATGTTATTTGCAACACTGCACTGCACTGCAGTGCGAGATCTCCAGCCGAAAACGAGAGAGTATCGTCCGCAAACGTCGCCAGCAGTAGCAACAACAGCAAAACAGAGGACTCGGTGAGTTATGAGTCAGAAATGTTTAGCAAGGCCACCTATCTAACAGCCTTGCTTTAAGTGCCGCACCGCAGACTATTGGACAAAAAATAATATTTTTTTCTTGTTACTTCTTATGTTGTAAAAATACGTCATTGTTACGTAAATATTCACGACACCATATTTTCTGAAGTCCAAGACTTTTTGTCCTCTGTCCTCAAATTCAATTTTCGACCATGAGCGCGTATGTGAAGATCTCGCTAAACTTTCTGCGTACGTTATTGATTCCACACTGTATGAACTGAGCCCACTGCGTTATCCAACCGAGAACTATTTGCAGCTTTTGGCATGTCCATCACTATGGGGGAGTTAACGGAACTACCCCTTTTCGGTGTTGTGACCTTTTCACCAAACTGGTTTTCTGTTCAGCCGCACGTACTGTAGATGTTTGCGAAGACGCCACGTGGCTTAAATCTTTTTAACGGTGAAATCGCAGTGTGTTTGCGCGACTACGCAAAAAAGATGCTGTGTCCTGTGTTGTTGACGTGTGTCGCTGTGCAGTACTGTGTTGTTGTTGACGTTGTTTATTTTTCTTGCAGCCTTTCGGATGCGTGGACGTTTCAAAACCGAGATCGAAGAAACTGCCGGTAAGTCAAATCAATATTTTGTTTTGCGTGTGAAGTTTGTTTGTGATACCATCTTAAAGCGCGCAGCGGTCGACTGGGTTGTTCTGAACAACACAAAAAACAGCATCGGATCGAAGGGTCGCGTTTTGAAGTTAACGCAGAGGCGCCAATATCTAGGGAGGCCTTGGCCGAACGAAGTCAAAACTAATCCAGCGCTGATGGAAAACGTGAGACGGCGTAATGCTCTACGCGAGCGGATACTTTCGCTGCAGCTGATAAGAATTGGACCTATGCTCACAATCGGCGATTTTTTACATTTTGCTATTGTTTTGGTTAATCACTGTCGAACACGCAGAGACCCTGACGCGGGACGTTGCTAAATACAACATAGTTATTACGTGGTTTACTGTTGTTAACTGATCGCCGCTAAATGAAACGAAACTTCGCGCCAGACTAGGCGTTGTGTTGTTCTTGCGTAAGTTCAAAACGAGGTTTTGAAGGAGCTGGTGAGGACAAATCAGCATGGTGAACGTAAAGCAAGATCGTGTTTGCTTGGGATTTACGTTACTAAGAAGTCAGTGTGCACCAGAACAACAAGGCACAATGCAGAAAATCAGACAAAGCGGCAAGCCAAGCGCTCGAAAACAACTTTGACGCGAGATTTGCAAAATAAATCAAACGAAAGCGGCTTCCACGGCGAATCCAACGACAGGTACAGTATGTTAGGAACGGCGGAACAGGGTTGCTACTTGCAGCATCAGTTACCGCAGCAAGCACATCAACCTCATTAATTTCTCAAACAAGTGTTGCTTATGTTTAGTGAGAAGCTGATCAGCTTTATTTTTCTCAATTATTTTTTTCCACAGGGCGATGGGAAGAACTCACCGCGGCGTCGCAGGTGCGCTAACCTTCATTCCTGTTGTATTCTTGCTTTCTATTTTTTTAAGTACATCAATCCTGAATAACCAGTCGCTTGGTTGTGTATTAAATAGATATTTCTTCCGCTCTAGATGAACTAAAAATCCAAGTTTAATTACTAGAGGTCAAATCCAAATCTGAAATTATTTTAAAGCAAATATTTAAAACTTCTTGTTCATGCGTTTCTCAGCAAACAAACTTAATTTGTCTTTGCATGAAATAATAAACATGGTTTGTTTCTTTATTTTTATTTTTTGTCAAATATTTAATTGATTCAAGAACCAAGCATAACACTATCATTAATTGTTCACTCGTGCAGCAAGCTGGGAAATTACGTTCGGCGTTTGACGAATTTTGACCAGCGCATATCTTCAACCTTTATTGCCGTGGCGTACAGTCTTCAGCGGTTCTTCAAACACTTTGTGTGTCTCACTAAATGTCATAACAATATTCTCGACATTTTTGGTCTCACGCGCCCCACTTCCACTTAAAAAAACATACCGTGAAACCATGATTTACTTCATGGCCACACAGGACATGAAACCACGCGTAAAACAACTCGCCATTTCGCAAATAGGTGACGCCCCACCGAAATATTGACCATGTCGTAAGAGGTCAAAAATCAGGTTGTTACGCTTTCATCTGCGTTCTTGGCAAACCTTTTTGCTGTCACACACGGCAGTGAATGAACCGTTGCACACATACTGCAAGTGTGCCGCGTGCCCGGTTGAACAGCACTGCAGGCTCAGGCTGACTGCTTGCGCCACGCACGGCCTTCCATTGGTTCTGCTCGGTTCCAGTTCGTTGTCGGATACGCAGATGGCGAGTTTCAGGTCGTCGCGTGCCGTGATGATGTCACTGTTTTGTGTTTGTGACGTTGCAGGAGGAGATCGAATAAATCTACAGGCGACTCTGATTCTTCGGCGCCAAGCGGTGAAAAAGGAACTACACGGTCGATGACGAAACGACGAAAAAGCAGTAAGGTAGTAAAAAACTTGTGTCGTCCTTAAATTATTATCTTTTATGCGAAGGCATCTGTATTTTCCTGCTAAATCGTCAGCTTCAATTGTTTTATAAAGTCGATTTTTTGAAAACACGTGCCAGTTGTTCTTGAATTTTTTTTGAAACTAACGCGGGTTGCTTATTATTATGCGCAGTCAGTAGTTTTTAAATACTTCGGCCAAATACCAAGCATTACCTGCAACACGTTTCAGTTCGTACTGCGCATGCGCAACAGTCAAGGGCATTGTTGCGTTTGTTTCACCTTTACTCATATTTTAACCTTTCGTGTGTTCAAAACTTTTATTTTGACAAAAGGCTTATTGTGTTTTTAACAGAAGGTCAAGTTAGGCTTTCGTTGCAGGCATCCATGACCATCATGAGCTCCAGTGATTCCGATAACAGCAATGAAACCATGCACCCCTTGCGACAAACCGCCCCCTCTGCGGTGGGGTCTGGGAGCAGTTTTAACGGTGAGGATGTTCCCTCTGTGCGCGGCATTATTATTGAACCAGTACAGTTGCGTTGGCCCCATATTGAAGCATCGACTTGCTATAGCGGTAAGAGAATAACTGAATCCTACCTTCAGCCGACGAAAAGTTGCTTTATGATTTGAGATGTTGTCCGTGGCAACACTTAGTAAAAAGCGCGAAGCGTGTTTGGTTAGATTTAGTTAGGGTGGAGGTCACTTTCACGGTAAAACATGTGTTTTTCGTTGGAAAAAGTTCGTTTTAAAGCTATACCATCGATCTCTTTGCATTATGCAGCTACACAACCCTTACGCCAGCCGTGTATCACATATTGTTTTCTTGTTGCAAAGCCAAACTATAGTTCAACCGCAACGTGATCTAACTCTGCATTGGACATATATTGCGACAGTTCAGTGGTTTTTCCGTTTTTTTTTCAACCACGTATGCTTATGACGTGTTGTATAAACTGTCGACGATTTCGCTGCAGATCTCGTAGCACGCATCAACACTAAGTGTGTAGAGAGCAGGGGTGTGCATCCACTCAACACTGCCGGGCCAAATGCACGTAACCAGATTGGTCCACAGCTGCATGTGTCAAGCTCTGCGGGATGGGCGACTCGCTGACCACCTACGGAATATTGGCAATACTCATTCATAAACTGGACCTTTCCGCGGCCACAAAACTTTCAGGTCCCGGGCCACGGGCTGCATGCACCTGGTGTAGAGGATTGTGTAAACCGGTCGTTCTCAGGGTGAGCACCCCCTGGGGTCGATATCGGAAGACAAGGAGGCGACAAAAAACACCGCGGGCGATGGGGAGCACAAATATCAAAGGGCCAAAATGCTAAACGATCATTTCGTTTACTTCCGACTGCTGTTATAATGTTAGCTATCAACTACTTAGTTCCTTGCATTGAACAGGGTGGACACGTGCTGACTTCTTCCTATAAAATTTTGTTATGTATTGGTTTCCTTTCACTTCGCTTCTTTTCTGTTTGCTTGATGCAAGGTGGCGGCCATATTATGTCTGGAGTAATAAAAGTAATAAAGGGGGCCACAAGACAAAGAAAATGAGAAACGCTGGTGTAAATTAATTTTGCGAAATAAGCGGTCTAAGATGTTTGTGTGAAATGCGAATTTCGACCCATGTTTGCTGTGAAACAAATTTCAGTAAACAGTGTGCTAAAGTCTTCCTGCTGTCTTGTATTGCTGGCAAAGCAGTATACACTAAAGTTTAACCGAAACGGTTCTCGCAGCCTATCTTAGAACGTGTGGAAGAGAGCAGCGTTCTTGGTATCATAAGGGCATTGTGGCAGTTGCAACGTCCTCAGCTCCTCTATGTTCTTCAAATCTGTGTTGGTGAAGTTTTGTTACATGATTTTTTTATATAACGAAACCCCTGCTTATCCCGTGTGCTTTTTGCCAAAAGTAACTTTGACATTGAGTTAAAGGCACTCTCTGTGCTTTGTGTTACTGCTGTTTGACTTTAGCTGAAATGGCGTTCCAGCAATTCAAAATCTTTCATCCTTTAAAATTTTCTTCGGTTGCGTAATTCCTCTTCGGGTGC
>JGI24158J21664_10008951_pt1 | contig 13354 bp, 9 predicted proteins | sample Ectturendosymbi3_FD_21664 | JGI IMG/M metagenome (IMG submission 21664) | reverse complement strand
ACTGTGTTTCGAGGGGGAGGATGACTCGAAGACCTTGCGGTCATTCTCCTCCCCCTGATATCTGATTTTTTCAGATGTTAAATAAAATTATCTGTCTGTCTATTGTAGTGGTACGATTTTTTTATCGTTGGCTCGTAATCAAGATGAAACTCAGTGGTCTTAGCCCTACGCGTTTGATTTCTCAAACTGGACGAGTCTCAACGTGCGTCTGCATTGAAGCTTTTTACTTTCCGTCGGAAGTTTTCGAAACCAAGTTTGATTACCTTGTCCGTTAAATCACACTTAAGAACATTTCGCCGAATCTTGTGAGAAAATGCAAGAACAAAAAACGCTCAAAAGACATTGATGCGTCACCCCTGCCGATGATTAGGCCATGCTTAATTGTTAACGCGAGTTTTGCCATGCAAGCATTCCTCTGCAGCTGTTACCGTCGTTTACGTAGTGTGCTTTTGCAGCTTTTCAGTTCGCTATTTGTCATAATGTTAAACAAAAAGGTTGGTGTGAGGTTGCAGTTTGGAATTGTCAAGAGTTTTAGTTTTAACTGCAGTAAACAGGGTTCCCCCTGTTAATCCATTCAGACCCAAAAAAGTACAGCTAAAATATTTTTGGAGGGCCGCGAAGCATTTCAAAACCTTACAGTTTTCCAATATTCAACTACAACGTTTCTTGGTAATTTGTTGAGTCTTTTTCCCGTTATATTGCATGTGTTGTTAGTATGTGCATTGTTTCGCTCACGTCAATTTTTTCTGTTGTTGTTTTACCGCAATATTTCATTGTGGGCTTCACAAAAATGTCAGTGACGGTGGGTCGCAATCTGAAGAAGCTTGGAAAGCACTGATTTAAATCAAACATAACTTAAACTGTGTTAATCGTATATAAACAATTACCATGTTTGTTACCACAAACAATCTGCGCCAACAAGGCTTTGTTGTTAGAAAGTGCATTGTACATCTCACTGCAGCTCATTTTAATTATTTATTTTCTACGTTTAGTAGAAATAAGGGCAAAACTCAATAAGGACGGTATGGCAAATATTGTGCTGAAGAAGACTGCGTCTCCCAATATTTTAGTAAATCATATGCTGTAGTCGCATACCCTCAAGATACAATTTTTGTTTCACGAAAGAATGGCTTCAAGTTGTGCGTTGAATGCTTTTTTCGTGTTGTGTATTTCAACACATGCGTTTGGGTTCGTCCGCTTCAGTGTTGTGTAAGACTTCGGGTCTGTCTATTCATGAAAGTCCCCAATGTGCGTCGGAACACCATTAGATGAATTTATCGACAGTGTAAAATGATTCATCCACCTATTTTTGCAGGTGTCATTCAGAACGAACAGTTGGCAGCAGAGCTTTTCAAGAAAGTTGCTCGTCGGGGCCACCAGGGCGCGGTCCAACGGTATGAAGAGCTCCGCGAGGTGAAATTAAAGAAAACAGCAGCAGGCTTGCCACGACATCTTACTCCCGGGCATCCTGCGGGAGCAGTGCAGAGCGAACTTCTAAGCCTATTTCCAGGTTTGCTGGAAACGGTCCAGAACTTCGAAGAGAAAGTGTTTCCAAATCCGCCCGGTTTACAGTCCGGCGCTTACACTCCGTCTAAGTTGCATCGTCAGTTCGTACCCCTGCCGCATTTGACCCGGGTCGCTTCGTGGCCGAAAGCTATAGGAAAAGAGTGACAAATTCTCTTCACTTAATTCCTCCGCGTTAAGTGCGCATGCGTGACGCGCAGTCGGATTTCTCAGCGCTGTGCCTTAGTTTTTGATTTTTTTGCTGCCTCTCACCTGAAAAAACGGCATGTCTGCGACACGTCTTTCCACCGAAAACCAACGGTGCCGTTGGATTCTAGCGTAAGCCTGTGCTGAGCATACTGATTGGGTGTACCTGGCTGGCGTCCTGCAACCTTCTGATCAAAAATCAACCCATCTGAACTGCATTCGATATTTAACAGAGCCCGCTTGCTTGTGACCGCCATTTATTTGTTACTCTTTTTCGGACACACTGAGTTGCTCTTGCTTCTCTGTGTTGCTTTGTGCGTGAGTGTCGCGAGTTCGCCGGGCGCTTCAGGTACCGGTGAAACGACTGCGAGCAGAGAATGGCCTCTTCCTAGGCGCGCTTAATAAACTGTCGTCTTGGGTATGAACCTGCTTGCCCGGCACAGAAAGTTTAGCAAAACACGTACGATGCGTTCTACAACTTGACGCTGTCCAGACGCAACAGCGCGTGATCACCTCACGCCACGGTTGTGTTGTCGCAGGCAGACTAAGCGACGCGTCCTGTTATAACAGGGTTCTCCAAACTACGGTCCGTAAAGACACTATCAAAATTTTAAAAAGCGTATTTGCGAAAACTTTTTGGAGAATGTAACATCTCCCTGAAACAATAACCATACGTAAGACAGTCATGTGAATATCTTTTAGCTAAGTGTCACTGCATTGCTGGCTGGCCTAACGTTGGGTAATATATTGCCGCAATCAGAGGTCCATGTTAATATTACGTATATCCCAACTGAAGCCAGATTGTATCACTATGCTAAAATCAAAGAAGCAATTTCACCATTCTTCTTAATGTGCTTTTATTATTAACCAACATGCAATGTTTGACATCCTTTCATTTTAGGCTGGAAGTTTATGCTCGGCCCTCGAACGCTTGTGTAATAGCTTATGTGGTCCTCGAACAAAACTGTTTGGAGGCCCCTGTGTTATAAAGATGCTCTGCTCACTTCCTGTAGGCTCGGGTTGTTCTGTGCTAATGCAGTTCATGTGGTTGCATTGATAGAAACATAAAAGGGCCTCTGTTGTTTAATATGGAACACCACTTCTGTCCTAGTAAGCTCCCGCTGCTTGTCTGGCAGCAGGCAGTGTCGATCGCTTTTGCTGACACCAGACGGCTAGACTCTGTTGACCGTTATTCTTGACTCGCTCTCCGAACTGTTCCCACTTCCCAGAAAAAAACAAACTGCCGCCATTTAAGGGATTTTGCAATTGTTCGGTTTGTGATTCCTCGAATTGCTAAATATTAAAATTATGTAACGTCTATGACATGTATTTTTTTAGAACTGTTGGCCTCGCTTTTAGACAGAATTCTTACTTTTTCCAGTCTTATACGTTTTTCATCGATACCTTGTCCCAAGGTTTCAAGCTTCGCGTGTGTGCCACAAAAAACTTAGGTGTGTTTGCGTATTTAAGTCTTCCACCTGGTTTTTATGTCTTCATTTAGTAGACAAAAGCTTACGTTGTGTTGCAAAGGTGTAAATACACAATTACGTTTTTGACAACACCTTATCTCGAATAGTAAACTGTGTTACATGCAATACTCGTCATGAAGTTCTTGCTCCTGGGCAAAACTTGCTTGAAGAAATACTTAAACGTAGTCCGCAATGTGGCGTGGTTATTTGTTCTATTAAAAGTTATCTCCGTTATGCGCATTGCGCAGCATTGTAAGTGATACTGTAGTTGAAAAATAAGAGGCGAAAATCCTTAAGATGATTAACCTGAAACTGGGGAAGTTCCTATGTTGGCAGAAGTTTCCGCACCCGACATCAAACGTGACAGTGATGTCCACCCGCTACGCACACAATGAAGACAATTTCAACCGATTGCTTTTGTTGCGAGCGGCAAGTGCGCAAAGCTTCACCCTGTGGCAGCTAGCAACATTAGAGATCATGCGCCGCAATTGCTTGTTTGTGCCACATATATATATATATGGGTGATGGGTGTTATTCTTCTTGCACATCCCGTTCGTGGTGAATGGCACATTCAACGCAACGCCAACGGAGAGGTTGCAACACTTTATTGCGAGAAAATATTCAAGCGGCATTTTGGAGGCGTTGCGTTGCTCCGACCTGTTATTCTCTGAAAGTCACTTATTTTCTCGATAGTTCGTCGTACAGTAATGTATTTCCTATATTACTCTAATTTGCACGTATGCTCGAGCAATGCAGTGACAGCCGCATCTATATTTTTCTTATCAGTCAGCAATGGTTCGTGCAAAATTGGAGTAAACCGTCTCATTAATGGATTTAGGTCGGCGCTTCTCAACCAGGCTGCAAAGCTCTCATAAGTGGGCCATGCACCTTAAGCCGAACTATTCCAATTTTTCCTGCTGGTCCAAACAATTATTTTTTCGTAAGAAGTTACGCGTTAGCTTGTGTCCAATCGAGCCTCGACTTGATCTGACCACATCCAATGCCAATAAGCAAGCTCAAGCTTCGAATTAAAAATAAAAATTGCATGCGTTCGTTGCGTTGTTTTTTGCCTCCAGGTGGGCTCCGAAATGAATTTTCGGTAAAACTGGGCCGCGGAGTTGAAAAGTTTGAGAGTGAACTGTCTCAAATGGCGTCAGGGTCACAGAGATGTGCTTTGACTGCATTTGCGAATGCTGCACTTTTGCACACGCATTGAAGATAATTTTTTTAGGAAAAACGTCAAATCACTTCGTGGAATGAAAATTAGTACTGAAAAGGCCGAGGTATTATGTCTTTCCTGAAATGCATAAGACAGTGTACACTGCAAGTAAGCAGCCGCACACTGCGGTCGGTCGGCCGAGAAGTTAAAGTACCTGCGGGTGGTATTCACTAGAGGCATAAGACAGGGCGAAGAGATTGACGCACGGGTCGGCAAAGAAAACACCTAGCGTGAGCAACTCTTCCGTGGTCACAAAAAGGCACCTTTCAAACACCCCAAGCTGTCAGTTTTTGTTCCGGGCCCCATCTATGGTCGTAGAAATTGGGCAGTGACCCAAAGAGTATTATCACAAGTTCAAGCGGAAGCGTTAGCTTTGAGACAAAGTGCGAAGTTCATAAAACCGAGTGTCCACCCACTTCTACGAATATAGAAATTCCAGCGACGATGGGTTGGCCACGTAACCATAATCCCCAAAGGAAGATGGGCGAGTGCTGCTGGTTACACGCGCGGGAACACGTCGTAGAAGTCAACCAAGGGTCTGAGGTAACTGCATCTCAGACTTGGCTTGGTCGTACCTTCGTACGGAACCAGCAAAACCAACAGAGGTTCCTGAAAACCATTAGCTATGTCGAGACGTGGGGCTGCTGCAACTCCAACCCTACCGAGAGGAAATATAGTTTTGAAAATGAATGAACAAGTCCCTTTTCAAAAATCCTCTTCGCTCAGTGTTTTCGGCTAAGACTGAAAACTTATTCGACACCATTTTTCTTTGGTAATATAATATTGCGTAGAGGCTTCGAAGCTCATTTGAGAATGAAGGAAGGCTTGAGAAATTCTAATTGCAACGCTCTTGCCCAAAAAATTGCCGATCAACTGCTGCCGCTTGACTGCATCAAGCAAATGATATTACCATCGGCTGTGAATAAACATGCGGCGCTGTGGCAAATGTGGGTGAAGTTGCTGCGGTTGTACGAGAAAACTCTCGCAGGAAATGGCCTCGCTGCTTTTTAACCAGAAGGCTGTAGGACAGGGTTACCAGAAATTTTCCGTAGCTTATGGCCAAAATGGCTGTTTTTTAAAAAGTTACGGTCAAAATCACAAAATGTTTTAATTGTGGTGATTTCCATATTCATAGGTGTCTCAAATTGTTCGGAAGGCAGTATATTTTTGCCGATGAAATGTGGTTTTGTCAAAGGAGCAAGTTTTTACCCTAAAACAGCAATTTCTTCCGTAAACTTCAAATTACCTGTTGTCTTTATTTACCCTAATAAAACTTATGACCTTATATTAAACACTACTGTAGATGCATGCTTCAAATCTGACCCATTTCTGGGTTAAACAATTGAAATTAACTTTCCAACTCAATGACACGGCTAGAATTATCTTGATCTAGTCCTCCAAACATATGAAAAGATTAAACTCATGAACTGCATTAAGTTGATTATCATAATGAGTTAACCACATGCTCAAAACCATCATAAAGTTCACATATGAACGAAAGGGCAGGTAGGAAGACTTGAGAGCAAACACTGACTCATGACAGGTCCGATGGAAACACTTGCACAAAATCTACAAGATTGCAAGGGCTAAATAATTGCTACACACTTTGAACATTACAAGGTTGTAGTTACTACAGAACGTTACTGTAAAAGTGATGAGAAACTTCTAAAGGTAAAATCTTACAAAAATGCGAAATATTTCTACTATAACATTATCAGTCACACAACCAAGTGCAGCAGTCTTCAAATACAGTGCGAGCGCAGCAGATACCAGTGGTAACCAAAAGATTATCACTGACTGAAACACCTGTACAAAATCTGCTGACTTCCAGGGGTAAAGCTAAATCATTACTACACACTTCAAAGCAACATAAGGTTGCAGTACTGCGCTGTTACTGTAACAATGAGCGACATGAAGACCTTCCCAAAAAATACAAAAAGGCAAAATTTAATGAAAATTTTATCTTACAGTGACAAACCAAAAAAATGGCCAAATTTTATAAAATGGCAAAATTGTTTTTTCATGGCCAGTGCAGTTCATAAATGGCCAAATTTTTCGAAATTGGCCATGAAATGGCCAATCTGGCAACCCTGCTGTAGGAAATCACAGCTGTACTTTAACGCAATGATAAAAATGGGCAGTCGAGTTTTCATTGTATTCTCGACGCGCAAAAAAACATTTGGCAAAACTGGTTGATTGCAATCCCATGTCAAGCTTCGAAGAGATCTACACTGGAAAAGACGTTTGGTGGTACAGAACTTGAAGATGGCGTGAAGTAGGAGATTCATATCGTCAGAATGAAGTGGAGATACTACCGAGCTGGTTTATATACAGAAAATAAGAGATCTCATTGGTTAAAGCAGTGGCCAATAAGAAAGGGTTTAGGAGATAAGAAAAGGCGAAGCTGTCATTGGTTGCAGATGTCATTTGGACCTCGTCGAAACGTACTGGGCATACATGAGAAGTTTTTGCACAAACAGTAAATGTTAGTGTAAATCATTATCAAACCATTTAGAACGTTAATACAGAGTTCCTACGGAGTTTGAAAAAACATGGGAAATTTTGGTCATTTTCCAAACTGAAAAGGTCTTGAAAAAGTTTTTTTGGTCTGTTAGTATGGACAAAGGAAGTAATTTTCCACACTTGATCTTTTGTCATGCAATGTGATAATATTTTATTCCAATACTTTTGATAAGATTTCTAATTTTACTTTCATCATGTTGACTATAATAGTGCTTGTATTCGACCTGGGTATGTCATTCGGAGAAGTTATGTCTGAAAAAGCCCGAAAAAAGGTTGGAAAAGGTCTGAAAAAAGCCTGGAAATTTATGTTGAAAACTGCGTAGGAACGCTGTTAATATATCTATATTCTTTACCGGACAACAACAACGTAACTGTGGCGTAGGCTCACCAGACCAAAAAAATATAAATTATTTTCAATCTATTGATTCATTTTCACAAACGCTTTTCCTCTCAGAAGGGACACGGGGGCAGCAGCCCTCGGGCTCGAAATGCTTCAACAGTTTTCAGCAATGTCTAGCAGTCTTGCTGGCTCCGTACACAGATGGGACCAAGCAAGGTCGGAGATGTAGTGACGCCACCTGATCCTTGTCTACCTCTGGGCCACCTTTCTCTTGTGGGTGTAACCAGCAGGATTTAACTCGCCGATCTTATTTGGGACATTCTGGACACATGGCCGAACCATCGCAGTTGAGATAATGAGATATCACTATTCGGAAGAAAAGTGGCTCGACTTTCAGGGCTTTACGAATTTCACAGTTTCGTACTTTTGCGGAGTGTCACGCCGTGACCTCTTCGCAAAAATATCATCTATGCCGCTTGTATTTGAGATTTCAGTCACTACCGAATATTTTTGGCTGTAAGTGAGTATTGGAACAAATGTCGATTCAAATCTGACAGCATTCCGGTGTTTGAAAGCTCACGCAGAACTGCGTTTTCTTTGGCAATCCGTGTATCAATCTCCTTGTTCTGTCTTCTGTCACTCGTGAGTACCATCCCAAGGTGCTTGAACTTCACCCGTAACAGTGCAAGGCCGTTTAAGCTACTTGCAGTGTGAACTGGCTTGTTTTTTTGAGANACATAAGACCTTGGTCTTTTTGTTGCTAATTTTCATCGCANCTGAAGCTGAAAAGTTTTCAGCTTTCGTCGCACACAGTTGAAAACCGATCAAGTGCAAGNTGAAAACCCTGTTCAGAGGATGTAAGCAGTACCAAATCGTCTGCACAAAGCAAACGGTTGATCATACAGCTTCCAACAGTGACCCTCGTCGACCCGGCTGGGTGAAGGCAGAGTTTGATTTGTACATCATTTTGTTTTCAAAGTCAAAGTTCCAATTGCTGCCTTAANTTTTATATTGTTTGAAAAACACTGTGGAGTTACTGAAACATGGTCATTGCTGAGCTTTTCTAAGGCCAAACGTCAATTTTGANTCTGTGGAGTATAACACCGTACTCCCATACCTACTACGTTTAGCGCAGTCTTATATTATTTTTTACTGTCTGTCGGAAGGATTCCTTTTACAGCCAAGACTCAGACACTACGTTCTTATCTGAGTATATATTTCGTCTACTAGACTTCATCAGCTCTTATTCAAGTAGAAATAAGGTAGGCATCACTACCTCTTATTCAAATATTATGTTTTACAGCAGATTCTTCTGCTGAGTTCGATTGTAAAGCCAGAAACTCGTCAATAGGGGGGCTTCAAGTTTGTGCGGGGAGGCCTGACGTTTCTGCAAGGGGGGGCTTGACATTCAAATTTAACAAAAATTCCACTAATTTACAATGTTTCATATTTCAATTTGGGGGAGCTTGGAGCTTTGTTTTGGGGGCTAAGCCCACCAAAGCCGGCCCATGGCGACGGTATTGTGTAAAGCGCCATGGCAAATATATTTGTATGGGACAAGTGCAAATGTTCTTTATTGAAAAACTGCTGCGAATTCATTGGTTTCGCCACAACGTGGGGTCATAAAAATCGGGGGTCCTAGGGCTAAAGGGCCTACTGGACCTAATGGAAAATCCGCGTATAGGTCAAACTACGCACAGAGAATAGAAAGAAACGCAATGATAAAACTATCTTTTGTGTTGAATGCGGATCTCCTTGCTAAAGGAGAGCGGAACGTATTTTGTAGTGGAATCCGATGTACGCCTACAATATACAGAGGAATGTCCTTTTTGCACATTTTTAAAGGTTGAAATGTGAGAACGCACTATTCGTAAGACTTTGTATCCTTAGACTCTGCTCACGAACGTCTCCAAGACGTAATATGCGTGTGGACCTGCGCATTGTTAAGTTTTACTGCACAAATGACCATCCCGAATTTCCTCACTGTATACATTCTCTTGATTAATTAGTCACAGAAATGTTTTGTACTAGGATATCGTATGAAAAGCGGAGTGTCGTTTGTATAGTAGATCGACATGACAAGGCTAAGATAAAAATAAGCTTGCCATATCGACAAGATCAGGCACTCAGCAAAATTTTGAAGATGGTGTACTTTCTAGCGAAAAACTAAAACTACTAGTGAGGGTTCCATTGCATGTCGTACCCCCTTGAAAAATTGTGGGGGATCGGACTCACCGGACCATCTTCTTGTTTGTTAAGCGGAGCTTGCATTTTATCGACAGCAGTCAAGTTTTTCAATTTTCTAGAGATACAATTTCCGCTTGGCGTCTGTCATGGTGCGGTCTGTAACGGTCAGGGAAAGTTCGGGCTGACCATTCGAGACCGATGGCCCAGGTCCTAATTGGAAAGATATAAAAAAAAGATAATAAGACTGTCGATCCGTCAACTTAAAGTTGATCATAGTAAAAATAAAGACAAAGAATGTTAAGATTAAAGCAGAAGCAGGGAAACCGGAAAGAGCATTCCTACCTTTTCTTGTAGAAAGCCCTGTTGCCAAGCTCGCATGGATCAACTGCATGAAACAAATACAGATTATACTAAGTTGTTGGTTGGAAACAGTCGATCTGTTTCGTAAAATGCAGCCATTCTTTGCGTAGTAATGGTTCTGTGTCATCAAATATATTAAGTTGTTCTCAGGATTAATTGCGATACGAATTGCTAAAATGGTGATCCAGCATAATTCATTCCAGTGAACAGAGTCCCAGCTGGGTAGGCAGTTTCACAATGTTTAATCTGTCGAAGATGGACAATGTAGGCTCAGTTGGGTGGGCTTAGCCCCAAGCTCAGTTGGGTGGGCTTAGCCCCAAGTTCCAAGCCACCCACATTGAAACACGAAACACAAAAATCAGTGGAGTTTTGTCAATTTTTAGAATGCCAAGCCCCCCGCAGAAACGCAAAGCCTCCCTATTGAAACCTTTCTGGCGACGGTTCTGTGTAGGCTACCATTCGCTGAAAAGGACGTTCATTATGCTTTATCGGTCTGCAACGCCAGAACAGTGGATATACAGGGTGGTCCAAAAATATATCCGTTTCATTATCGCTATCATTTCATATCAAATTCACCCAGGTTTTTGTTCTCCAGGTTAATCATAGTCAGAGCTCCAAATTGTATTTCCCAGTTTCAATGGATCACGGAGCAAGATATTCCGTGCAGGAGAAGGTCAACATTGTAGAGGCCTACGTCGCGACGAAATCAGTTGTCCAAACTCATTGTCAATTTTTGAAGGAGTTTCCAAGCAGAAACACTCCAACCACACTCACAAAGTGCCTCCTGGACAAATTATGGGAGACGGGAAGTCTACAGGATAACTGTGGCCAACCATGGTCAATCAAGACAGATAATCGCATCGTGACTGTGATACAATTTTTGAAGCAGTCCGCAAGGAAGTCCGCCAGACGCTTGTACCAGGAGACAGATTTTTCAAGGAATTCGGTTATGCACATGATGCACAAGGATCTCCACCTGTTTCTGTATACGTTACAGATTTTATAACTTCAGACCGATGCAAATAAAATTGAGAGACGTGCCTTTAGGCAAACCATCAGTCAGCGAATCGAAGATCATTCTGATTTCTTAGACTTCATTTTTTCAGTTACGAGGCAAATTTCCACCTTAGTGGTTGCTTGAGCAAACAGAATGTGCGTTTTTGGGCTCAGGTTCAGCCCCATGAACAAGAGTGGATATTAGGGGAGGTGAACGAAGCGGTCGCTTCGGGCCCCCTTTTTCAGAGATGCCGTGGAGGGCCCTGTTGAGAGTTACGCACTTAGTTTTTGCATTGTTATGTTAAAAAGCTTATGAACCACACGTAATAAGCTTTGAAGCAAGTCAAACGTTTTTCAAAATAAAACGAAATTTATGTGCAAATGTGCCAATGGATGCTCCTCAACAACTTTAATGTGTAGACAAAGAACAAATAAAAGTCAAATGACTTCAAGCAATTTACAAGGTGAAATGGTCTTTCACGCAGAAGCCTTTCCTACAGTCTTCTAAAGAACAAATGGCATGCGATCTTTTCTTGGAATTTATAGCTCTTTCGTGTAGTTCAGAAGATCTCTTCGTTAAATTTCCGCGATTTCTTGTGTTTTTAGTATGTTCGTTTTTCAGATATATACATTTTGATGCGGGACCGTGTTGCCACCCTCTAAAATATCGTTTAGCTTTCGATCGGATTACCTGTATGTAAACTCCTTGTTTAGAGCAATAGTAACCACATATTTTATGAACCCAACAACCACAATCCATTCAGTGGACACAGGGTTTATTTATATATAAATGATCGCAACGCAGTGCACAGAAAAAAAAACGTGAAGTTTTAGGGTGCGCGAAATAGGCTATGAATTTTTAAGTAAATATTACTTATGGCTTACAGTTAATATATTTGAGTGCTTGAACAATCTTTTCTCCAAGGCGCAGTTTTAATAAAATTCTTGACTTGCAGTTCACCTACGGGAGCCGGCAAAAAGGTGTCTTGCCCAGGGAACACTTTTACTTCGGTACGCCATTCCATGCATGTGAAAATCGTCGCAAAAATTAGCTTGCTAAATATGGACAAACAGCGCATGAACCAAGCGAGAGACTGCTTGAAATGGATGACAATTGTGCAAATACGTATTTGCTAGGTTGCCTGACTTTTGAAAGGGTAAAACACCTAGAACACGAGGAGGATTTACTGGTTATTGCTGCTACTAAGTCTGACTTCGCTGAAACTTGACTGAAAATTGGATAATGGAATGTTTTGCTCAGGTGCTTTGCCGCGAAAGTATCTCCATTGCAAAACTAATCCACCTTTGTATTCTAACAACCAACGAAGCTCACATAAGAAAACAAAAGGCATTTTGTTATTAGCCAACGTTACTTCAGGGTCCACCTAGAAGGCAAACTTTCTGAAGGAAGAGGCTGCTGCTTGAGCCAAGTGCAGACGTTTGCACCATCTGATAAAACTTGCTGGCACCTCTGTTTTTTCTACTAAAACTAAATTCGTTCAACGCAGCTGATTTCTACTACAAAAAACGATTCATTTTTCAATTGTAGAAGCTGTGTTATTGCAAAGTAGCATATCTGATTTTAGGCATTGCTTGTAGTAAGCACTGTCGGGAAATTGCCACTGAGCAGTTTACTGCGGATCACATTTGATGCTTTGCCTGTTTAGGCCACCAGGGACCATAGCGTAGGTAACTTTTATTATAAGTCTTGCGTGACATCAGCTTATGCCAGTTATGCAACCTAGCCAACATACAACGCAGTTGCTTTGATCGGCAGACATCACCTTCACTTTCCAGCCGCCACTTACAGCGGGGAACACAAATGTTCAGGGATGCGAAACATTTTCGGTCAAGGCAAAAATTAAATTAGGCCGGTATCGCAAACTGGACAACACAAGTTGGGAATTTAAAAAGTTTTTTTCAATAAATTTGTTTTTTTCAAAAATATAAGTATAATAATCTGTCAGATTTGTAAGAGACGTTAAAAGTTATTCAAACAATTTTGCCCGATTTTAACAATTTCTGCCCTATTTTTTGAAAACGTGTGATGTGTGGGAGTACGACGGTGCCCCTGTACCCTATCTCCTCTTAAAATGCCGCCACTTCAAGCGATAAAGTACAGCTCCGAGATGACAACAGCTCGTATCGTGCACACGAAGATAATTCTATTGATGACCTGAAGCTTAAGCCTGTGAAGATGTCTTTGTAATATAAGTAACAGCAAAACCAATCAAAGTTAATTCATAATATGAACATTTCTTTTATCTTTTGTTTACGTCGGAGGTGAAAATTGTCTCTGTAGTGAACCTGCGGTTACCCTCCGCTCTATTTCATTTAGCTCTGCTTTCCCTACGTAGACGAAAAAATCATGAGTTTAGAATTCAAGCAAGGGCGTACGCAAGGGGGGTTGGGGTTAAACCCCCCCCCCTTGAGCTTGATATTTAAGAAAACTTTATTACCTGCGGAAAGGAGATTAACTGTTTTCGCATACTTTTTGCTTGTTAATTTGTCGACTTATTGCAAATACCATATAATAAATTTGCATGCAAA
>JGI24158J21664_10008950_pt1 | contig 13354 bp, 8 predicted proteins | sample Ectturendosymbi3_FD_21664 | JGI IMG/M metagenome (IMG submission 21664) | reverse complement strand
TGTACAAAGAGACATGCAAAACGACAAAATTTATTGACTTTAAAATTCAGAAGTATAGTCTAAGTATGACAATTCAGTAACATTCTGACACTCTCATTCTAGTTCTGAGTCTCATGGGAAATACAAATGTGAACTGTCCCATCCCATCCCATGGGATTCCCATAGGAATCCCATTCCCATGGACAAGCCTAACGATATAGCCATATCATGATCAATGCATGGAGACAGACCAAATATGGTAAAAAATTCATTTATGTAGTTGACCAATCCGATCTCAATCACGATAGGCCAAGGAAAGGCATAAGGGTTTTGTTTACACTCATTTTTATAACAGTGAACGTGCTACAAGTGGGCAACTATCCTTTAAAGCAGTGATTCCCAACGTGGTGCAGGTGGGCAACCGGCGGTCCACCTAGAATTTCTAGTGGTTCACAGAGGGCCCTATATATCCTTGATATATATCCTCTTATATATCCTTGATAAAACGTTCACTGACCTATGTGCAATACAGTTTCAATTAGTTGCTCCTGGGGTGTCAGCATAACAAAGTGGTCCATCGGATACTTTTTTGAAAAGGTGGACCATGGGCCACAAAGATTGAAAACCACTGCTCTAAAGTCAATTGAAGTACGACCAAGCGGTCGGAAAGCTTGTCGTTATTGGTCGCTTGAAGATGAGCAAATCGTGGTTTTGATTTCAGCGCACATCTTACAATTTCTGCAATCGTTTTTTCTTTTTTGAAAAAGATAAGAAAAGGTAACTTTTTGACTTACGTATGGGATGACGAAGGTCTCGATATCACTGTCGTCCATGTAATTCATCCATAAACAATGTCAGTTGAACTGGCGCTAAAGTATCTCTGCTCAAGTAATATGGAGAGACATTGAATTCGCCGAGTTGATATTTGACGTCAAAATTGAGAAACGATGTTTCCGCTCTCCCCAGCTTTGTAATTTATTTTGACTTTCGATTTTCTTCTATACTGTCCATTAGAAGTATTGCAGTCGTACATCTGCCGCAATAGTAAACACCTGGCCAATGAGGTTTCCACTTCCGTACCGCTTCTGGAGCGGCCGTCACTTTTTTTCCTTACGGGGTAGTGTCGACACTCTCCACATATTTACATACTTTTGTGTGTAGTACATATTTCTGTGTGTACTGTGTAGTACGGTGGACAACGTGGTTTAGTTGTAAAATAACTGCAGCAATGATTGAGGTAGTTTGCTTAGCAAGCTAAAATACCCGTAATTTACATTTCATTNTCTCACTGCAATGAAACATCTCCATTTGAATCTTTCATCTATGTCAAAAGCGTCTCCATCGTTTTCGTCAACAACAGCTGGCGATGTAATCGCGTTTCTAACGGACGCATGACGAAGTTGGAAAAAGTAAACCAAGACGGGCAGAGCCGCAGAGACCACCAGTGTGTTTTGGAATGTGCAACTTGGCAGTTTCTCGACGTCCAGGTTCTCGTTGCAGTTACAGGTGTCAATCACATTTTCTTCTCAGATACACTTTAGTGACTCCTTGGAAACACTCTATTTGTGGCGCCAAATGGTAATCTTTAAAATTGGGTTACCCCAGCATATACATATAAAGCTCTGTATATGTTTCGAACCGACAATGAAATGATTAACTGATGGTACCCCAATTTGAGGTGAAACATGAAAAATATCTGGGAGTCATGGGAGTCAATTACATGAGCCATCTCCTCGGTCTTTAGGAAAGCATATGTGTCTATACAGGATCGAGTAGAGGTTTATGTCTTGCGAGCAGCAGTATCACAATCTCTTTCTAAAGTGTTCATTCTCATTTTGCTGAATAGGTTTTTGACAAATGACACTTCAAGTCAAAGTGGGTTTTCGGTTTAACGTTCCTTGAAAAACGATTTCTTTTCGAGCGCACTTGGTATTGTCTATGTTTTGCTCATTTTGTAGATAGACTGAAACTCCTCATTCGTACTGTAACGAAGATTTCCAGAACGACACTTACTTCTTTTATGATACGAATATCGTCAGAAAAGACACTTTCTCTTTATTGCTAGCGCAGCGGTAAGATTTTCGTTAAAATCTTGAGGACATTGGTTTTGATGAATCGCTGAAGTAGGATTGGACGTTATTCTTCACATCCTGGAAAGATGTGATTTTTGCCGAATATAAAAACGATGCTCTTGTTAAATTTGATTCTTGCTGAGCTGCTTCTTGTGTGGAAACCAACTTAATCGCGTCATCAAATGCCAGTTATCTTTTTCCAACCCCTTCGAATCAATGAGGGTTGCAGGTCATTCGTGAAAAGTCACAGATTTGCTGTTGTCGCTGTTGTCTTCTTGTTTCTGAAATTGACAGTTTTTGTTAATTAATTGTTAACTGAGTGAGCGCTTTGAAAATCTTTTGTGCGATTTTTGTTAACGGATACTTAACTCATATGAAGTGAAAATTACATTCAGCAGTCATTATATGTTTTTTAAAAACTTAATTAGCGGCTTAGTAAAAGTTACAATCCGCGATGAAGTATATATATTTCGGATGAAATATAATTTAGCAACATCAGCAACCTGATTTTAGGGACATGTTTACCATCCTCTGATCTTGGTGTACATTCTCGCAATTTCGCTTTAATTTCGATGGTTATCCATGTATGTCTGCAGTAGTTGCATGCAGAAGTGGTTCACGATTAAAAATTCCGGCAGTGTGTTTGAAGATGCCTGTTTCGTTTTTAATCAAATGTGAAATATGACGTTGCATGCCGTTTGCCGGCTATTATCCTGAAAAGCGATATTCCTGCAAACCGAGATTCACAAAAATGATAACGTTAAAAATAAAACCGCGCCAATTTTCTTGGGAAATTCTGGTCACATGGCCGAACCAACGAAGCTGGGATCTTTCGAATCGGAGAAGGCTCAACATTCTGGGCTTTACAATTTCGTGATTGCACGAAGTGTCACGCCGTTAAACCTTCGCATTAATCCCATCTCTGCCACTTGTACTTGGGATAGTATTTCTTCAGTCATTACCCAAGATTCATGACCATAGGTGAGGATTGAAACATGAGACTGTTTTGAAGGCTGGCAAATTTGCGGTGTTTGAAAGTTCACGTTTTGTCACCACAGAGCGATAAAGTTCACGCAGAAATTCGTTTGCTTTAAAAATTCGCATTTCAACCTTGTTGTTCCGCTTTCTGTCACTCACCCCTACCTTAATTACTCAATCCTCAATTGGGGACATGCTTAAAATGCAACCATTCAGCCTCTCATTAAGCTCCAAAATAAAGCTATAAAAATAATAAATCCAACTAACACGGGATCTCTAGAAGAACATTTCCAGCACTTAAACATCTTATGCCTTCCCACACTATATACTTTATCAGTAGGCAAATTCATGGACTCCTATTACAACAAACTGCTTCCATATCATTTTGATGAATATTTTATTCCACTCAGCTCAATTCATTGTCACTCCACAAGACTAGCAACCTCTAGCAACCTGTTTTTACCTAGAGTTACCTCCTCCTCAGGAAAATGTTCCTTCACATATGTTGGCCCAAAAGTATGGTCTTCAATGCCAGACGATATTAAACTCACCATCTTTACCTTTAAATGGAAATTTAAGAAACACCTCCTGCATGGAAAAGATACACAATTATGAACCATAGCAACATTTCACTTGTCCAGAACAAAATACTGTGAATTCTAGTATTTTGTAATTCTGTTTATTTTTTATGTATGCTTACGTTTTCGTAATTTTTTCCGTGTGCACATCCTATGCTTTTCGACATGAAAGTACACTCCTTAGGTTTTCTGTTTTGCTTTATTTTTCTTTGGTACATCATTAATTAGTTTGTTACTTTTTTACTTTTTTTATTTTTATTTTTAATTTCTTATGTATTGCAAAGATATTTTAACCACACCAAACTCCTTCACTTAAATTTGATCCACCCATCTGTGTGCACCGGCATGCACTTTCACCTGTACATATTCTTCAACATGTTCTGCGTTCGTTGTTTTTGTATTTTTTTATTATACTTATTTGAACCCCAATTGTTGTTTTTCAACACTTTTCAAAAAGTGATAAACAGGGTTGTTTGACTAGATGACCGTCATGGTCTTTCACCAGTTCTACATGACACAGAGCCCCTCTTGTTTACACCATCAGCTATTGTGCCATTGTGTTTTCATTTGCTCTAATGTTCGCCAATGGTTGGTTTACTTAATGCAATGGCTTTTTATGGTGCTTCTGCTTGTTGACTGAGTCATACAAAACAATAAATCATCACCATTACCACTGAACATCACTCCAAGGTTCTTTAACTTCTCCACTCGCAGCAGTGTATTGCCGCTCACTTGCAGCGTGCACTGCTGGCTTGGGTTTCCGGAGAGACATAATACCTCGGTCTGTTTAGTGCTGATTTCATTCCGGCTTAGTTGCACACAGCAGAAAACCGATCGAGTGCATGTTGAAAACCTTGTTCAGAAAGTGCAAGCAATGCCCAATCGTCTGTAAAAAGCTAACGTTTGATTCTGCAGCAGCTTCCAACAGTGACACTCTTTGACGCGGCTGTGACTGCTTATCCAATTCGATTATAAAAAGGAGTGGTGGCAGCATACACCCTTGTCCAAGACCAACGCTTACCGCAAACGGTTGTGGTTTAACTAGGCCGACACGGACACAAACGTTTAAGCAGGAATACAATGACTTGACGATCAGTAACAGGCGGCCGTCAACACTGTAATCCCGCAACACTCCCTAAAGCTTTTCACGAGGAACCCGATCGTATGCCTTATCGAGGTCGACAGAACATGTGTAGATGGTTTTGGCATACTCCCAAGATTTCTCGAAAATTTGCTGGAGAGTGAAAATTTGATCTGGAGTGCTACGACCGGGAAGAAAACTTCGCTGGGTATCATATAGATTTGGTTCAATTATTTCGCGGCATCTTTTTTCAGCGCAGTTGGCATGCATTTTGCATGGAACCTAATGAAAGATATGCCATGGCAGTTACATGGGCGTCGGAAAGTGGGGCAGGGGGGCCGGCCTTAGCCCCTCCCAGGATTTTAAAATTTTGCGCTTTTTAATTACATTTTTGGTCAAAAATGTTACTTTCTTAGCATCTTGTGGGTAAAATAAAATTTCACCACTTTTTTCTCTCCTGAAAAAATATTTTTGGCTACCCCTGGAAAAACCGCTATTGCACCCTCTGGAAAAAATGCTTCCTACGCCCGTGGGCAGTTAGTGTATCTTCTCCTACCTTCCTTGTTGTTTGTGGGACTAATCACTCCAGCTTGCCAATCTTTCGGTGCCCCCATCAGAATACCAGTCCACTTGACACGCACGACTCAACCAAAAACGTCCAAGACTTTGAGTATGTCTGGTTGGATTGCATCACAGCTTACAATCTTTCCAGTCTTCTGCGGCGTGGCAGCTAGGACGACGTCAACTGCAGACTGCAAAGATGATTATTCTCCCCTCAAATATACCTCATATGTGTCCGATGGTGTGATAATCACTGGTTTTATAAGATTAATTTAATACTGTCTCAATCCCCCCCACGAAAGGGGGGGATTGAGAAGGGGGTTTTCTCCCCCCCAGGAAAAATGTGTTGGACGTATTTTGACACTATTGGACATAGTTTAAAAATTTGTCCCCCTCTTAGAAAACTCTTCGTCCCCCCTTCTGTCCCAAGCTGGTTACGGGCCTGGAAGTTCAGCAAACTTTTAGTTTTCCTTTTTCCCTGCTGAGACATTATGAAATGCCTGAAGGCTTCTATGTTAACAACTGCGGTTTTTGAGATCGTTCAACAGCTTTATCATGCTGCAGGAATTCGCAATCTAGCCAATGCGGTCAGCCCTTGCGCTGATCAACCTTAGCAGACGAAATTAAGACAATTGTTTCGGATAAAGTGAACTATCGCGGAGCACAATCTTAAACATGCGTAGTGGACGAAAGGTCTGCAGAAAGTGTTGAGATGGTTTGTGGACGCAGACGATAATAGAGATCCCCCCGAAATCTAATTATTACTTTTTGGCCCATTTACAATGTTCCTTGAAATCTGCATGCAAATTCATTCCGTGGTATTTGCATTACGTCGACAAATAACAAGCAAAAAATATGCGAAAAAATTAATCTCCTTTGCGCAGGTAATAAAGTTTTGTAAAATATCAAGGTCAAGGGGAGGGGTCAACCCCCACTTGCGCACGCCCTTACTGAATATAAACTATCAGCCCTCCAAGCTAGCATATAGGAAAATACAATCAATCCTACGACACAGCAGTTCATAACTGCAAAAATATCAGGCTGCGCGTTAAAGCAGGGACGTAAAACACACTCGTCACTGCGTCCGAGCAATTTACAACGGCAAAATCAGGCTGCGCTGATGTCATGTCGAATACGAGCAGTCGAGCATAGAAAGTGTGTGGCTGGACCAGCTGGCGCACACCCCGGTTTGCAAGATTGAATCTTGCAAAACTACACAAGAATTGAGAATGCGCATGAGGTACGCAAGAAAACTTTAATTCTTCATTATGTATAAAAGTCCAGCAAACTTTTAGTTTTCCTTTTTCCCTGCTGAGACATTATCAAATTCTCGAATGCTTCTATGTTAAAAAAGCTGTTTTTGAGCTCGTGCAACAGTTCTATCATGCTACAGAAATGGCTAATGTAGCCACTGCGGTCAGCGCTTGCGCTGATCAGCCTTAGCAGACAAAATAAAGACAACTGTTTCTATAGCGGAACACAATCTTAAACATGCGTAGTGGATGGAGGGTCTTCAAAAAGTGGAGAGATGGTTTCTGGACGCAGACGATAGCCCGAATTCCCACCAAAACATAAATATTACTTTTTGGCCCATTTACAATGTTCCTTGAAATTTGCATGCAAATTCATTCCGTGGTAATTGCATTAAGTCGATAAATTAACAAGCAAAAAGTATGCAAAAACAATTAATCTCCTTTGTGTCAAGTTCAAGTGGGGGTTAACCACAAAAAAAACCCTTGCGTACGCCCTTGCACTAACCTGGGGTATATTACACTCATATCATATACGGCCATAACTCGCCGCCAGAATAGGCTAGAGAGCTGTTCAAGCCCTCTAAAGACTCGTGAAGACTTGCAGTTTAGACTGAAAAAACATTTTTAGCTTGAGATCTCGGGTTTCTTGTTGATGTTTACATAATGAGAGTGCTGTAGAAACTTCGTCTCTCAACACATATGCTAAGGAAAGCAAGCTATGCACTTAGGAGGAAAACGGATACGAAATAACGGAATTAAGAGAAACACCTCGACCATCACAGACAGAATCCACGTTGTCTGATTTTGAGTGATCGAATGAACACTAAGCAACAGACCATATGATGGCATTACATATGTTTTTGTGTGTCGCTTGGAATCATAAAGAGCATATTTCAATGTGAACTAGAAAACGCCAACGTGTACATACTGTTGTAAATTGTATTTTTAGGAAAGAATGGCAAAGTTAACTAAAACTCAGGATTTGTATCGTGCATGTTTGTGTCACCAAAATATCTTTGAAGAAAAAGAGAATTACCAAATACCTGAAGAAGTCACAGTCGTATATAACCAAATGATGGAATAGTTGCAAGAATTAAATTAGAATAAATGATACGCATCCAGAAAAGTGAAATTAATCTCGTGTTTAACGGATAAAAGGTGCAAGTGGTGGCGAAGACCAAATTAACAAAATGTTACATTATCAAGTGGGAATTTAGCTGAGAGCAAAAAGGTTTAGGTGATTACTATCGCATACTTGTGTATTACAGATGGAACTTATAAAAGAACTGAAGCAATACGTAGGCCTGAAAGAAAATGTACGCCCACCATTAAGCTTGTTGGTTCAACTTCAATGAATGAAGGATTTCAAAAGTTCGACAAAGACACAGAACTCGCGATAAGGCTAATACTGCGTTGGTTTGCAATCCGCGACGCAAGGCCAACAAGTTTGGAGCTGCGAGTACATGACAAAGAAAAAACAAGTATGACAATTATTGGTTTATACGGTGACAAACGTGTCATTACTGTACAATACTGCTACGACAAGCCATTAAAACCTGGTGAAGTGGCGCACGTTTAGAAACCGAAAACTAACATAAAAGTAGTGGCAAGGAACGAAATTGCACATAGCATTGAGCGTGCACAAGAAGTGAACAGGCTCCTTGAAAAACCAACGCAATCACATGATCGGTGGCAAAACTACGTCATAGAAGGAAGAGAAAGCCAAGAGTCATTTGAAGATATTGTCGAACGATGGCCAGATTCAGCAAGTGACAATAACAACACGATGTCACGTGATATAACAAACTTATAAGAAAACGTCAGTCAAGTGCAGGTGTTGCCCTGAGATGACTACGAATGATACGCCAATACTGAAATAAAGAGCATGGAGGTTCCCATCTAAACGTATGGTGTGGGACCTCGGTGTGAGAAAGGATTGAGTGATTGCGAAATACGCTGTAGAATTATGCTCTTATGACGTGTATTATTTAAAGAGAGAGAAAATAAGTTAAAACAGGAGGGTCACGCCATGGTGTATGACGGTGATGGGCAAAGCTGGTGTAAACTATCACATGCAACAAAAATTATTACGTTGTGAAAACGTGAATATGAAATTCGCATTTTAACGTGTATTTATAGCAGTGCGTACAAGAATGGTGAGCACCGAGCGTACAGTATAAAAGGAGAAGCGCTAGTACAGACAGGGTCAGCCTTTGACCATGCCCCTAGGTAGAAACATAGGAAAAACTCGTGACGACGTTTGATTCTTGTTGTACCCAGGCATGTCCCCTGATCTGGTGATGGGGAGGGCTGGATTGGAAGGGTTTGGTGATGTTGTTATTAACTGTACGGATAGCCTAACGCACAAGTGGTCCGGCAGCGTGAGTTCTAGCCAAATTCAGCCAATCCGGCCAGCGGGGATTGTGCGAAAGGTGCATTTATTCTGGCCCAAATGCACCTAACATTTGCGGAGATCTTATGTGTCTTGTCTTGCAGAAGATTGACTTCTAGGAGATATGAAGAATGGTTCTTAACTGTTCTTACATGCTCTCTTGCATGCATTATTGAACTGTGGACAGAGCAGCTTGATCACTTTCCAAAACAATGAAAGCTGAGAGTATTGGGACTAAAACTTTCGAAAACAATTACGAACGACCCGTAACAATTGCAATTGGTGGCACGAACTGACACGCAAGTGCAGTTGTCGAAAACAGAACTAAATTCAGACGTCTCTTAAGTGAGAAAGGTTTCATCTGTGAAAAAAGAGACCAATCTTTCGAATTTGGGACCCAACACAATTTGGGAAATAATTAACTAAAGAAGTTNATTAAACACAGTTTGTACCAGTGCAGATATGAGTATAACTATGGTCCTATTGTACTTACATAGATTATGTGTAAGNAGTGAGTACTTTCATCGTATTGATACTGATTGACTCACCAATAAAACAAGCGTGCATTTTAATTTGAAAAGAGTGACTCCGATGTTTGGTCATTAATACAGCATTGTAATTCGCTCTACGACTCTTTTCGTGAACAGAATGAAATTAGAACTCACAATGAGATGGTGTGCTTCGTCACTTACCTTTTTGGCCACAGCCGGGGAATATTGGCCAGAAAAAGAGGATGTTTATGCATATTTGTTTACATTTAGATGACGTTGTCATCTCCTCTGGGAATCAACCAATCGAGCCGATTTTGTGGCTCAAAGTTGTTTGGATTCTAGGCTACAATACGAGTCTTTAGAGGGTTTGATGAACTTTCTAGCGTTTCTGGTTCCAGAGTTATGGCAAAATAAGCAAAAGTAAATTAGGTAAATGCCCGTAAATTACTCAACATATTCCTAAATAAATTGGGGTCTTTTGGCCATAACTTTGGCACCAGAAACGCTGGGAAGTCTATCAAGTGCTATAAAGACTCATATTACAGCCTAGAATCCAAAGAAACTCTGAGCCAATATCGGCTCGTTGTTTGGGCGAAGACGTCATGAAAGAAAAACCCAAAAAAATGGAAACATACCCCAATCCTGACGCCATCCACCAAAAACCTAAACCCAAATCATAGAGCTATTTTTCATTCTAAACTAGAAGACTTCACGAGTCTTTCGAGGGTTTGAATAGCTCTCCATCATAAGCTGCTGTCAAGTTATGGCTGACCAAGTTAGCCGTTAGAGGGCAAATCATATTTTCCTGCAATTTGTGCTTTTTGTGCAAAATGTGTTTTTTGAGCCTTAATTCTGGACCCAGATACGCTAGAAGGTCAATCAAGGGCTCTTAAGACGCGGATGATAGCCTAATTGCCACACAAAACTTTAGCCAAAAGAATGGCTCATTGAGTTGGCGCACAGGGCCAGGTAAAGTTGGTCAAAACAGCAAAAACATGCCCTCGTTGTGACGACACCAACAGAAAACCCCAAACCTAAATCCCAAACTTTTTTTAAATTGAAACTAGAAGACTTGCCGAATCCGTAGGTGGTTTGAACAACTCTCTAGCTCTATTGACTGGCGAGTTATGGCTGAAATAGTCCGAGATGATATATCATTATTGCGGTCCGTAAAGGGTGTTACATGTTTATGTAAACTTTGCCAAAAAACTTGTTGCTGTTTTTACCCAAATAATTAGTCGCATGTTTGCATTGGTACATGCCAGCGACGTTCCTAACGTTTGTATCGCCTAGGTGGAAATAAACTTTGCCGCATCCCGAGAGAAAAGCTCAGTAATGGTATATTACGCAAAAAAGTGACCATTCTATAAATGCCCTGAGCTTTTATTGTCTTGACCGTAAAGAGTGATATTAGCAGGAGTTGCTTCACAGCACGGCAGACACCTGCAGTTCATTTTTTGCTGAAGCAATAGATCGCCAACTACACACGTTACTGTCCTATTAGTCTTCAGTACACAAACAGTCTTTAGACATAAAATCACCCATTACTAATGAACGCATTCTGTTATGCATGGGCCTGTGCTGAATGTCTGTTATATAGCTTACCGGTCTGCTAAGAATTTGTTTTGTTATGAAGTAATCTAATATAAACAGGGCCGGCCTTAGCAAGTACGGGACCCAATTGGAAGCACTTTTGCCGAGCCCCACTCATTGCCGTGAAATTTTTGAGGGGGGCATCAAGTCATAATGATAGAAATCGGTGATGTGAAAAAGAGAAAGGCGTGACGCAAAGCTACGGAGGTCTGTGGGCGTGTTGCCAGTTTCACCTTTCCAGCAGAGACTTCAACGCAGTTGCAGCCAATAAATCCATGAGTTACAGTTACTACATTCAATGCCTTCTCTCTGGAGGTATTGAATGTAATGCGAGTGCACAATCATAACTAAAACGTTTGCAGTAAAAGCAAAAGACTATTTTTCTATGCCGAGTATACCAGCTATGGGCGATCTACCGATTCACCATTTGGCAGCACTCTTTCACAGTGAAATTGAGAAAACTGTGTCCCATCACTCTCATTTCTAGGGAAAATTTCTGTTGTGATTGTAGGTGGTCCTCTTTGGGCTAAATGTCGCTAAAAATACGACGCACCACACCTGGCGATGGAGCAGGAACGTTTGTTAATCCAATGGTTCCGAAGATTTTTGAATTTTCGTGCTCGCAAGCCTCATCAGATTAACTAGCCGAGAAGCTTCTTGTCGGACTCAACATTATCGAAATTAATTCTCACGTCCCGTACATGAACTTCCACTTTGAGTATCTGGCACATCATCAGGCTGGCTGCTTACGTTGTCGCCATCTTCACTGTGGTATGGCTGTTCTAGAGTTTTTTTCTGTATTTTCTGAGGTAGTTCTGTTAAAACGCTTGTCCAAACTGCAAAGGACCTTTCTCTTTCTCTGCTGCGGCGTTTTTTGCTTTGGCTTTACCCTTTATTGACTGCCAATCAAATATTTTCGGCCTATGTCTCTTGTTCTTTCACCCACGGTATTTAGTTTGGTTATAGAAACAACATACTCTAGAAACAAATAACCCAAATTCGACTGTTAAAACCAAAAAAATAACACTTGCATATCATTATATACTTTACACTTAGCTAATCGATGCAGTGAAACCCCCTGAATAGAGCAACGGTTAAGAACAGAAATCACTTTATTAGAGCAAGTTTTTAATATATCGGAAAAGTTAAAATAATTTTCTCTTCTGAGACGAAAGAAATATATAATTTAAGATTTACCAATAACTGTAAACCCTACTTTTTAGAAATTTTTCAAAACAGGCAAGTACTTTAGTAGCCTCAAAATCTTTCAGGAAAGTCATCCCACTTCTCCACCTTTTTTGCAGCTTCCAGTTTGTTAGACCACTGTATTTATTCGATTGTAATCAGGGTCTTATAAATTTTTTAATCGTTTCATGCGACTTACAAACAAGGGCGGGTTACATTTTTTATATCTTTACCTTATCAAAAGGTGTAGATAACGTTCAGTCTCTCCTTGTCTACGTTTTGTCGACCAAATTCTTCACGCATTCTACTCTCTTCAGCATCACGTGCACATCCGTCACAGGAAGGATTATAATGAAGAGAAAGCATTTGTAGTGGTGTAAGCATCTTACCAGGGTTGCCAAACCCTTTAACGCCCGCGCCGGCCACTGTAGTGGCCGGTACGCTTTTGGCCATAACTCGCCTGCTGCTAGAGCTAGAGAGGTGTTCAAACTATCTACGGATTCAGCAAGACTTCTAGTTNCGACAAAAAATTTCCGGTCTGGAGCCACCCCTGAGAGACGTCACAAGTGGGGGTGCTTTAGCCTTTTTATGGCCTAATTACCCGGCCCTGGGCGCCAATCCAATCGGCGCAAGTTATTTTTTGGAAACTAGACTATCATCTGAGTCTTTAGAGCCCTTGATTGTCTTTCTAGCATATCTGGAGCCACAATTATGGCACAACCACCAAAAAGTGGTCAAAATTTCTATCCACACAAAAGGAAACTGGGGTGCATAACACCCATTTTGTGTATGGCCATAACTCACCGTCAGAATAGGCTAGACAGCTGTTCAAACCCTCTAAAAACTCGTGAAGACTTGTAGTTTAGACTGAAAAAAAATTTTAAGCTTGAGATCTCGGGTTTTTCGTTGATGTTTACAATAATGAGAGGATGTTTATGCATATTTATTTACATTTGGATGACGTTGTCATCTCCTGGGAGTTGACCAATCAAGCCGATTTTGTGGCCCAAAGCTTTTTTGGATTCTAGGCTACAATACCAGTCTTTTGAGCCTTTGATCGACTTTCTAGCGTTTCTGGTTCAAAAGTTATTAGTTCGAGTCTAGTTTCCAATGAAAACTTCAGCGAAACACTTTGGCCTAATGGTTGGGCCCTAGGCCAGGCAACATGAGCCAAAATGACCCTAAAACTAC
>JGI24158J21664_10008949_pt1 | contig 13355 bp, 8 predicted proteins | sample Ectturendosymbi3_FD_21664 | JGI IMG/M metagenome (IMG submission 21664) | reverse complement strand
TTCATTCAGCGTGGGTTCACTTTGTGCATTCTGCGCAATCGGATTTCTTGAATGCCTGAAGGTGACATTCTCCATGACACTGCAGGCGACTGCTCTGACAAAGAGCTCTTTACTGCTCGGCTGCCTGGGCGAATTCGAAAGCAAATGTACTGTTTTTAAAAATTGCTTATGACATTGTTGTGACTTTTGGACCCCCGCATTGATTCGGCGCCCTGGGAATTGTGACCCCTTGCCCATCTCGTTACATCTCTGGTCGTATGCAATAAAAATCGGAAAATTTTCCGAAAATATACAAATTTTCAATTCCGAACGTCATGAACGTCTATTCCATGAACATCTCGCAATTTTCGAACACAATACGACATGGATCTTGCACAGGCTGACAACGCAGGTTATTGGCGGCATTTCAAGTTTCTTCGTATAGTTTTGTGTCACTTCTATACCTGCCCCACGCATTTTTTCGGGGTGGACCTGAGTTTGTTTCGCTAATAATAAAAACTTTTCCGACATTCAACAAGTTACTTTTTTAAGGTTAAATAAGTTTGAGAATATTTTCTGAATTGTGTTGAAGGCCGCTTCTGCTTCGGAAACGTCCCAGTAAGCCTGGGTAGTGGTGACATTGCGATTTAGCCAAAATGTGTGTGGTTATTAACCGTGTTTATTATAAAAAGTTATCTGAGCAGTTGGGTCTTCACGCATATGCAGTCAGTACACATCCGGATGAACTCGTCCTTGAGGCCACCCTACAAAAATCTTGGATCCGCCTATGTCGTCTGCTATGAAAATTGTCTGTTATGAACGGGTCTGTTATGAATGGGTCTGTTATGAACGGACACCAGTTTGGTTACTCAGAGTGCCGTCAATGCAGCTGTGAAAGATGTTATGGTAAACAACTTTTCCATCAGAAAAATGTGCAAGAAGCATGGATTGGAAAAGTCCAATTTATGTCGATATGTTAAACAAATTAGAGATGGCAATACATTCAACGTTGCAAAGAAGTCTTGCACAAGAAATCAGGTATATCACTGTTTATGCCCTTGTTTTGCATTAATTGTTTATTTCTCCAGACCATTGGTTTTCTATCATACAGTATTTATTGTGTTCTAAATTATTTTTTGCAAAGTGAAGCTTTAGCTACGTTGGTATCTTTTTTGAGATTTTTCCTGACAGCGAGAAGCAACAATGTGAATACCTTTTGTCCTGCGCCACTTTGTTGTTATGGACTTGGTAAAATCCAAGCACGACAAGTGCCACATTAGTTTGGTGTTTATCCGCACAAGAAAATTCTTTCGTTATGGGAGAATAACGAATTTGCTGGGGAAGACTGGCTGACAGGCTTTAGACATCGGAGTAAGACATTAAGCCTAAGATCACCCGAATGAGGCAGATAGCCTACCTCTCATCACTTTTATATTGGAAAACTTATTTCTGGTCGTGACGTGATTGTGTTCTTGCAAATATCTCGTAAAATCAAGAATGGATTTATATTTCCTGAAAAGAGGACATTGCGTCAGTTTCCAGAAATGATAAGATTCGGCCATTGCCAGCACCTCAGCCAACTACTCAAACAAAGCGCCTTAATTCAGTTTTGAAATTCAATATAGAGTTGTCATACATGTCGTTTCAACTGATCGCTACGTTTTTGTGCCACAATGTCATAAGCAAAATTGTATATATTATTAACGTAAATACATTTCGTTAAAATGACGAAATATGGGTACTTATACCCAAGCATTAGATCCTTTTTGTGTCTGTCCCATGGGTTCCAATTGCTGTCTCGTTGGTCCCAGGGGTTGGAGACCGATGAAACAAAAGTCGAAAATTTTCTTGGGGTGATATCTACATTAACGTTTTCGAAATTTTAAACGGAAAGGGTTGCAAAACGTAGCTCTTTAGCATAGTCTCCAACACTGAAAAAACAAGCCAAATATCTGCAGTAACTTCGATTTTATCATGCAATCAATATTTTTGTCTCATTGGTTCCACACTTCCCCTAGTACTTAACATTACAGTTGCTGTTAGAAGTCCCTTTGAAAGCAAGGTAGGCTGCTTTTACATTACAGTTACTGTTTGGGGGGCTCCTTTCTAAGTATAGCACTTGCACATTACAGTTGCTGTTTGTGGCCACTTTGAAAGCAAGGCACTTGAACATTAAAAGTTGCTGTTGGGGGTCTCTTTGAAAGAAAGGTACTTCAACATTACAATTGCTGTTGGGGTCCCGTGAAAGCAAGGTGCTTACACATTGCAGTTGCTGTTGGGGGCCCTTTGAAAGCAAAGTACTTACGCATTACAATTTCTTTTAGGGGCCCCTTCAATTAAGTTTAAAAGCAGAGTACTTACACATTTCAGTGGCTGTTGGGGGCACCTTTGAAAACAGATTAGGCCTACCTTCAAATTGCAGTTGCTTTTGGGGGCTCCTTTGAAAGCAAAGTAGGCTACCTGCAAATTACATTTTCTGTAGGAGGCTCCTTTGAAAGCAGAGTACTTACTTATGATCTGCTTTGCAGTACATTATATGAGTTGATAATACGTTTTTCATCAAAAATAAGGAAAATTTACACGCGCAACATCTCAAGGGGGGCCCGAGGCAAGTGCCTCGCTCGCCTCCTCTTAAACACACCACTGGGAGCTGTCCCCAAACTTCTTGGATGCTGGGCAAAATTCGCGATCTCATCAGCGTCTACGGCAGTGTTTTTCAACCTTTTTGCTGCAACGGAACTTTCCGCAAATGATTGCATTGCGCATGGAACCCTATGCAATGATCCAAGTAACAACCGCATAGAATTGTGGTTGCGAATTTCGCCCCAGACTTTCAGTCTGTTTCGGCGGAACCCGCTTCAAAAGCACTGTTCTACGGGCTGGAGTCGCGGCGACTTCCAATGGAAAAAGCAATTATGGCGTAACAATTGTCCAGAACGGTGTCCGTTCAAAAGAGTCACGTTCATAACAGATCCGTTCGTAACAGACCCGTTCATAACAGACTAGTTCATAACAGACCCGTTCGTAACAGACCCGTTCATATCAGACCATGTTCATATCAGACCATGTTCATATCAGACCCAATATGAAGGTTGTCTGTTGTGAACAGGTCTTTTTTGAAAGCGAACCGTCCAGAACATACTGCGTTTACGTTTTATTTTTCATTGTTGTTCGCAAAGTATGACATTACAAACGAATGGCCTGAGCCCTAAGTAAGTAAATCACTTTTATTTCACACATTACAAGTAAACTCCAAAACTTTTGTAGTTGAACTTTCGGTCAATACGGAAATATTGGTTTGTTTTGGTTTCTAAAGCCTGTCGGGATAGAATTCTCAATTACAGCAAATGTGTTTGGTTTTCGTGTGATAACAACTTACATCAATTAGGTATTTACCTTAAATTGTTAAAATACTAAACATTCCCAGGAGCAGGGGCATTGCCCCCAGGACCGTCGACAGCGGGGGGAAGTGGTGCCCGCCCCTCCTTTCCCCCATTTAAAATATGTGCCCCCCCGGTTGCTGCATACACCCAATTTGTATTTTTAAAATGTCGGCCCCCCTGCTGCGAAATCCTGGAGTTGCCCCCCTGACCCTTCAGAAGCGAGGGAGCGGGGGGTGGAGGAGCCTTGTCATAACAGTTTCACAGGTAATTTTATGGTTTATCAAGGTCGACTTGAAAGTTATCTGCACACCCAGAAAACTCAGAATGGTTTTCTATATTATCGGTTATTCTTTTTGAGATCAGCACTGTTGCTGGACAGAAGCAAGCATAGCTGATAACGTTTTCTTAGTTTCCATTGCCTCTTTTACTTCCCCCTGCCCTACTGCTGCTCCGTTGTCCATGCATAGGAAAGCTTGCGGGTCGGACTATGGGGACATGTGGATGTGATGTGCAGTTAAACTCATGTAACGATTTGCTTCTGATGGCGCAGTCCAGATGCTATTCTCATGTCACGGCTCAACGATTGGCCACTTAAATTTAACCGCGTTCGTATTCGGTCATAAAAGGTTTGTGTGGTGGCTCCACAAAGCCGAGCTTACACTTCAAACTGTAAAGAAAACTTGCAACTGTCGTTATAAATGAACGAAATGTTCTGGCCGACAAAAACCGTCGCTATAGGCGAAGTGACGACGTATCCGAAGTCGTTATAGCGAACTCGAATGCACGTAACAGATAGGAATTCTGCCGAGACCGACGAAAAAGCGTTGCAATAAAGCGGCGAATTCTACTGTAATTCAGAAGATACAGCATTTAACAACAAAAATGCTGCAATGCTTTTCCATTAATTTCTGTTATCCCTTTTACTATGTTCTGCTGGTTAGCGCAGGGCTATAGTGAGCGTGTTCGTTTAGGGTCTTTGACAACATGTATCTGGGTGGTGGCAGACGAGATGATCTTTTCGCCACCTCCGGGCCTTACTGTGTATGTATTGAGAAGTTTATTAACGTTGCCAAAAATCAAATTGTTGTTGTTGTAATTCAGAATTCATTTAACATCGCACCCTGATCCTAAACTTTTGAGGTAATTTACAGTCTGGATCAAACCTGAAAGAATTCGTTTGTGTTTTTTCAACTTTCTTTGTTTTTATTTAAAATATTAATCCGGACCTATTCAATCCAAGTTCAGTCGAATTCTCACCTCTGCTTCAGACAGTGATTAGCGTCTTCTGGTGTTGATAACTGTTTTTGATTCACTGATCAAAAATACCTGATTATTTGATGAGTGGAGTTTCAAATATCTACCGTATTTTCAGACAAGCTTCTTCGTAAGCCTCATCAGATGAAGGGTAGCCTATTGGTATTAAAACAGAGTCGGTGACTGCACACAGTCGGTCGGAGCGATACGATTCGTGTTATAGGTTATAATAATCACACTACTAGTCGCACGACTACATTTCCACAACAACGAACATAATAAAACAACTACAAAAACTTCTGTTTTGCAGCTGAAACATAAGTGCAGTTTATAATAATCAATCGGAGATGAAAGAATGTATAGACGTAAATGGACCTGTAGAGTTGCACATTTGATCGATGCTGCATTTAAAAGACTGGAGCGCGATAAAACAACAAACAACATAGGTAGTACTTCTCTGGCAACGATGCCACAAGCTGAAAAACACGACTTTGAATGTTAAAAGTCTCAGGTTTTACAAAAGAGGTTTACGTTACATACAGGGAGCGAGCAAAGGTCCGGGTGGCTTCACGCCACATTGTCACTAAACGAACCGAATGAAAGCCTGCTTGACATCAATGATGGCATTCCGACTTTTTAGTCCATTGTTACCATCTTTCAAGAGCGTTGCAAGTTTTGAGACAAAAATATATTTCAACCGTTGCATACCACTTGGTATAGATATTGTAATTCCATTGCCAAGCTTCTGGTGCAACATCAAGTAAAAATCACACATGTCACAACAATTTAAGAGTACTATTTTGACAAGCAAGTTTTTCGCGGGAAGTACTGCAATAAGTTTTTCTAGGCTGATGCTGTCTGAGGTAGCCTATGACATAATCAGTGCTGCCAGTGCCGCGGTTATTTTTCGATTTCGTGCACCATCCTATCTGGGATCTTGAGCAAACAGTTTGATATCAAAAACTTCAATTAATTTGTACACAACGGTTTTCTCCAGACTGGCCATGAGAACTTGCAGCAAGATGATGGTAGCAGGAGTTACCGAAACGTCTGAAAATTGTAGTTTATATCGTTTTCTTTGACCGTTATTTTCATTAAAAACTTCAACGAATGTGAAATAACAACCATTCTTCAGAAAAACGAAAAATTAAGTCGAAATTAATTGATAAGGTTAGATTATTGCTACAGAAGTGCGTTTCTTGTGGGTCTTTTGACACGTGTTTGCAATCGAACCGGGCCATGCTGGTACAAAGGCATCGTCCGGCACATGAAACAGGGCTTAGTTGCATTTGACCAGCCGCATGATGAGCTTTCAGGCAAAAATGCTTTCAAATTCGTTATTCGCGGTCGCTTTATATTTGTACAACCGACCGATCTTCACCGCCCCTGTTCTGCCGTGAGTGTTCCGAACAGATCGCGGATAAAATACGTAGTTCGTAGTGGTCGAATTTTGTTGCTTTAATACTGGTACTCACAAACTGTAAATTGTAACTTTTCAGAATAGTAGAATGGTCAAATTGTTTTGGGAAACTTCATCTATAATTTTGTTAGCTTGCTTATAATAAGCGCCACTCAAAAAGAATAGCGTTTTTTCAGCATAGATTGCGTAACCTCCCTCCCACATACGTGCTTCCGCCAGTCTTGTGGAGCGCCCAGTTTTGTGCTTCGAGATTCCCATAACGGCGTTGCACCTTTTGGAAAGGCATAAACTTATGTGTACGTTTTGTTTTTTTACTAATGAATTATCCCACGCTTATTTTTTGCTGATACACTCAACACCAATGACTACACGGTTGACATGGTAGCAACAGTCCTTAACTTTTCAACGTATATGTCACTCCAGCGGTTCCCAACCTTTTTTCTTACTTGGTTCAGGTGTTTTTTGACAAACAATGTACAATAATTTGTTAGGGTTGGCTGCTTTATTCCGGTTTTAACAACTTATAAAACAGACGTTCTCTGTTTTGTGGCATGACCAGGGGTGTAGTGGGGTGGGAACGACGTTCCCACACCTTTTTGTACAAGTAACGTTGCTTGAAGCGTCTGGAGCAGCACGAATGGATAAATGACAAGTTATCTCGTGTATATCACCGTAGCATATTTGTGTAATTATGTCACAAACAGTGGAAATTCTTGCAGGCGAATGCTCACTCTATTCGAACTATTTGGTGTGGGAAAGGCGTTCCCACACCTCTTTTTGGCACTACACCCCTGGGCATGACTGCATTCCAAAAGTGGTGCTATCACCTTTAGACTGACATTCAATGCCGGATTAACCATTAGGCTACTAAGGCTGAGTCTTAGGCCCTGAAAATTTTGACCCTCAGTTGTTTTTATTTCTTGTTTGTGTGTATTTCTATTACTTTTTGTAGCTTAGTTTGCAAAATTATAGGCCCTTCTCTAGCAAACAGCCATAGTCCTACAGTGCCCTTAATCCCGCCCTACTGACATTGCTTCGTTTTCAAAAAGCGTTGTTGTGACAACGTTATCAACTAATCAGGTGGCCCACTTGGAAAACACCCATCGATTACCACAGGACTTTGGTCCACTGATTGGGAAACACTGGGCTAACTTCATTGCTTAATTTTACAATGGTGCGCCCGGCACGTAGCTGTGGCAAAACAATATCATTTGTTCACAAACAGTGAAGCTTGTAATAACTGGTGTCACGACTTGAGGAAATGTACCCTTGAATCATCAAACCAGGTGTCTCGAGGTAGCCTGACATAACTAAGTTGTTGGTCTCATAAAAAGATGTCCCGTAAATTTTTTTTATAAATTTTATCGCAATCAAGATTTCCTCGAACCATTTGGGCAGGTTCGCAAGTTTCTAATAGCCAGCAGATAATCTTTACTACTTAGAAGATATGTCCCTCTTTACAGTTATAGCGTCTTCCAACCCAGCGCAGTTGTCTTTTATTTATTGCGGGGAATCTTGCAATGCCCCCAATCTTTAAATCATTAATCTTACTGGTGCTCCCGGTCATTGCCAGCAACTTTCACATGAAAGAAATGGAATCCGGATGTGGGGATCTTATTGAAAAAGTATTGTTAGTCTTCAATGTGATATTTGCGACTCTAGTGCGAGGAGTTCAGAATAACAACAGATTACGTATCAAAATCATTGTTACATCACATGTCCTCTATTTCACTGTTTCGGCGAAAACAAGAAAAGACGGATTGTTGCCCGAATCCTGGCGGAGCCATCATCATGGAAACCTGGTTCTTGTGCGTTACTCGAATCTGTGGAGAAAGTTTAAAGTTAGTGGCGAACCACAAGATGTCAGTAGACGTCACTACTTCCCACCCACCGTGCATGGGACTTGCATCCACGGCTCGCCATCGACCTGCATGGGGAACAGTTTCTTTGTCCTGGAAATCAAAACCAAGCATGCATAAAATGAGAAAGACATGTTCATTGCTTTCATGTTAAGTTTTTATTCGTTGTTTGCGTTAACTCCTGTTTTTTTCAAGCTACTATCGATATTTGTATAAATTACTGCAAAAAGGCAGGGTTCGTTGAAAGTCATCAAGGCCAAGCTTTCTTTACAATACTTCTCGTTGCACTGCCGGCAGCAGCTAACTATTGTTGGCCCCAAAAGTGTAAATCCAGTTTAATTTTCTAAATGTATCACTGATCATGAAAACGTGGCGCAGTTTCCGCCACAAACAATTAATTATTGCCTTTTTGCACCAAGTGAAAGTGCGTTATGATAACTTGGCATCCGTCGTTATCGATCCTTGGTTAAATGAACAACTGAGTAAAAAAACATTAGTCATGCTTATTCAAACTACGCAAACATTTTTCGTAAGTGCAGCTCTTCCGCAACCGAATCATACAAACGAAGACTTTCGTTGCTGCCTCCAACAAAGCTTAACATTCTTTCAACTGTTTTTCATCTACGACTCCCAATTTTTCTGGAGTATATAAAAGTTCTGCTCTTCTTTATTTCGGTTTCCGTTTGAACCTTTCAAAACCACAGTAATGTAGAATTTTTTTTCTATAGACTAATCTTTTTCTTATTCTTTTGTAGATGATTTCATTTCCTTGGCAAATAAACTGTACGTTTCAATCACATGAGCTACAGTCTTTCTTAAATACAGCGCACATTGGAAGTTTTCTTGGTATGTTTAGATGTTGAGATAACAATTGAGACCAATTTGAATTGGCTATTAAAGTTGAAACATGTAACTGTTGCATGGATTAAAAATCAAATACAACAAACTTCTTTCATCAAGTAACGAATGACTCGTTCCTGATAAATGCAATGATCCAGAGCACGGGCGTCGGAAAGATTTCTTCCAGGAGGGCGCCAGTAGGGGATTTTCCCAAAATGTTTTCCTGGGGGGGCAAAAGTGGTGAAATTTTTTTTTACCCATCGAAATGGAAAAAAACAACCTTTTTTTGCTAACAATTTCAAAATCCAGGGGGACAAGTCCCCCCTGCCCCCCCTTCCGACGCCAATGATCCAGAGTCTTTCAGCCTCGCGACCAGTGTTACTGGCTCCACTGGTGCGAGCGAGAATGTGTGTGTCGTTGTCGACGGTAGTTAAAATCCTTTTATCGTTAATGTTTTCCTACTGATGTTTCATTAAATGTTTTTTGGGAACTGAAGACTTACATTTTATGGCGGTTTTCAAGTGATTGCATAAAAGCAGCGTCAAATTTCAAAATCCGGGGGAACGAAATCCTCCTCCCCCTCCCAACGCCCATATGCATAGTAAGATTGGTGGTGAAGTGGTATAGGAGTCAAGGAACTTCACTCCACAGGTAAAACAAGCAAAGAATCTCGTATAATTTTGATAGGAAATCGATTCCGATCAGACATACACGTGAAGTAGAGCACTTGCCTTACCCCCAACGGGGCAAGACAATGGGAGTATTGACTCCATATCTATTCGCTATCTACTTTGGTTTGGTAAATTCTCAGTTCTGTTGGGCTTGTTGCCATTAAAAACGAGGTAAACAGCAAAGGTCGCAAATTTTTGCAAAAACTACATTTTAAAAATGTTGGTAAAACACTAAAATTATTGCAAATATGACGACAGCGCAACTCAAAGCGGGGAAATCTTCGCCTTTAAGCAAAAAGTGTAAATTACTATTATCCGAAAATCGATGCATGACACATTATGAGTGGCGGCTGATAGTTCTGAGTCAGTCTTCCCGGCACACAGTCAAACGTAAATGAGTAAAAGTTCCAAACATTTGTGACTCATCTGACTAATTTCCAAACCGTTTTGATAGATAGCGTGACGCAGGACCGTAACCAGGGGGGGGCGAAGCCCCTAGAAAATTTTTGCTCCCCTGGAAAAATGTGTTGGACATAGTTCAAAAAATTTGTGCCCCTCTCGGAAAACTCTTTGCCCCCCTGGTGTCCCAAGCTGGTTACGGGCCTGATGTGACGTCGTCACTACTTCGCATATTCTAGGTTGTACTCTTGAACAAGCATCTCGCAAAGACAATAAGTACTTTTGAACAGGTAACAGTTTCATGCCTAAAATAAGTGTTTCTCTTGACACTGCAAACAAAGCACAAACACAAAACTTATGGTAAATCTGCAGCTGTCTTGAAAGAGGTTTATCTTCTACACCCACATCCTTACCTGATTGTGATGTCACTTCCCTGCGCCAACCTTTTTCCGGCTTTAAGCCCAGTGATGATCTGTCCAACATCCATCGCACCTTCCAACCCAACAATTTCCAACTTTTTGTCTCCGATGTCTGCAACAATTAGTACTTTCAATACAAAGGTGTTTTTCATAAGAGTATGTTCAGGCATTTGTTCGTATTTGGAAACCATTGAATTACACGCTTTATTTCATTTTTAAAGGAATATGATCCTTTTTATAGTTAAAAAAATGTGAGGTCAACATATTATCCCTCGACATCCCACGGTGTAAGAATCAATTACATCTTATTTGTGTTGACACAGCGGCTAAAACACAAACACGAAAATAATAAGCTCTTCTCGGAAATTTGTTCAAAACAACAACCTAGCCGTACTTGGACGCATACGTGGCGTTCGTTTTTAGATCCCTTTTAGTTTTGTAATTAGAAAGATTGCTCTCGTTGCGGCAGTAAGTTTGCCATGTGTGATGCCGAGGTAGGAAATGATTGAGCGCTAATGGCTCATTCTTTGATAGATATTTTAGTATGGTTTTTACTGCGTTGTTGCTTTGATTGGTGTTCTTCATTTTGTTTTTGAATAAAATCAGATGTCTTTTTCTTACTGATGTTTTTCTATGATGGGAGTCAGTGACTAGAAATCGACAAAATTATGACGTTGATTCCTGATCTAAATTGCATAAGAACTTTTCAAACAAGTATACCTTGAGCAGCATATTTCAAATCCTTGAAGCCTCCAGGGTCTTTGTTCTTTGCTTTTTTCTTTGTAGATCCCCACAGATTTGTTCCGCCATAAACACTCGGTATGTTTAAAATCGCAATTCCCTGACATTTGTGGTCAGAAACTTCAACTAGCTTGACGCCATCAACCTGGACCGTAGAAAACAAATTTGTAAAGATTTTTCTTCGAACATCAGCCGCTGTGTTCTTCCAATCGTATGTTGCCAAAATATGAGGAAGTGACTTTGATTAACATTTGTATGGGTTTCGACAAAGAGACTGAAGATCGAAAGATGTGGGTTTGTACTCGGAATTATATATTCTAGGCTAAGGATCACTTTATCTTCTATCGCGATACAAATGTCAATTAACATGTAAGGTACAACGCTTGGTCCTGCATGGAACATGCCCTAACGTACTTACATTCACCAAACACAATGATTGGCTTCAACACATCCACTGTCAGTCTCCACGCATAAAATACTTTATGGACCAATCATAGGAAGAAAGTGGCTGCGATGGGCTGGTGAAGCATACGAAGCTGTAAGATTTTGGTGAATTATTTGTGTTTTATTCACTTCACCTGTACACAGCGTTTTCAGCGCTTATTTTACATGCAAATGCCAATTTTATTCAGCCAGTCACGCGCACCCATGGACAATTTACCAGTCCAACACTGCCAGAGTCGCCCTTTTCCCTTCTTTCAAGATTTAAAGAGTCTGCGACTCTGATCTTTACGGTTCCAGGCAAATGAAAAGCCAGAATTGTGTATAAAAAAAGAACAACTTTATCAACATCTGCAAACTAAGTCTGGTGGAGTGTGTGGTGCAGAAACTCTATGGTAAAGTGATAGCTTTGAAAAACTTCAAGCACGGGCAAAGGTCACAGAGCTACCAAGCCATCAGAAGACTGCACTTCGCATCTCCCATGGATTCCAAAGGAAATTTGGGGCCAGGTTCAGCTGCAGAGGCTGCCAGAGAGGACAAATTCCCCACCTGCCTATCGGTTTCCCGTACCTAAACTGATTGCCATGCAGGGCTGAAGAGTTCAGTCTGCCCTTTCGAAGATAATATTTGATCCATAACTGGATCGCTGTCACGAATCACCACTCCTGGCCAGAGTGGACCTGGGAATAATGATGACTGAAAGGTTTTCGATAAATCAGCGTAAACGGGAAATGATTTTCTGCAAAAGGTAGTGAGTTGCTTGCGCAGCAAAGTGTTACCATTTTTAATGAAATAGATTAAAGCATTTTTTGTAGATGTGCAGCTTAGAACAAGGGGCAAAAGAAATTTTCTGCGTCGCTACTGCCAAAAAAGGCTGTAAAAATTTTAATATATCAGTATTTATTGCATTACAGCAAAATGAGTCGTTTTCACTTAAGGCGGTGAAAAACAAACAAGTGCGTCACGTGAAAAATCTAAAGCAAGTCTGTTGTGAAACTAACAGGTTGAGAGAAACGTGAATAATGCAAACCGACGTATCAAGCCAGAAATGTGAAATTAATTCAACGATCGCTGAAAATGTCAAAGGTTAAAAACAATGCAAGCAACTACCGATTTACCAAACCGGTTATGACAGCTGATGATGCCTACATCGTAGGCGAAATATATACTCTGTAAGATCTTGAAGTGTCTGATTCTTTGCTGAGAAAAGATCTCTTTCCATAGACAGGGTTAAGTGATGCAGTGGATTAAAAGCACGTGCCACTGAAGTTGGCAGATTGGGTTCAATTCCCGATCTGGTCATAAAGACTTGAATTACGATATTGCGGCCTGTTTAGCTTCGTGTTCGGTTTCAATGGCGGAAGGAATCGGCGCTAATGTAACATTCACTGGGAAAGTAGACTCCGGAGCCTGTAGTTTCAAAGCAAGCGGAGGTGCGCGCTGCTGAAAAGTTGTGGAATAGAAACGCCACTACAATTAAAGTGAATCTGTCTTTATTGTCGCTTCCAATTTTTGTTGATTAAGCAAACTACCTTTTTACCAATTCTGCAACTTGTCAGTCGAATGGCATTTTTAGGCAAACATCAAACAAAAGCATGAAAATGTCGCTGAACGATGTTGATCCTTCTTTTTCTGCTAAGCCACGCACCATGATCGGATACGAATTAAATCCAGATGTCACTTAAGTTGTTCTCAGATGATACTCGCCTTTTTTTAAATCTAACTGCATGAGTACACTACAAGCTGCTGTAAATGGCGAAATAAAACATGTCGGTGATTGGTTGATATCCAATAAACTTACCTTACATTGCAGTAAAACAAAATTTATAGTTCTAACGAGGAGTCACAAACTTCAAAAAATTAAGATTAATGTTGTCGCTGGAGCAGTTGAAGAAGTGAACCAAGTTAAATACCTTGGAGTCCTTATTGACAACCAATTGAAGTGGCAA
>JGI24158J21664_10008948_pt1 | contig 13356 bp, 9 predicted proteins | sample Ectturendosymbi3_FD_21664 | JGI IMG/M metagenome (IMG submission 21664) | reverse complement strand
ACTAAATATATACCAAATTTGTCATATATAGCAAATCAAAAATGTATATACCAAGCACTTTGAAAATATATACCAGTTGGCAACACTGGGACACTAGGGTCACGTATTTTCTCTGCAAAGTTTTGACTGGTCAAGTCTATGACATCACAGAGCGTGCCTAAGATTGGATATGCTCAATCCAGAATGATTTTACTCACTCTATGGTGTAAAAGTCGCTATCAATTTTAAAAAAGAGATAAAATACTGCTTGAAGATGTTGTTTTGGCTAAATCCAATTTTAAACTAACCCATTCGCGACCCATTCATAAAGCCTTGGCGAAACACTTTGGCCTAGCGGTTGGGCCCTAGGCCAGGCAACATGAGCCAAAATGACCCTAAAACTACTTCACTTATGACGTCACTCACAAACAATCCGAACCCCCCAACCAAAAAATATTTTTCAAGTGCAATCTACTAGACTGGTTGATCTGTTTGAGCCCTTGAACAGCTCTCTAGTGCAATCAGCAGAGGAGCTAGGGCACTGGTGAGGCAACCGAAAACTGCTGTTTTTTATGCGAAAATCGCCAAAACCACCCAGACGCCAAAGAGTTAAGAAGCGCCCACATGAAGGCATCAATTCACACTTTGGCTGCCGACATATGAATACAGCGTGCTTGGAAAACAGCCTAAAATCTGGAATATTTTGGTTGACTTGACAACCGCATAGCACATCAGCGGATTGTGCTAAAGAGCTGTTCAAACCTTTAAAAGACTCAGCAAGTCTTCAAGTCTGCAATGAAAACAAATTTTTGGTTTTGAGTTTCCGGCTTTTTGTGAGTGACGTCATAAGTGAGGTAGGTTTTTGGCCATTTTGGCTCATGTTGTCTGACCTAGGGCCTAATCGCTAGACCAAAGTATTTTGCTGAAGTTTTCATTGGATACAAGTCATCCAAAGTATCGTAAGACTTGGATTTTAGCCTAGTTTCGAATAAAAACTTGAGTGAAATACTACCATCTAGCAGTTTGAGCCCAGGGCCAGATGAAGTGGGCCAAAGTAGCCTAAAAGTCTCCCACTTATGATGTCACTCACAAAAAAAAACAAAAAAAAACATTGGAGACACGAAGACTTGCCTACTCTTTTGAGGGTTTGAACAGCTTTCTAGCACAATCGGATGTGGAGATATTCCTGTGCAAACTGCTGGATTTTAGCCTCAAACTGCTCGGAAGCTAAGGCGTTAAGCAGTTCACTGCATGGGAACCGACAGCAAATATAGTTGCACTAGTGATTGACACCACTGTCAGTATCAGTAGAACCATTGGAGAACAGCTAAGCTTTTCACGGAACAGGTTAGTAAGATAGCGCTGTATTGAGCTTGCTAACAACACGCATATGCTGGAATTTGCCAACTGTTTTTGTGCTTTCATCTGTTTTAAGGAGCAACCTGGAATTTGTATTTGGTGGAGTGACACAACAAGAAAATCCCCCTTAGTACAAAATATGCAAGTCGTTGAAGTTTGAGTCTTGTTCTCTCGTACTCACTTCACTGTTTGCATTCCTTTCAGAGTATCATGTGTGTTCCGTGGTGCCCATCTCCACTTGATTGCGCCATGTACCATGCAGCTACTGTAGTGGTAAATTCTGCATTGATGGTATGTCAGGAGCAGCGCCAGGTCTGTCAATCATTTCCTTGCACACGCAACTAATGTCAAACACAAAGGTGGACAAGTCGCAAGTACCGTTTTTTATGTCTTCAGTATGACCAATCAGGAATCCAATACAGCCTTCTAGCTTTGGTAGCATGTGCTCAACTAACCATACCACTTCGCTTGTAGGTTATGAAATTTTGAAAATGATTAATATCCTGGCTCATGGTTTTATCAAAAATAAAAGAAACGCTGTTTCTTTTGTGTAAGATTCTGCCACAACATTCATTCCCAAGACCAAGCTACATGAAAATGGCTGAAATGACAATGACTCCACATGAAGAAGATCCTCCCCGAGGTGTCCACTGCAAGAGGCCTGGAACTATTCATCATGACAGGTGTATGACAATCAACAAATCTATATTTTTCTGTAAGCTTTTGAGGAATCAGTTGACTGGGCGCTGCTTTCTTCTTTTTGTGATGATTCAAATTTGCACATTCCTGTATATTTAAGTAACTATTATCCACAAATGAGATAAAAATGGAATCAATCAGCAAATTTTGATGATACAAATTTGATTGCACATAACACTGTGGATTGTCATCCCTAAAATCTGCAAGCAATGCTTAGGGGTGAAATGTTGAAAGGCTTAAACAAGAGCATAGAAGCCAACAAACTCAAGAATAAATCAGAGCAGAAGCTGCAATAATTTAAACACTGGAAAATAGATCTGTCCCAGGTGGATGTTCAGAAATATTAACTCACTTGCAATGAACAATTTTACAGAACTAATGGAACAAAGCTGTGTCAAGAAACCAGGAGAGAATCAGATGATTCCGGCCATATTTTGTGCTGTTTACTGGATGACAGCTCCTTGTGTCACAGATGCACCATTACAAGATGCCAAGTTTGTCCGAGAGATAAACAAGCATGTACAGAAAAGTGGTTCTCAACTTTTATGCTAAAGGTAGCCAAATCCGGGTCTACGAATTTGTTAGAAAGTCACCTTAAAATTTTTTAACACAAGTCAATTGACACATTCTGCTTCATAGCACAACAAAGTCTGTTACGCATTTATTGAAAGACTGAGGTTTCATTGAAGGACAGCTGAGGGCCACACAAAGGGTGCTTGGGGGATGCATGCGGCTGATGCGGTTGAGAACCACCAATGCATAAATTGGCTCACCACCTTCTGGAATATTCACAAATAAAACAAAGAACCATCTATGGTATCATCTTACTCAAAAGCTTTTATATTCATTTGGTTTCGCTCCAGTGAGGAAGTATCTTGTGCCACAAAGCAAGAGGCTGCTGTCAAACTTCTGGACACAGAGAAACCAAAGCTTTATAATCGGCAGGCTTATTTTTCCATTTGTAACACTTTTGCTACCAGTTGACCAGACCAGAAAAGTCACCACATTACTGCGCATTACATCGCAGTTGACTAAAATTGTCATGTACAGCATGGCAGCCACTGTGTGACTCACACAGAGCCATGACCAAGATCATGGTTTCCACACACTTTTAAAAATCGTTTTCCATACAATTTTAATACGTTTTCAACACTGAATTTAAGAAAATTAATACCATTACTTCTCTTCATTTTTTGAAATTCTTAACACTTTGAGAGCCGGCATACAATATATTCATACTTCGATTTCGGCATAAAAAACAACAGTTTTCAGTTGCCTCACCAGCGCCCTAGCTCCTCTGCCGATTGCACTAGAGAGCTGTTCAAGGGCTCAAACGGATCAACCAGTCTAGTAGATTGTACTCGAAAAAAATTTTTTTGGTTGGGGGATGCAGATGTTTTGTGAGTGACGTCATAAGTGAAGTAGTTTTGGGGTCATTTTAGCTCATGTTGCCTGGCCTAGGGCCCAACTGCTATACCAAAGTGTTTCGCTGAAGTTTTCATTGGAAACTAGGCTCGAGTCCGAGTCTTTCTTTTGACGCTTCAACCAGGTCCGTAACCCGTGCAGGAGCAGAGAAATTCCCATGCAGAGCCACGTGTGTTTCAGTGTTTTTTTCAAAAATTCCCAAAAGCTGCCGGACGCCAAAGTGTTAAAAATTCCCTCCAGCAGTTAAGGCCCAGGGCCTGATGACCTCGGCTAAAAATCCTAAACCTACCACACTTATGACATCACCCACAACATCCTGAAATCCCAAACATTCCAAATTTTATTTTCATCCAAACTAGAAGACTTGCTGCATCCTTTAAGGGTTTGAACAGCTGGCACAATCGGCTGTCGAGTTATGGAGTTGGTAAATAATGCTAGAAATGTGGTTCACATTCACATGAACTGTCCCAGCTCCTAAGGTGTTGAGAAGTTGGCATCAACTGGCCATTTTTCGCTACATTGCAACATAAAATCTTTGTCTGAAAATGAAGATACACTTTAGAAAAAATTACATCCTCGTACTCAAAACCAAATAAGTAATTTCCTCACACTCAAAACCACCAGATATTGTCAAATACAAGAATTATCAAGCAGTTTTCATGCGTCTTAGTGATGGCATAAGTCTTCCACCAATTGCGCTAAAGAGCTGTTGAAACCCTCAAAAGACTTGGCAAGCGTTTGCAGCTGAAAAGACAAGAGTTTTTTGGTTTGGGGTTTCAGATTTTTTGTGAGTGATGTCATAAGTGGAGTAGTTTTAGGCCTTTTTGGTCCAATTTTTCTGACCCTAGGCCCAAACTGCTTGATGGTAGTCTCTTGCTGAAGTTTTTATTGGAAACTAAGCTAAAATCTAGTCTTTTGAGACTTTGGATAACCTGCTGAGGTTTCGAGTTCAAAGATATGACTTAAAAACAACAAAATAAGTAATTAATTCACTAGTAAGTTAATTATCTAAAATTAACTATAATTAATTTGTTGTTTTCAGATCATATCTTTTGAACCAGAAATGCTAGAAAGTCAATCAAAGGCTCAAAAAACTCAGATTCTAACCTAGTTTCCAATGAAAACTTGACCGAAATACTTTTGTCTAGTCGTTGTGTCCTAGGCAAGGTAACATGAGCCAAAATTCCGAAAACCTTCCTCACTTATGGCATCACTGGCAAAAAGCACGAAACCCAAAATTTTTTGTATTGCTGACTCAAAGACTTGCAGAGTCTTTTGAGGGTTTGAACAGCTCTCCAGCACAATCGGCGGAAGAGTTGTGCTGTTGCTAAGACACATGAAAACTGCTTGATTTTAGGCTGATTTGAAGGTACAATATATTTGTACGTCGGCAGCGAACATGCTAAGAAAAATTCAATTAGTTCACCAAGCACAGATATGCAGCAGCTACACCAAAAACACACATAAATTGCACTGACAATATTTCCTTTAAGAGACACAAGCATAAATATGTTCCAGGATAGATGTTTGCCTGAACACATCTGGAATTCAAACATTTAAAGTTACAAGCATTTACAAAACACAGAAAATTTTGCAACAAAAAGATTCATGAGGTTTGAAAGTGGCATGGTTCATGAATAATTGTAATAAATCTTAGCTATCAGCTACATTCAACAACTTCGACACAGGTATATGATATACTCATACTCAGTGGCGCATCTAGCCTGGAAAAGAAGAAAGAAGCGGTCTGTCGCAAAAGGTCAGCATTTGATATCATTTTTCAGCATAAAGCTACACTTTCTCTTAAGACTAGAAATTGACCGATGAATTTTGCGCTGTTGCCAAAGTATTATATCGTCAAAATTCTGCCAATATACAGTATATCGGCAATATTTGCTCACAAAAGCCGGTACGCTAATTTTCTGCACAGAGTGTTCAAAAACCCAAGTTGCTACTTCATCTATGATTAATTAACGCAAATTCTCTGTACTGTTGCTTACAGCGGGCAGCCCTCCGATTGTATCAAGTAGTGCGCAATATTCAGACCACTCCACAATCATCCCAATAAACCGGTCTATGACATAGCATTCGCTCCCAGGTTTTGCACAGTAAGCAGATGGCTGTCTGCGAACAAGGCTGTGGTTTTTTACTATCTTAGTGACCCAGGTTTGTGCAGAATTCCATGATATACGCTTCTTTATCGCACTGAAGTATTGTCTTCCAACTGTGGTTTGAGTGATCAGTTATCAGCAATGAAAAATAACAACATCGGTATCGGCCCAAAAAAGCCTTATTGATCGAGTTCTACCAAAAATACAATCAACCAAACTTGATTAGTGGGCTAGTAGCCTAGCGCAACTAACTATTTAAAATAGATAGTGGTATTGACCTCATTGTCAAAACACACAAGGAAAGATTTCCAAATTATCATTGCTTTTGGTCACAGCACATTTATTACATCACTATCGATGTTTGTTCTTAGGAGCATGGTGCTGAAAAGATACTTAGCTTGTCAAACATTCAGAAAATGTCAGCCATACAGCAATGAGAGCTGTTTATCCATACATACATACATACACTTATAAAATCGAAGCTGACAATCAGCTGCACAACTGCGGCTGAGGAACGCTGTCTTTCAAAGATGGCGGTGTTATAAATATAATTGCGAAATCACTGTGGAGAAGAACGATTGAGTTGTAATTTCTCAGATGATTTTACATCGTAATGTAAAATGACTTACTTGAAATCAATATGGGACATTTTGCGCAGAAAACAACATCGTCAATTGCTCAATTATAAAAAAGCTAATTTTGAAATACAATGCTTGACTGATATTTTGTTCAGATAAGGCAGACAACAATTTCTGAGGCTAGCTGCCACACCTTTCATTATGAGAAAATCCTCGCAAAAATATAGCTGAAGTTGAAATGAACCTGCATTACTTGGCGTGACGCTGAGGAAGGCCTAAACTTAATTGATTTAGTGGTAAACCTAGTACGTGTCAACAGCAGATAAAATTTAGGCTGAAACTGCAAAACAAAACGATCGCGATTGGAGGAGGAAATTCCGAAATAAGTGCGCTCAATGCAATATCAATTCAAAGTGTTCAAAAACACGAATTGTTTCATGTCATTGCACAGGTGCCATTTAGACAAGGCAGGGACGTAAGGTTGTCGTTTTGTAATAGTACTATATAACGTTAGAAGGGAAATGTAGGCTGAGTAGTCTACCTGGGTTACAAACGGGCCTGTCATGACAACCAAACATACCCTCTGGATGCGCCCCTGCTCAAACTTCAAAATTACGCATTGACCCANTAATTTGCGCTACTTTGCAACTCCATAACTTGCCAGTCAATTGTGCTAGAAAGCTGTTGAAATTCTCAAAAGATGCAAGTCTTCCATATTGCATTGAAAAAAAAACTGGAGTTTTAGATTTNAGGTTTTTTGTGGGTGATGTCACAAATGGGGTAGGTGATGTCACAAATGGGGGGGGCACAAATTCTGGCTGAGGTTATTGGGCCCTGAGCCCCAACCACAGGAGGGAAGTATTTCGTCAATGTTTTTAGTGGAAACTAGGCCAAAATCCGAGTCTTTTGAGCCTTTGATCGGCTTTCTAATGTTTTTGGTTCAAAAACTATGGTCAAAAAAACTAAATTTGGATAAAAATAACCCACGGAGATTCTTTTTCCCAAATTTTGGTTATTTTATCACAACTTTTGAACCAGAAACCCTAGAAAGTCAGGCTCTAAACACTCAATTGTAGCCTAGTTTCCACTATAAACTTGAGTCAAAATTTTGTTTCTTGGCACTGCGTTCAGCGCCTTGCGACCTCGGCCAAAAATGCATAAACCTACCCCATTATGATGTCATCCACAAAAAAACAAAATACAAAACTTTGCTAATTTGTTTTGAATTCGAACTACAAGACTTCTAGCATCTTTAAAGGTTTGAACAGCTCTCTATCTCATCAGCTTCCAAGTTATGGTGGTGCAAAGTGATGCAAGAAAAGTGGCTCATGCAGGTCTTACGAAAAAATAAACACCCTTACTTGAAATGAACAGGATAATGCAAATAAGTCAGTATTGACATATTTTCTTCTGCAGGCAGAAGAACCAGAATCAACAAAATATTTTAATGAACTCACAAACAAACTGCACCATATTCCTGATGCAATTTGAACATAAGTTGAGCAGCAGTAAGCAGTTGCCAGACCAACAATGCTCAAGATAATGTTCAAAAGAGACAAAGTGATGAAGGTTATCTGCAAAACAGATAGTTTCAGGGATGATGTCTCGTACTAACCTTTGAAAGAAAACGTATATAAACTATTTTTAAAGATGGAAAAAGAAAAGTGGCCACACCACTATGACAAACAAAAAATGGCTGTTAACACTTTGAGAGCCGGGGTACGATATATTCGTTCAAGGGCTTAAAAGAATCAGCCAGTCTTCTCGACTGCACTCGGAAAAAAATTTTTTGGTTGGGGCTTGCAGATTTTTTGTGAGTGACGTCATATGTGAAGTAGTTTTTGGGCCATTTTGGATCATGTTGCCTGGCCTAGAGCCCAACTGCTAGGCCAAAGTATTTCGCTGAAGTTTTCATTGAAAACTAGGCTCGAGTCCAAGTCTTTTGAGCTTTTGATCAACTTTCTAACGTTTCTGGTTCAAAAGTTATGATCTTAAATAAACAAATTAATTATCTAATTAGTCAAAAAAATTTTATTGACTAAGATCATAACTTTTGAACCCGAAACCCCAGCAGGTCATCCAGAGTATCAAAAGACTCGGATTGCAGCCTAGAATCCAATAAAAACTTTAGCGAAATACTACCATCTAACAGTTGGCACCCAGGGCCAGGTGAAGTTGGCCATGGTGGACAAAAAGTCCTCCACTTATGACGTCACTCACAAAAACCCACAACCCCAACAAAAAAATTTTTTTTCGAGTGCAAACTACAAGACTTGCCACGTTTTTTGATACTTCAACCAGGTCCGTAACCCGTACAGGAGCGGAGATATTCCCGCACAAAGCCACGTGCGATCCAGCTGTTTTTTATGAACCGCTTGAATTAACCCGGAGATCAAAGTATTAAAATTAGGGTCACTTATGTGAAGAAAAATAACAAACTGCAAACTTTTGTACAAATATGTGAAAAAAACAATTCCTTTGAAAATACACTCAACATTCCATCAGCAAACATGTCAGAGTTGATTTAACAAAATATTAAACATTGTATACACACACCCCAATGTATTTGAGAACTTTGAAATGATCTTTCTTCCTGGATATTTCAAGCATAGAGTCATTAGATTCCATATTTTTCAGTGCTTAACTACGAAAAATACCTTGTAACAAGTTGTATAAATTCTGAAAAAAATGTGCAAATTCAAAAAAACAGTTAGGCAGGTTACACTTGACACATGTTCATGACCTGAAATAATTTGTTTGATAGAAACATTTGGTATTGATAAAATGGTATACAAATGTTTATGTGAAACACATTTTTTTCTAAAGTAAAGTAATAGCAAATGCATTTTTTTTTAATTGTGTTAGTGTCATCGATATCCATTCATCAAGAACAATATCTTAGCAGCCAATAATGGTCAGGTTGAGCAGATTGTCATAAATTTTGATTTAAACCGACCTAGCCAGTCCAACAGGAAAAGAACCTTCAACCTTGCAGTTCAAGTCATGATCTTTCATGGTACTCGAAATTTAGAATTATTTCTTGCTTATTCCACTGATTACATTATCAGAAGGTACAATCTGACAATAATTTTTCAAAAGTTACCTACTTATGTACCATGCATATTCACTTTGCTGACACAACTTTCTTGGGTCTTTGTTTGTAAAAAAAATCAGCACCTGAGCTGATTCATGCTTTTCTGAAGATCATCTTGGGTACAGCCATAGCCTTGAGGTTGGGCAGACTATAATCCTGGGAAACATTACTCTTGTAAAGAAGCTTGTTCAACTTCTCATTGCTAGCAGAGTGTGAGCTGCAAGTAATGCAGGATCACTCTGTTTTGTTGTTTCAAAATGCATTGTTCACCAATTCAAACATTTCGAATTTTTTAGCATCAAATGCAGGAGACCAGCCTTGCCATATATCCACTTCAAATCAGGATGCTTGCAAAATATTATGTGCTTCGTGACCACAAAAAATTTATGCCCACTAGGCTTACAACACAGATGGCTTTTGTGCTTGACATTTACTTAGTGCAAGAGAAACAACTCTTAGGCTTAAGTTGCACCAAGTTTTCTTTTGCTCTATTCTATTTGAAGAAGTTACAGGGATATAATAAGATAAAATTTATAGTGTAGACTAAATAAAGCTTCTTTTCTGAAAAGTCACTGGGGCATCTGGGATGAGTGAATGTGGAGTTTGTAAGGAAATTTGCACCACTGATCGTAAGGCCTTAGAGCAGTTATTCATAACCGATGGGAAATTTCATACATACAGTGGGAAATTCTTTCTGGTTTGGTGTAGTGGGAAGCTCCCATTTCTAAGGAAGTAAATCTGATTATTTAGTCACAAAATTAATTTTTATCAACACCTACTAATTATATGTTTTTAGTGCTGAACAATATTCAAAAAGACATAACTGAATAACATGTTAAATGAAGCCACCGTAGCTAAAGATAGGTGGGCCATTCCCTGTCAAGTGATCTAGCTAAATAGGGTTTTTCACCAACTCTCACCAAAATTCATGACATTTCATAAGGGGAAAGATCTTAGTCTTCTGAAATCAACAACATAGAATTATTGAAACCGGACCTGTATTTCCAAAATTATGAGCACTTGAAATTGATGCTTTCTAACAAGATTGGGCTAAAGACACTTTTTTAATTTTGCTGTTGAAACTTCAAGTGATTGTCACTCCTACATCTCTGAATCTTTTCAATTTTTTGCAATACTCCATGCTGAACAAAACAAGACAGAAAGTTTTTCACTGGGAACCTTTGAACCCAGGTTAATCGTTGTTGTTACAAAGTAACATGTTTCTGGTGTGCATTAAAGCATGATGTTATTTTAAATACCAGTAACTTAAATAGTTCATCTTCTACTGACTTCATTTTTTCAATTCAAGGGCTAGTGTTATGGGGATACTACTGTAGCTGAGAGACCATTGCTTATTTTTGAATATCAGGCAAAAATTATATCTTTGTAACTAGTATACATCCATTTAAAAAATTTTAAATGAAAAAACAAACTTAATGAATGGTTAACAATACAGTTGTGAAGTGTGCACAAACACCTCATCAAAAATTTGTTAGAGGGCTAAAAACATGCTGACAAAAGTGAAAAATATTTTTAAAAAAGGAAAATCTCATTTATGTTAATAATTTTTTTTAATTTTTACAAACAAAAAATAACATAAATTTGCATGAATCATTTTCATGCTCATAAAAATGACCATTTCCATAAATGGGAAATCTAAAATGTAATGTGATTTATATTATGCTTAGTAATAACTTGTTCTTTTTTCTCAACAGTAACGAATGATTATATATAATCATTTTGTCTGGTATATTTTCTTCTAATTCCTTCCAATTTAAAATCCAGAGTTGCCTGATCCAGAGATCATACCTGATTCATACAAACATAAATCTTAATTCACATACACGAACGTATATAAAGTTTTTTTTGCTTCAAGTTCATCCCTATGGTATTTTCTAGTACTAGTCATACGGTACTGGTCTGTTTTTTTCGCAGAGACATTTCAGTCATTTTTGCTAAGGCATAGTCGCTACGACATTTCAGTTATTTCTCTCACCTGTAGTTGTATTAAAACTCACTGTAACAGTGCTCATTAGCCTATATTTTCAGACATTCTGAGCAAAATGACTTAATTTTTTTTTGTCATTTCAAAAACATTTTGGTTTAAACAAGTGCCTGATACACACTTCAGATGGCAATATTGTTATTTTTTCAAATAAATTGAAAAATTAACAAAATTGTCAAATTCATTGCCTTAAAAAATTTATCATTTTTTATAGTTGAACTTATGCTCAACATAGTGAACGCTACCTTGGGTCGCTAATTGGGTGAGGTGAACGCTACGTTGGGTCGAACCACCGTGAACCCTACCTTGGAGCAGTAATTGGGACAGAATCATTCAAGGAACAGCACATTAAAAACAATGTTGAGTGCTGGGTAAAAGACCTTCAATTGCTTTCAAATTATGCACAAGATGATCCTCCAGCTGCATACTCAGCATTCACCAGAGGATCGTGCTCCAGATGGACACATTTCCAAAGAACAATACCGGACATGAGTGAGTTATTTGAACCACTGGCAAACGCCATCAGAGATCAGTTCATTCCCGCTCTCATAGGATGAGAGGTAAGTTATGCAGAAAGACAAATTCTAGCTCTCCCTCCCTGGCATGATGGGCTAGGTCTGACAGATCCTCGGAAAAGCGCCAAGACAGAATACTAACACTCTACTCAGATCACTGATAAACCAACAGACAAAATCTACACTCAAAAACTCGATCTTAATTACAACCCCTCAGACCGGCAATATACCACACACAAAAAAAATAGAATACGACAAGAGAAGACAAAATGCCAAAGGAGCCGCGATGAACTATTAAAGGAACTGACCTTGAGTCACAACAACTCATAAAAGGAGCAATGGAAAAAGGGGCATCTTCTTGGCTGTCAGCCTTGCCAATCAAAGTGGTTGGATATGCACTAAACAAACAAGAATTCACAGATGCCATCTGCATGAGATATGGATGGAAGGTGAAAGGCATACCCACTCACTGTGCTTGTGGAGAGACGAACTTGGTGGATCACAGCCTCATATATCAACTGGGTGGCTACACTTTAGTGAGGCACAACTCAGTGGCAGACTCTGAGGCACAGATAATGAGAGAGGTTTGCACGGATGTTTAGACTGAACCCACACTTCTGCCAATCAATGAAAATGACTATGAAAGGAAAGTCAACACTGCTGACAATGCAAGGTTGGATATCTCTGCGAGAGGACTGTGGAATAGCTGTGAGAAAACTTTCAGGATCACACATCCTATCTCATAGTCTTATTCTAGGAAGTCCATAGCAGAGATCTACCAACAACATGAAAAAGAAAGAAGGATAAGTACAACCAAAGAGTGATTGACATTGAGAAGTCTTCATTCAATCCCCTTGTCTTTACAACAAGTGGAGGGTTGACACCAGAATGCACCAGAGTCAACAAAAGACTGGCAGAAAAAATAGCTGAAAATGCAGGGAGCCATATGCATCTGTCATGACATACATGAGGACAAAGTTCAGATTTGCACTTTTGAGGAACACCCTCGCTGCAATACTGTTGCAACCTCTCCAGTGGTGTTGCGTTGATTATGTGATTCACCATCAACAGGATGTGCGAGAAGAACAACACCATACATATACGTGGCGCAAACAAGCAATAATAGAGTGATCATGGCATGTGAACTTTATTGTTCCTTGCTGCCACAGTGCGAAGCTTTGCGCATATGCCGCTCGGGATTTTCGATCGCAACAATACAAAGATTTCAAGGCAAGCGAAGTGATGTCCACCTCCAGGACCTCATGGACATTGACTTCAGCTTAATTCCTAGGCCCACAATCATATAAAGCTGAATGATGGTGTCAATGACATAACACTAGTTATATCTGTGAAATAAGTGGTTAGTTCACAGAAGTTGTGACTTTTTGTGAAACTCTACCTTAGAACAAATACTTCTCTTACGTATGTACTTTCCACGATGGGTGTAAGCAAGGAATCGATCAGCAAATTTTTAATAGGAAATCGATTTCACGAAAAATTACGCATCCTCATTCCTGAAAATTGCAAGCAAAGCTTACAGGTGAAAAGTTGAAAGGCTGAAGTAACAGCAGAGAAAAAACAAACTCAAGAC
>JGI24158J21664_10008947_pt1 | contig 13356 bp, 9 predicted proteins | sample Ectturendosymbi3_FD_21664 | JGI IMG/M metagenome (IMG submission 21664) | reverse complement strand
CCAAGCTGGTTACGGGCCTGGAAGTCCAGCAAACGTTTAGTTTTCCTTCTTCCCTGCTGAGTCATTATCAAATGCCTGAATGCTTCTATGTTAACAACTGCAGTTTTTGAGCTCGTGCAACAGTTCTATCATGCTACAGAAATTGCTGATGTATCCAATGCGTTTAGCGCTTGTGCTGATCAGCCTTAGCAGACAAAATAACGGCAATTATTTCGGATAAAGTGAACTATCGCGGAGCACAATTGGCCAAAAAATTGAGAGACAATTTATTGGCTAGCGCGGTCGTTAAAGGGTTTTAATGCAAAAAGCGACAGTGGTATAAGGGTGTATGAAGACGAATTTGAGGTCCGAAAATTTTTTTGCGAAATTAACAAAAGTGACAGCAAAGGTGACTATAGTTTGATACGAAATGGAAAAAAGTGAAGAACGTTTCTCAAGGGGGTAAACATTGGGTTTTTCCAAGTAGAGTTGTTTTCAAAGCCTTTGTAGCCGAGCTACGAATAAAAAATCGGTACTTGGCAACATGCATCGGCGTCGCCTTTTGATTTGTTGAGATAATGTTACGTTCATTTAAACAAGTGCTATTCTTTAATGCGCTTTCCGTTCGTGTATGCCTCAGGCGTTGATTGTTCATTTGAACTCGCGCCTGACCGTCACAAAAGCGACCTGCTCTGCCCTTGCGCTTGTAGTCATACGAATCAGACAGCTAAGCTCAAAACGTATGCAGGTCACTTGATTGTGAGGGCAGTTTCGCTGTGGTATCAACAAATTGCGGATGATTCTCCAACATCAACCTACTTTTCCATTGCTTTGAAACGATTTTTGGGTACCGGGTATTCTGTCGGTTTGTGTTCACAGCTTTTATCCGTTATTATCTTTCTTTGTTTGCGAGTTTCTACTTGTGATTTTATTTGGCTGTTAACTACTGTACATCCTTGAATGAAGCTGTGAAAATACAGGTGGCAAATCCAGCCTTATAAAATGGGCTCTGTTGGTGATGAACAAGCTGCTCTTCTGAATGACATTTTGTATACTCCCAACCATCCAGATCTGGGATTGGAACCAGAGAAATTCCGAGAGGCCGTTCGAAGCCTAACAGATCTGGTGCTTGACTATCATAAAAATGTAGGCAAGCGACAAGCTTATCCCAACGTCAAACCAGGTAATATTTTGTAGTTTTTGACTTCGTTTTGCTAACTTGTTCATTAACCGACTTAAGAGCAGCTAAGCAGCACCTGCTCGCAATAGGTTAGGTGGTGCAAACAGAAACCCAGGGATGAAATCGTGGCAGACTTTTGTTTTGTGTCCCCTTCTGGACCGCTCCGACGCGATAACAGAATCTCATGAAACGCTAGTTAGTTTGTACTCGTACACACAACCAAGAATGCAGACTTAAGATTTATGGTTCTTATGTGAATGTATTCTCTGAGCGTTAAGCGAAACGTAATAATGGCGTTGTGAACTCAAACTCTTTTAACTTCTTTCTTCGCACAAAATGCAGCATTAAAAACGGAAAATGGGATAATGAGTATGTGGTAATGTGAAAGTGAAACCAAAGACACGATTTCTTAAAACTGCACTGTCTGCGTTTCACAGATCTGCAATGATGCGAGTATAGGTTTGTTGATTCGATTCAGACAAATATTGCGCAGCTTACTCTAGCAGGCCTCTCTATACGCGATAGAGCCCTGCGTGGATTGCGGGTACCCGCGTTTGTGGGGCGGGTGAGAGAACCCACAGAGCTATGCGTGCGATCGTGGGATGAACTTGGTGTTGAGCAGGCGTTGGATAAGAAATTCTTCGTGCGGGTAAGTGAATGTGAACCTAGTGCACGGGAAAGTGACAAGAGCAAGGATTTCAATGCTACAGAGAGTTTGTGGCACAAGAATGCAGCGACCTTGGAGTTTCCAGATCTCAATTATCTTGCAAAAAATACGTTCTGCCTGATGACAACCTGTGCTGCTAATGAACGAGAGTTTCGTATGGCTGGACAGGGGCGGATCCAGAGGGGGCGATGGCCCCCCCCCCTAAAACCTACGAAAGTAACTATATTCACCGTGATTTTTTACAATTCGAAAATCAGCATTCGCAATATAAGGCCAATTTGTCCTCCATAGTTTTGTTACAGCAGTATTGTGAAGGACACTTCATCCCTCTTACAGTAGTGAAACCATTATGAGACTTGACTATCAAATATTACTGAAATCGCCCCCCACCCTAAGCTTACTACCTGGATCCGCCCCTGTGGCTGGGCATGTCGTGAAATACAGATGAGCAAATTTGAAGAGTTCCTCAGTGAACGACATACTCTTTTTGAACAGTGCTCTCGAAGTTGAGAAAGAAGCGCTGATGGTTGAACAAAAGGTTTCACATTTTTACTTTACAGTGCTTTTTAAGAGCTTCTGTTGGTTTTTAAAACGAAGCACTGAATAAATTGCCGCCAACGATGAAATACATTACATTCACTTTTAGTCGTTTTCAAACACACAGTGACGGGTTTGGGACCGAAACAGTGCGGCTTGGTCGGGTTTGGGAGGGCGCGTGGTGTGAGTGCGGGTTGGAAGTCTGTGAGTGCAGAACGGTAACGGGGAAGATTTTTCATATTCCTGCGTTTGCGGGATGGGTACAAATTGTTCGTTTGCGCGGCGGGAGCGAACAAAACCCGCGCACAAGACTCTAATATGTGATCAGCGGTGTAGCCGATATATGCGATAGACTTTCTGCCTCCAAACACCCAGCCCACGCATAACATCAACCGAAAGCACTGCTATCTGCGAGCAAAAGAGTTATTATATGCGAGCAATTACATCGCTTGATGTCACAACGAAGTCTTAACAATCCACGAGCAACATTAAGTGTAGCGACTGGTAAAATCGATCAGAAGTCTGTATTTGCGAGAAGCTGTTTCGCTCAACGCCGTAACGCAGACCAGCGCTCCTTAATGCAAGTCTACAAGCAACATTTATGCAGTAATTCAACCGATATATGCGAAAAGCAGCTGAATTTTGCGATCAGCCAGAATGCTCGAATATGCGATGCACACCTTCCACGTTTACAAAACCATTCTGGGGAAATCAGTACAAATACTCAATCATTTATAGCGGAAATATAGAGCAATGTATGTTTCTTAATGCAGCACTCGATGAGTAACAGCTGTTTCTTTATAATGCAGCCGGTTTTCCGGTCACTTGCACTCCGCAGAGCAAGTGCACAGCTCAGTTTTACTGTCATTTGGATGCGCTTTTTGTTGTATCTCTCCCTTTCGGTAAATTTTAGTGCGTTTCACCAAAAACACCAGTTTCACCATTTCATTTTTGAATACTTCGAGCAATGCGCGATTTAGGTTCAACTCACGGTCATGTGCGTGTTTGGTAATACCAAAGAATAAACGTTTGTTACGAATTTATTTCCAATCTAACTTTATGTTTACGCGAGCAAAGTTGTCTTTCTATCACAGCATAGCAAAGCATTGTTGCTCTGCAACACCGGCAAGTTAAAAAACAGTTTTGTCAAGTAATCTGAGTCCAAGCTGTACATATTCTGAAAGTGTTTCAACTTCCATCCGATGTTAATTGCTAGTCACCCTATCCTACGGTAAATAATTTGAAGCTGCAATGGGAAGTCAGCAGCAAAATCTAACATGAGTAGAAAGATGCTTTCTATTTTGTAACCACTGAGAGCATTGAGACTGTTATTACTAACAGATAGCTTGCAATCTGTTTTCTCGATAACGCGCATGTGAATAAAATGAAACAAAATTGAATTTTTTTCCAGTCGATTGGAGTTTGTTACCTAAACACTAATGGATTTGAAAAGGATTTCAACCGCTTATGTCAGAATGGCTAGATCACCGGATCCTAAACTTTTTTGAGCGCGACTCAAAGCTGAGTTTGGTGAGCACCTCGCGACCCATGCCTCAAAAAACATATGAAAAAAATGACTGCAGGGATGACTTTTGGCAGTAAGTTGCAAAGTACGCTTTTCATGTCAGAAATTTACACTTTTCTTCCCTTTTCTTAAGTGTCTTCGCTGCAGGCAAACACAGACAAGCAGTGGTAACGCTGAAAATATACAAGCCCGGTTTGGATCGCCTCTGTGCTACCAATATTTTGACCCTGCTGCGCCCTTGTTTGGGTTTAGACCCATACTTTGGGAACCACTGGGTTAGATCAATTCACCAACCTTTGTGGTAAGTTGCGGCAACAAGTATTTATTAACTTCAAGGCAGAGCCGTGGTGATATTCGACTTTTTCGCGACTACAAAAGCATTTTCACGCTTGTGTAGACCAGCTGTGTCCTTCCCGCGGGTCGCATGCAGCCCAGTCAAAGGTTTTCTGCCGCCCAGTGTTGGTTTTCTGTAGTGTCAGTAGCCGACATACCAACAACCTGTCCTTATTTCAATAATCTTAACTTTGACATTTTTCATCCTCAGTGCCACTTTATCACGTCTGTACTGCGTGCTGGGAGATTTCCATACGTCCACTGACACCTTGGTGCAATACTTTTTATTAGTTTTCTAATTTCTACCCTTGCTCCATTGGCCCCAAACTTGCCCATAAAATTACACCTACGGAGTGGTTAAAAGTAACAAACAGTCGTTAGCATTGCAGTTAAGATTCGAACACTTTCAGTACATTCGCTTACACTACTGTAAATTTAGTTTGCTAAGATCAAAGTAAGTCATTAAATGGGCGGCTTTCATACGTTATTCAATGTGCGGCCCTGGTTAAGATGGTGACATAATTTTTTCTCAGTAAGCTATTTCGATTGGACATAACTGGTGTAGGCTGAGTGGGTCAAACATATGCAAGTTTGTTTAGAGGGCATGTGTGACTTTCCGCAATTTAAAAAATTGTCCTTATCATATTTGTGATATATATTGTTATCTCTAAATAGCTAGATAAATATCTGATCGTTTTTATGAAGCCAGCTTAGTGTAAGTATCGTACAAAAATGCTACTGCCAGTGGAGCAACTGACGAGGGAAGGGGTGGGAACCGCTCCACCTGGCAAGATATAAATGTAAAAACCGGGCCCCCACTTGGCTTATATTTCGTATTTCGGTGTTAAGTATTCTTTCGGTTGTCAGTAGTTTGTTGCGGTGTGCGATTTTCGGAAGTTTTTCAGAGTGTTCTACGGTGACTTCGGGTTTTAGTATAAAGATCTAGAACCCTATTCACTTTCATTTTTTGTGAGTGTTGGCAAGTGGGTCCCCTTCTGCTAAGTTTCCTAGCCCCTGGCTGAAACCTCTAGTTATACCACTAGCTGCTGCAGTCGATTTTCATTGCGTGTTTGATGACATAAAATCCAAACATTTTTCCAACGCGTTGAGGGACTCTAACCTTCAGCTGCATACGTCAACCAGTCGCTCAAGATTTGGACAAGGTCCACGTTTTAGAAGCGCGCAAGTGTGTGTGTTCACCTACTTTGGGATTCGGCGTCTGAGAGAAAAGTCACTACTCGGCTTCGATTGAACATGTGTTGGTGCAGGCTTGCATCAAAAGCGTGTAAATATAAGAATTGCAATTATAATGACGGCCACGATGATTTTGGCTCAGCAGCAATATTGGCTGCATAATGCATACTACAGATTGTACTTAGAATCGAGATTTTTACAATTGTTTTCGCAGAAAAGTTTTATGAGCAAATGGTGGTTTTCATCCAAAGCAGAAGTTTGGAACTTTACTAAAAATAAACTTTTAAAACTTGTCGATTCAATGAAAATAGACTATCTGTTTGCCGGCTTAAATCTGAACATAATCATTCAGAAAAGGGTCAGAAAATGCACATTTTATAGACGATGCTTTAAAATCAAGGGGTATTAAATTTTGAATATTTAAATGTTCAGACTCAGTTGTTGTTTGACCCCCCTATCAAAATTTCTGGCTACGCGCCTGGTTCTACGATGACAAAAAGGTTGAAGGGCACTTATTCACATTACAAATACGTTACATAAACCCGCACGAAAGTATTTAAACTCATTTGGGTAAGATTGGGCTTCTTGTGGACAAAAGATTAATAAACAGCAGACTATACCATTTCTTCCTACAAGCTTTCATGAATGAATGCTGCTTATCTTATTAGTTAAGCGAAGACATCAAAATTACGCTACAACGAATTTACAGTGCAGTCGATTACAGGCTAGGTTGGAGCTCTCAGTGACAGCGTAAATTCCAAAACAGCAAACCTAACCGTGAAACGTAGCCTACGTGTCAGGTAGGCTAAAAATGAAGTGCGCTAGATTAGCTGCAGGCTATGCTAAAGATGAGAACTGATTAGCATCAGAGCTGCCAGCAACAAGTTTTAGACAAAAGTTCAGCTCAGCACGTAATCAGATGCTTTTCATCGACCCGTATTCTTCTGTCTGTAATAAATCTTTTTCCACCTTAAACTTTTTTTCAATGGTCAACTTTTTTTCTATGGTCAAAATAGCTTTGTTAGTGAATAGCGTTTTATTTTAAATAGTTTGTGATTGATAGTTTTCCACTGATTGGTAGGTATTTTTCTAAACAAATTTCGCCTTGAAAGGCTAATATAACAACAAAGAAAGCAAACAAACTCAAGACTAAAATGAATGAATCGGAACACAAGATTAGAAATCAAAACATCTTAACTGACTGACGCCAGGAACACAAGCTGCGTCAAATGAAAACTGGTACAAATAAAATCTGGAAAATACGTTTTATTCAAATAACTATTTCACTAAAAAATCGAAACTAACCAACTGGCGCCACAAGTCTCTAGATTTGTTGCCATCGTATCGAATGCAAGCTCACTCAAGCACGCAACCTATGTTCTTAGTGATTCATAACGGCGAGTTGTTTCAGGCATTTAATAGGTCTGGCGATCCCATTGAACACTGGCGCCAGTTACTTTTGATGTTCTAGTGAAATCATTTATTTGAGCGAAACGTATTTTCAGTTTGATTTCTCGAAAGAAAATGTTACAGAAAACCTAGAGCTTAAAACTGTATTTGCAGGTTTTTTGAGGCTACTCATTCCAGAAACAGCCCCAGAGTACCCAGAAGAATGGTCAGATGTGTTTGCTGACATAGAAAATGTTTTGATGAAGGGAATGACCCATTGGCTTTCAACAAGTTTTTTCGCATACTACCCTGGTGCTTTTAGCTACCCTGCCGTGTTGGGTGAAATTTTATCCACAAGTCTTGCATGCCAAGGATTCACGTGGGTATGTATCACTTTCAGTAAATCTATTTAACGTTGTTTGTTAGAAATATCCGTACACCATGGACGTCGGCAGGGGAGGCAAAACGGGCATTTTCCACCCCTGGAAATTGGGAATAAGAACAAAAAAAATTATGAAAGAACTTAAGTCAGCATCGTAATTCCGATTAATTGATTTAATTCTTGTATTAATAGTTTATTTGCCGGTATGACACTCAATTTGCACAAGAGCCAGGTTCACTCTTCTCATGTCAACCAGTGATAAGCTTGCAGTTTTCTCATGTCCCCCCTTTTTCCTGCAGTAGCAAGTTGCGAAGCTTGCGAGCGGATTGTTCTATCGTTGGGTTTTATTGCGTGGAAATAGCATGGCAACAAATCTTCAAAAGTTTACTTCAAGTAACAGTAGAAGCAGTGGGGTATGCAGAAAATTTTCATGAGTGGTGGTTCATTCAGTGGCATATGGTGGTCATTTGTTTTTAGATTGCGCTGTTTGTGACGTCGCAATTTGACGTCATATTCATGTTTCAAAACCAACGTTTTGGCGAAGTTTGTTGACATAATATGCACGTTCTTCTACACACATTCCCCTTATTTTATGTGTCATTGCACTGAATATAAACTATCAGCGCTCCAAGTTAGGATATCGGAGGAAAATAAAGTGAACGCTGCGACACAGCAGTTCATAACTGCAAAAATATCAGGCTGCGCGTTAAAACAGGGGAGTAAAACACACTCATCACTGCGTCAGAGCAATATTTACAACTGCAAGATGAGGCTGCGCTAATGTCTTGTCGAATACGAGCAGCCGAGCATAGAAAGTGTGCGGCTGGACTGGCTGACGCACCCCCCGGTTTGGAAGATCGAATCTCGCTAAACCACACAAGAATTGAGAATGCGCATAAAGTACGCAAGAAAACTTTCGATTTTTCGTTATGCATAGACGTCCAACAAACTTTTAGATTTCCTTTTTTCCTGCTCAGACATTTTCAAATGCCTGAATGCTTGTATGTTAAAAATAGCTGTGGTTGAGCTCATGCAACAGTTCTATCATGCTACAGAAATTGGTAATGTAGCCAGTGCGGTCCGCGCTTGCGCTAATCAGCCTTACCAGACAAAATAAAAACAATTGTTTTGGATAAAGTTAACTATCGCGGAACACAATCTTAAGCATGCGTAATGGACAGAGAGTCTGCACAAAGTGGTGATGTGGTTTCCCGAGGCAGACGATAACCCAGATTCCCACCCAAGCCTAATTATTACTTTTTGGCCCATTTACGATGTTCTTTGAAATTTGCATGCAAATTTATTATGTGGTATTTGCATAAAGTCGAAAAATTAACAAGCAAAAAGTATGAGAAAAGATATAATCTTCCTTGTGCAGGTAATAAAGTTTTTGTAAATATCAAGCTCAAGGGGGGTTATCCCCAAACCCCCCTTGCATACGCCCTTGAGTAGAAGGTATTTTGCCAATGCAACTGTTGAACGCGACATCTTTGCAGGTAATGCAGCGAGACAGTGACTGCTGATAGCGAAAAGGCACGTACTGTGTGAAAAAAAGCAGGAGTGAATCTGCAGCAATGTTTCTACAAGTTTGAAACATCCATTGTTGGTGAAAGACTGCGAGTGTGCTCTGGGTTTATTTTTCCGGTCATAGACCGATTTTTTTAATTGCTGAAAAAATTATGTCGATTCGGTCACAATGCCTGAAAAGGTAACATGGGGCATTTTCTTTGTGGTGTTGAAAGGGTAAAGCGTTTTGTGAACATCCAGTCAAAAGCACAAAGTTTTCTGTACGCGTTCGAGGAATCATCCGACTGCGCTCTGCTTTACTCTGTTTTCGATGATTCAAGGTACAAGAATGCTTGTGAACATCCATTTGCATTGCATCGATACAGGGGCGTACGCAAGGGGTAGAGGTGTGAGGTCAAAAACCCCACCTTGAGTTTGATATGTTACAAAAACTTTATTACCTGCGCAAACGGGATTAATTGTTTTCGCATACTTTTTGCTTGTTAATTTTTCGCCTTAATGCAATACCACGGAATGAATGTGCACGCTAATTTCAAGAAGCATTGTAAATAGGCCAGAAAGTAATAATTAGGTTTTGGTGGGAATCTGGGTTATCGTCTGCATCCAGGAACCATATCACCACTTTTTGCAGACCTTTTGTCCACTACGCAGTATGTATGTTTAACAAGGAAAACTAGAAGTTTGCTGGACTTCTATACATAGCAAAAAACGAGAGTTTTCTTGCGTACTTTATGTACATTCTCAATTCTTGTGTAGTTTAGCAAGATTCGATCTCGCAAACCTGGTTTCTCTAGCCAGTTCAGTCGCACACTTTGTATGCTGGACTGCTCATACTCGACGAGACATTACCGCAGCCTCATTTTGCAGTTGTAATTGTTCTCACGTAGTGATGAATGTGTTTTACTCCCCTGTTTTAACGCGCAGCCTTATAATTTTTTCAGTTTTGAACTGCTGTGCCGTATGGTTCAGTTTGTTTTCCTCCGATATCCTAACTTGGAGCGCTGATAGTTTATATTCAGTGCAATGACACATAAAATAAGGAGAGTGCGTGCAGAAGTATATGCATATTGTGTCAACTAACTTCGCCAAATCGTTGGCTTGGAAACATGAGTATGACGTCAAATTGCGACGTCACAAACGCACCAAATAAAAATGACCACCACATGCCACTGAATGAAACCACCCATTGAATATATTGCGTGCGCCACTGCATTGATAGCAAACTGAAAAGGATAAGCAAAATGTCTACATTGCCCTCCCTGGAAAAACTTCTGCGGACGCCCATGCCGTACACATAGATATTTTAAAACAAGCTGTCGGAAAAAATGCATTCAGCGTTTTATACTCTCCGTTAAACGTACGGCGACTAAAACTAGTTTTCTTTTGAAAGTTATCGTGCTTCGTCTGAAAATTAACAGCGTTTTCATAATTTTTACCTGAAATGATGTGAAAGGCAAAAAAGTCACCCACTTTTTTGTACCAGAATATACGACCATGAAATGTCAGCGTCTGATTCTTTTCAAAGAATGATCCCCCATTTAGCTGTACATAAATTTTTGCGTTCCGTAAGTGCCCTGCCTGCCAAGTGTTTTGTGTTTGCTTTGAAAACACCTTTCTTGGTCCGGAAATTTTATTTACAAATTCCATATTATTAAAATGTTGCTGCCGTCTAGACCCCATCTCCTACACCAATGGTTCTAGATCAGCGGTTCCCAACCGGGGCTCCCGGTCTCATGGGGATTCGAAACAAGATTTTCGAGGGGCCGATATGCAATTTTCGAAAGAGCTTGTATGTTTTTGGATGTACTTTCTTCAGAATAGACAAGATTTATGAAATATTGCAAGTGTTATTATACAAGAGAACAGTATCCAGTCTAATTATTGTATCTAACGCCACTAAATTAAACAACTTAAATTGCTGAAGGTTTGTATTGCTATTTCTGCTTCACGCTGCGGTTACGCTGCAGATGGCCGGTATGCGATTGTAAGCGCATTGTGACGTTTATAACGCAATTATGGCGAGACAGTTATTTGATGCAACAGAACTCGAAAGTTTTTGTGTTTAACCATGCCAAGTTACCAGAAATTGAGTACAAAAACTTTGCTTATTCTAGTGCCCTCAAGCGATCTGGATTTTCCTATGTACTTCATTTGAAAAACAAGTATCGGAACCGTTTGAACCCCTAGAACGATTTACGCGTGGCTGTGAGTAAATTGGGGCCAAGTTATGAGCGGATAGTTTCAAAGAAGGAACAACAAAACTGGTTTGGGTTTTGTTGTTCCTTCTTTGAAACTATCCGCTCATACCTTGGCTAGGTTTGTTTCTAATGAGCAGTGAGACATGACAATTAAACAGTACGACTGGGTGTTGTTTGCTGTTGCCAGTAAGCCTTCGTATCCTGTAGCCGAGTTTTAAGGTTTGGAGGGCCAAATACATTTTTAGGAGGGAAAGATTTTTCTTTTTATATGTCGTTTTTATATTCTTTTTTTTCTATATAACCATGATATGAGTGCAGTGAACCATGAACTGCTGCTACACGTACTTGGAATGAAATCCAAGAGCAACTCGTACCGCAAGGTCAAGGTGCATTGGCAGAGTTTTTTGTTGCAATTCATCGGCTTACGCTTACCCGCTTTTCAAAACACACAAGATGACACCAGAGAATTTATTGAACGTCGATATCAACGACATACCTGTGCGCTTGCTGCAATCTGTTGGGAACATAAGCACCTCAGGGATTACTGCTTTTCTAGAATTAATATTTAAACCTATAAGTACACTCTTTTGCAAGAAACTGCCCAGATGAATTTTGCCAAAGCAGACGCCACACGCCAATATTTCGGACTTGCTCAATTGGAAAGATTGCCGAACCAAAGCTCGAAAAACTGGAAAGCAAAAACCTGTGTTTTACATTGTGGCGGCAGATGTAAAAGCACTTACCCAAGCCTGTGTAGAGACACGGTAACAAAAACCCTGGAAAATGTGGAGAAACATTCCAAATCAACAAGGCCCGAGAATCATTGTTGAATTGAACAAAATTTGCCTGAACAATGTTGTCGCCTAATATGGAGACCAGTTGTATACCCAAAGAACGGAATTATTACTGGTGACAACCTCTCTGTCTCATTGGCAAACATTGCTGTACATTACATGATGCAGCCGATTGCTGGGGTGCTATGTGAGGCAGAACTTTTCCACATATTTATTGATGACATAATTTGGATAGTTAGTTCAGAATCGTCTAATGAAAGCATTCGACAAGTACTGACTTCAGCCTTTGCCAAAAGTCGTTTTGAACTGACGTTTCGCCAAGCTTTCACAGCCGATCAAAAGGGTGAAGTTCAATTCCGATGTTAATCATTGCATAACTACTGACGATGATTTGGATTTGTTACCAAAGACTTTGTAAAACCCACAGCAGAGGGAAGGCACTTCATTAACCGGAAATCACACCACTCAAAGTCAACATTCAAGTCAATCTTATTTAGAGAAGCAATAAGATTGAGGCGTCTTAACCAAAGGAAAGAAGACTACCTCAGCAGCTTAAATCGACTTAAAGAAAAGGCAATTCGCTCAGACTTTCTTTTGGACATGACTAATGACATGATAGCAATGGCATCAAATTGGGAAGAAAGACTACGCCCCACAAAATGCAACAGAAAAGATGACCCACAAGTTTGTGCTACATCTTTCCTCCACCTTATAACTTTAACAGATAAAGAAAAAAAGTTAAATCCGAAGGCAATGATAACCTACAAAAGACCTAAGACAACTGGTAAAATACCACAAACTCCTTGCTAAGAAAGACGAGGGAGCCTGTCAAGGGTGAGTCAGGACCTTGCAGCCATTGTGCACTTTGTGGTTGCTATGGGAGACACAACAAATCAATGATACGTGATTTCTTTCTCTGTTAGATGCACAAATGATGCACAAATAATGAGCAAAACTAAAACCTTTCCTCTGATTCAAAACTTGACATGCGCAGACTATGGCATTTACATAGCGACTTGTGTGCTATGTCATGAACAGTATGTCGGACAAACCAAGAATACATTTTCCAAGAGATGGTCAGCGCACCGCGGTAATTGGAACAAACCTAACTGTAAAAACGACAAAAACGAGTAAGTGGCGTTTTTGCAGCACTATGCTTTGTTTCATGATAACGTAAATAAACCACCAATACATGAAGCTTACATCATCACGTTTGTTGAACGATATTTTCGCTCTCTGAGTATCTGCCAAGATAAGTGGTACAACCAGCTTGACGCACAAATTAATATTCACAGCATGATCCTCCCCAGCGCGAGATAAAATTTTTTGTTTCCCTTTTGCACTGAACGTTAATGTGTTGTGATTATCGCAGCCGGTAAGGGCGTACGCAAGGGAGGGGGGGTTGGGGTTTACCCCCATTACTTATGCAAAGGAGTTTGTGTATGATTTCGTACATTTTTTGCTTGTTTGATGTCAACTTAACGCAAAAACCACAGAATGATATTGCATGAAAATTTCAAGGAACACTGTTAATGGACCAAAAAGAAACAATTGCATTTTGGTGGGAATCTGGGTTATCGCCTGTATCGAAGAACCATCTCACCACTTTTTGCAAACCTCCCGTCGACTACGTATTTTCATGCTTGTGTTA
>JGI24158J21664_10008946_pt1 | contig 13357 bp, 8 predicted proteins | sample Ectturendosymbi3_FD_21664 | JGI IMG/M metagenome (IMG submission 21664) | reverse complement strand
TTGCTGTTATGCCGATGGTCGTTGGTTCAACTCTTTTGTTAGTTGGCTCAGGGCGACGCAGCACTGGGGTCAGGGTTGCCAGGTTCGTCCTTTTGGGGCCAAATATCAGAAATTTGGCCCCAAACAACACGTGTTGGCCCCAGAATTTTCGTTGAGCCCTTTGGCTCTTTTTGGCCCTTTTCCAGGTTAGATTTGACCCCTTGCAAGGATTAGATCTGACCGTCCTGGGTCCCGTCTGAGAAACTATATTTTTTCCCTTGTTTGACTAATTGATCGCAGATTTTAATTAATTTCCCATATTTTGAAGGTTTTTTATTGCAAAATCTCGTTAGGATTTTTAGAGCTTCTGAGTTAATGTGAAAGTAAGTTCATCAGAATACCTGTTACTTGCCGCAGTTGTAGACGTGACACTGAGAACGGTTACGTTACCTAATTGTTATTTTGGTGGACCACGTGTTTGTTGGTTTTGTTCAGATTGTTGTTGATCGCTTGTGCACTTATCGAGGATGGTATTTCTATCTCATTTTATGGCTACACATGAAAATTAAGTTGTTCTCTTACGATCTTTTATCATGTACTTGTTCTGCTGTTGAGGTAAAATTGTGATTGAGGAACATTGCCATTTAATAAATTGCTAAGTACGGGCTTCATACGACTTTGTAACTGCTGATAAATTTGAAAAAAGTGGTTGGCCTTTTTTTTGGTCCCTTGTCTTAGAATTTGGCTCTTTTCTGGACTAGATTTGTCCGCTTGGCAAAAAGTAGATCTGGTCACGCTGATTGGGGCTGCAACACCAAAGACTCGTTCCGACGCAGCCGATGTCGCTGTTATACACAGGAGTTCTCGAGAAGCAGCCTTCAGATAAGGGAAGCAATGTTCGTTTTTCCAAAACCCTAAAACAGAGGTGTGCAACCCATTGCCTGCGGGCCAAAAGTGGCCCGGGAGTTGAAGTTTTGTGGCCTGCCGAAAGGGAAAGATTTTCAAGCAAGCATGACGGTTTTTGAAAGGTAGTGCCAGGGCCGGATTAAGGGTACTGTAGGCATAAGTCTGAACAGACATTTCGTCAAATTTGATTATTTTAGGAGATAATTCGGCAGTTACTTGCAATAAAAACAATAATCAAAAAGAAAATCGAGGGCCGAATTTTTCCAGGGTCTAAGGCTATGGCCTTAGTAGATTAACGGTTAATCTGACATTGGGTAGATCTTTCGTGGGTGGTCAGCGCGTTGTCTAACACACAGAGCTTGGCACATGCAGCTGTGGTCCGTGGTTCTATCGGGTTATGCACAATTGCACATTTGGCCCGGCAGTGCTGTACGGTTGCACACCCCTGCCCTAAAACATCACAGCTGGTTGATCGTCGTAAGTACCTGATGACTATTGTGACCATTTTATTGTACTTTCATTGAACGAGGGCGCATTTTCGTTTCGTATTTTGAAATATCGTTGGACAAATTAGCATGTTTGGCAAAATCGGAAATTAGATTAGAACTAAAATTAGAGCACTGAAACTGTTAGCGAATTAGGTTAGAATTAGAATTACCTTGATTTCACTCTAATTCAGTAGCTCCCAAACTATGCGCCGCCAGATGTCATTAAGTGTGCCGCAAAAAATATTGAAATTAAAATCAATCAAGTAGAGTTTCTAAAATCCCACACTGCCGACTTCTGTCAGTACAGCACACTATCGATATTGGTGGTAATAATTCGANACGCGGTACAGTGCTACGACAATCGGGCTATAGCATATGTTGCCACTTAGCGGATATAAANCGTAATTATACCTACCATAGATTTAATACGCTTGTGAGAGCAGTATCGTATTCAATCTTACGGAGAATTCACATGGAAGACATGAAAAAGCTTTTTCATTCAATTCTTGCATTCTAGACCTAGTTGATTATAGCAGTATTTCTCATTCTTATTTTTAACTGTTTGAGTGTCCATGATACATTTATGTATCATTGGGCACTGTACGCTTCAGTGCCCAATGACACGTTTTGGTGTCATTCATCGCTACGGCTCATTCAGCCGCGCATTTGACAGTAAGAGGAAGTAGGAGAAAGTACGCGTCTGTTTGACCAATCTTTTTTGTATTGGATGCTCCCCCCTCCTGGAGAGCCTCCAGGGGGCACCTCTCCAGGTTAGTTCTATTTACTATTTCTATGACGATTTCAGCACCTCGTGCAACGAACTGGAACGCAAGTGGCCTGTTGTTTACGCTTCGTTTGGTTTCATCTACTTCCTGGTAGCCATTTCGTGATTTGGCTCAGGGTTGCCAGATTGGAATTTTTAAGGCCAAATTCCAGAAATTTGGCCTTTTTTAAAGTGGTTTGGCATGAAAAAATGGTGTTTGGTATGTACGTCATAGTTTGGCATTTTTTGGCCTTTTTTGATGGTGTTGGCATGAAAAAACATTGTTTGGCATTTCTTAAAATCATTTTTTAAAATTCTGTTATGTGAAGAAGAGGAGTTGGTATGTATTTCTAGTGACCGTGGACTTAAAATCAAACATGCTGAGGTACCTATAGATACATTTTGGATTGCTGTCAAAAAAGACTACCTTCATTAGCCAAGAAGGCTTTGACCATTTTGATGCAGTTTTCAACATCATATCTATGTGAACTTGGATTTTCAACACTCTACAACAGGCCTGCACAACTCAGAAAGCTCGAAGGGCCAAATTATCACCATAAATTTCCCACGGGTGGCAGAAGTCTCTTTTATTTCGATGTAAAGATTTCGTTGTAGTATGGAAGAAATTCTGTAACGACAATTATTTGTTCGAGGTCGAGCTTTCGCAACATTTTCTGCAATTGAGAAAGCTCTCGCGGGCCGCAAGAAAAGCTTTCGCGGGCCTCATGTGGCCCTCGGGCCGTATGTTGTGCAGGCCTGCTCTACAGTATAAAGTCCAAAAAACGAGAGCGGCTATGTTGTATTGAAGAAGAAATGAGGGTTTGTCTCTGAAATACGTCCTAACATCGAAACCGTTGCCACAAAANATCAAGCACATGTNTCTCACTGACNGATATGTTGCACTCTTGTCATAAAGACGCAAGAACANCAAATTTCCTGGGAACTTAAGCAATATTGTCTTGATTTTGCGATAGGATATGAAAAAATTNCAAATTCAAATAAATGTTTCATTCAAATGTTCGAAGTGCGCCAAGNAATTTCTGTTTTTTCTAAAATGCGCCTTGAAAGAAAAAAGTTTGAGAACCACTGCTCTAATTCATCAAATTAGAAAACNAGAATTATGTAGTTGTCCAAGTCTGCTGCACCAACCTGCAGCTAGAAGCATTGTCGTTAGCGCTATCGATGTTGTACAAAAATGAAAGCGCGAATATCTTTTTCCACTGAAACACGTAATGATGTGGTCAAAGAGTCCAGTACCGCGCGAAAAATATGTAAAGGGCAATGCGTTCCAGTTGAAGAACGAAAAGTCCGCAGAAAAAAGAGAATTACTGAAGAAAACCCGGAATACGTAGGCCTAATCGTTGCTAAAGAAGTAAGACAATACATGTTTAAAGCTTTGGATAAATATAAGATTGAATCGGAAAAAAGATTCAACGGAATTACTCAGTTAAATAATATGGTTGAATTTTTGAAACCACAGGAACTGCTGCAAAACAAAGTTACGAGACTTGTAGGAATGCTCTTAAAAGCATCTACAGAGTAATGACGAAGTAGATTTTCTGAGTTGATTGCGAAAATTGATACTTGCACGAAACAGCGATACCATTTTCTGACGCAGTGCATGCTACCGCAATTGACTGATTGATTAATTGTTTCTTATGACTCAGCTATTAAACACAAACAATACAAAAAGCCATCATGCAAAAAGTATTCAATTGATCAGTGTCAACAAAGAGTGTCACTGTATCACACAGAACTGGTGAAGGACCATGCCTGTCATCTAGCCACCCAACCCCGTTTGTTACTTTTTGACAGATGTTTGAAAACAACAGTTGGAAATAAAGTAAGAAGCATAATTAGAAAAAAAACGAACAAACACAGAACATGGAGAGGAAAACTATCAGATGAAGAGAGCATGACAATGTACACGAAAGAGTGGGTATAGTTTAGTTAAGGGAATTTGGTGTAGTCAAAAAATGTCAAGCAAAGTATGAAAAATAAAAAATATTTTATGTGGTACAAAGAAAAAAACAAAAAACACTATGTAGTGTAATTTCATGCAATTTTATTGACGTAATTCAACAACTGAAAGCATTTGACGTTTCACAACGGTTACCAAAACATTGCATGTATGTCTTAAAACTTTATATTGCCAACAGAGTTTCAGTTGCTAGTTGCGAGAGGACTTTCTCCAAGCTAAATGATAAAATCTTATTTGTGTTCTAACATGAGTGAAAGTCTGTTATCAGTTTTGTTAATTCTTTCCATCGAAAGTACATTTATTGAAAACTTGGTTTTGAAGATATAATCTCTTATTTTGCTTCAGCACAAGCTCGACGGGTTCAGTTTGAGTAATAACATAATATCATGATCAGGATTTTAAGATCAGGGTTGAATTGGCGGCTTGGCTTTGTGCTGATGGAACGTGGCAATGGTTGGCTGTAACTTGGGCCGGCTGATTGTGTTCCTTGTGTGATATTCTGCGTATTCTGATTGACTGCACGTGCTGTCTGTGAGCTGCTGCAAGTGTTCTGCCTGGGACAGACAGAGAATACGTTTCTTGTGCGATCTTTTGCGTGTTTTGGCTAAACGCGCGGGCAGTCTGTATGTCGCTAAACCTGCTTGGTCTAGTACTGGCCTACTGCGTTTCTTGTCAACGGCCATGAGCGCGAGAAAATAATTTCTTATTCGCAAAATGATTATGCTCTTGTGGTCAATTATATCCGTCAATTGTCTGGATGTGCATTGTTTTTTCTTTGGTGATTTGCTTCCTAGTCACGCTTGCTAGCTACACTTTCCCCTTAGTTAGTTTCTACTTTTTGTTGTGTTTAGGGTGTTGTCACACATGACTGCCAAGTATTTAGCAGGTTTTTACTTATTCCTGAGACGTAAAAACTCATTTTGAATAGTGGGAGGAAGATAAGTAGTGATGATTTTATTGGAAAGTTGAATATCGGATATATGCTTGTTGAGTGCACGATAATTGTTTGCGAGGAGTTTCACTGTCACAAGTTAATTTCCTTAGTTTTTTAACTGAAAGCATTAGCGATGTCCTCGGAAAGGAAGATTGTGCTTGCTTAAAAATAAAATAACATTAACTATAGATTGTAAAACAGTTCTCCACTTTTGTCGCTGGTCGTCCTCAAACATTCTGGTTCTCTTTGTCAACGGTTTAATGCAACTGAAATCACATTGCAAGCTCTTTCCATTTATCCGTACATTCTTGGTATATTTTGGAATTTATGCTCAGAAGTGCATGGATTCAAATGCCAAAATTATCGAAAGATTTTGCAACAAACAAATAATGATCATTACCTAATCGAAACAATTTAGAGCAATACAGCAAAAACAATACAACCGGCACTCCGTTTATGAGTACACGAACCCAGATCTCAAATTTCTTAAGTGTTTTGCAGAACCACTCGTTAGAAAGATTTCTTCGCAATTTCTTCGGGATATCAACTTCAGCTTCAGTCGTTCTGGGTGGTGCAACCGATCGGACTTTCTTTGTTTTGATACTTTTCTGACCCTGCTTTGACCAGTTCTACTCTCAAGTTATGATCTATGACTTCAGGCCAAGCAGCCACGTCATTTTGCAAATTGCTGACAACCGCGTTTGGTATGGTACGTCATTTTCGCCTACGTCTTATGCCACAACCAGGATGTGTGGAGTATTTTAAAAATCTGGAACTACAGCCCCATGCAGATTCACTTTGTATCAATGACGCCGAAGTTGTGCTCGCGTTATTTCAACGTTTTTGGAGTGTTTGCCCGATTTGCTTTTTCCTGGTTCGCTGCACCGGAGACGAAATGTACAATTGTGGCATTTAACGGTTTTAGCTGTTTCATCAACGTATTCAAGTGGGTAAGCATCTTCAGCGCTACGTTTGCCCAGCACTCTTTACGGCCTTTTGCAGCACGCGCCTGAGATTTGTGACACCCGGTTCAAAACCGCTGGGCCAGGGATGAAAGTTCAAACTTCTAACCAAAAATACTCAATAATTTTACATAAAAAAACACCCAAAAACGTTGATTGAAAAACGTCTCTGATTGGTAAAAGAAGTATCTTGAACAACGCAGTACGATCCAGGTGAGTGCAAATGTCTCCCCAGCAGTCCATTACGTAATTAAAACACATTATGACAGCGTTGAGCGACTTATCCATTGTGATGCACCAGCGTCAATGAATCAGACGTCAGGATTTTCCTTGACGAGTTTCACTTTTCTTGAAAAAATAACTGTCAAAGTAAAACGTGATAAGTGACTGTCGCTTCATTTTTCCTAAATATTTTCACTACCAAGTTGAACTTTGCCAGCTTAAGCTTTTAAAAGTTTAAAACTAGTGTGTTTTGTCCCGGCGATCATGTTTGATTGCAGATTGTTTTCTTTTGTCTCACAGATCGCAATCCAATGCCGTTGCCACTTAGCACAACGTTCTGGAGCTGTGTAATTGGTTGGTTTTCCAATATGAAATCTTAAGAAATAACCTACAAAAGCAGAGAAATTGTAGTATGCTGCCAGTGCCAGCGCCCTGATAGAATACGCTTCATTTAACATTTGTTCGTCATGGATCATATTCAAGGTCACTGACAATATGCAGCATTTTAATGACATGTTCACACCACCTCAGATTTGTGACAAAGGAAAATCCAAACGTCGTTTAAATTGATATATTTTATCAAGCAGAACATGTCGAAAGAGTAAAGTGATCTTTTATAACAATCGTTTGCAGCAGGTGTTTCTTAACTTTTTTCCAACTCCCTTCCCTTAAGTAATTGTCTTTGGTTTCAAGTCTCCCTGACTTTAAGCAAGTTGTAAAAACAAACGTATTTGTTGGGAAATTTATTGATCAAACTTTCCATGTTGCAGAAAGCGTAAGGGCTCGCTCCCCCCTGGAAATTTACCTGAAGCCCCCTGGGAAGGCGCACCCCTCGGTTAAGAACCACTGGTTTATAGTGTCATACAAGCACAATGGCGTAACGCAATAGGCAAGCTTTTTTGGTGCACGATTATAATATGATCAGCAGTATGGACCTTACCTATCCTGCACAAGCTATGCTGCGTTTCAAAAGTAATTGAAAAGAAGGCGCATCCGTTTCATTACTCACATCCGTTTTATGACGCTAGTGAGAAAATCACCATAACAACAGAAATCTGAAAATATAACCACGACAAACGCAAAAAATAATTTATTTTTCAAAAGCAAAGAAACGCCTGCGTTTCTCTAAATGTGTATTTGTCACATTGAAAGATCTAAACAAAGCTTGTGTCTTGGGAAACATTGTTTAGTGCTATCTTCACCTTTTTTGTTCTTTTTCATATTAACTAATTTTAATAAGCAAACCGGCGTATTGCTTGCAGTGTTCCTGCAGCGTCTTGCTTGCAGAAATAAAAGGAATAACTCTTCTTGATTTGCATACTGGTCTCAACCAAACGAGCTTCCTCTGATGTGCAATTAACACAAAAACAAAAAAATAATTGCAATTTGTGAAAAATGTTTCTCAGCAATGGATAAACTAATGAAATCGTGCAAACGTATGAAAAGCGTATTGACAAAGCAAATTATGTTTGAAGAGGCGTTCTGTAAATTACGCTTACAGCAAAGTTGTTTCTTGTTTACGTACGACCAGTTAAAGCTTCATCAAACACAATACAAGCAAATTTTGCGCAGTTTAAAAGATATCACACTCAACAAATCCCTGAATCCAAAAGAAAACTATAGAAAATTTTCACTGTAGGCGAATTTTTAAACTGGAAGAGCTGGAAAGCAGGAAATTAGTTGATAATTAAATCTCGTAATAGTCAACCCTAAAATATTTTGTATTCTTGCGTACGCAGTTTTCTTGCGTATGTATTCTTTCCTGCGTGTGTATCACCTGCGTAGATCAGACATAACCGCCTTCGTAGTGGTGTCGGACGGTTCAACTTAAGCTTGTGCACATGGGGTTTGGCTCCATCAGCGGTCTGCGAGTGTGGCGCCGAGGAATAACCCGCAGATCTTATTGTCCTGGATTGTTCCTGGCACCGACCTATCAGGGGTATATGGGCTAACTGGTTTCGATGATCAAACCAAAAACTGGTTGCTGAATGCATTTGTCCAAGTCAACCTTGGCTGACAGGGTATGAGAAAAATGTCGTCTTGTACGACAAAACGACGACATTCCAATGTACTCAAAAAAAGTAATATTTAACACTAACGGCCAACAATTTCACTAAGAGTAACCATATTAACAGCGCAATCTTAATTTGTTCGGACATTTTATGGTTTTTACACTAAATCAAGCAGGACTGCAAACGTCTGATGATATGCATTAAGCTATCAGTAATGCCAACGTGACGTAGAAATTGAACCACATAAATTTACCACATGTACTTCCAAGTGTTGAAGTCCTTGACGCTTTTGGATACAGACCAGTAGGGATATGGGTATGAGAGTACAATGGCGCTGTCGTGTTGAGCATTGCCAACGAAAAAGCGAAACTCAATTTTTAAGCCATGAGTTTGTCTCCACAAATAGAACAGCTACACAAACGTGATTTATGTTAGACTACAAACGTGGCTATGATCAGCTTATGAATCTTCTGGAACATCTTGCACCTCGTTTTTGTCTTCTATATCTTGCACTCTTTTTCTCACGATGCCTTCAACCAAACTTGTTTCATCCTGAGATACAAATCCAACTGCCTTGTTGGTCCGGTTGCTGGACATTTCTTGCGATTTTTGTGTTTGATTGCCACCGCCTGGCTCACTTAACGGTTTGAGATATCGCACTGCTGGCTTGGCAATAATGCATTCAGATTGGGCCGACTGCTTAGCGTGATTATCATTGTGATGCGCTTCTGTAGGTAAACCATGCATTTCGTCGCTGGAACTTAAGCAGCTATCTTCATATTCCTGAGCGGAATTATAGGTATCTGGTGTCGACTGGGCTTGTTCCCCTTGATGGGCATAGTTGTAAACAAAGTCACAACCAATGTACGTGTTGTTGGGAGGGGGTGGCATTTTCGCTTTCCAGTTTATCAAAAACGTGCTGTTTTGCAAATTACTCGAGCCGAGAATTTGCAGCGTGTATGTTACAACAGATTTAAAGCTACGATGTTCAGGGTGCTGGTGTATTTGGTAAGTAAATGGAATCATACCACACTCGTCCAGATGACTGCAGTGTATATTTTCCTCAGCAGGATCTCCGGTAATTTCACAATCAGCTGACTCAAGTCCAAGTCGAAAGGACTGATCGCCTCTTATTTTATAACACCTCAATGGAATTGTTGGCTCTTCTCTTTCATGCAAATGTCTAATGGTAGAAACATGGTGTTGTTCCGCACCATCAACAATGTACCACGTCAGGGTGCGCGATTTACAGCATTCTATTCTGAGCATGCCCAGCGTGTAAAAAGTTCTCTTCAGCAGCTTCTGGTCATTTTCGTCAACGCTGGCCGCTCGGTCGGAAAAATGCTTTGCAGTAAATAACACGTGGCCTTTTGAGTCAAGCTTAGACGTAGACTCTAACTGTAGTCGAGCGCTAGGCGTCTCACGCACAAAAATGTTCACATCCACAGCTTCCTGCATCTTTCTTGATGAGTAACTAGATTGCAAAGTAACGGTGAACGCTTTTCTGAACTTCAAGCCACTTGGTTCACAACGAAGCACTGGGGCTATGCTGGTGAAACTGCGCCCTTTATGCTTGAACTTAAACGGCGTCTCTACAGAGACTCTGATTGCTTGAGGTTGATCGACAGAACCTCGGGGAAATTTTAAGCAGAATTGGCCGCACTTCATTTTCAATCCTCTAGGGGTCAAAATTTTCTCCACTGCGTTTGTGACTGCATCTTCCCTCATTGTTCGAAACGGTTGAATGAACTGGCGGATCCCGGATGTCCGATAACGCCCTCGCAAAAAATCGTACTCGACATTTAACGTGAAACATACTCCCTGCTTCATTTTTTCCGCTTTCGACGCTGATTGTGAAACTGTTTTGGATTTCTTCGTTGCCTCGGCAGGTTTCGGCTTTGATCGAGTTTCGTTTCGTTTCCACTTCGAGCACTTCCTAATGCAAATGTAGCAGACGACAGCAGTCCAGACTAAGAGGCAGATGATGACACACAAAACCAACATCAACATCAACGGAAAGGAATGCTGTGAGTCTTGAACAGGACATTCTTGAAACGTTTTTGCCATTACCGGGATTGTACAATTGCTTTGTACTGCCGTCATTTGTGAATAAAAATATGAGAATTACGAATTTTTTTTCAGTTTTAGGAAAAATCCAAGCACTGTCCGATTGAGGCAGTGAAACCGGTTTCTTGTTTTTTTAGCATTTCAATGACAGTGAATCCATTTTCAACTGTAGAACTGTATGTTTTCACCATCAAAGCATTTGGTTGATATAGGTTTGAAACTTTATTTACCCTTATAAATGAGCATTGGTCTGCAACAATGTCCATAAAATTCTTTTTAAGTCGATGGACTTTCACTACCAGTTTTTGTGGTTTTCATTGACCTTCATGTGTTCTGTGTCAAAAAACTTGTAAATCTTTCATATCTTCCGGGCGTGATTTTTTCGTAATATTACTTTTATCAAACATATTTTTAAAGCAAGCTGTTACCAAATTAAAATTGTTTGTTCTCAACTTTAGCCAAACAGCAACCATTACTTGCTGGAAAAGCATTCTTTGTTTGAATATTAACAATATTTTCAAACCTGTACTGGCTACTGTTTTAAAGAAATTTAGTACGTTTGAATTCAAGTTAGGTTGCCGGAATTGAACGTTATACTTCGCGCAGAACTTTGCTTGACATTTTTATGAAAAGGTTCAGGATTTTGCTCTAATTTTGTGACTTTTCAAAGATTTTTAGCGCACGCCGCGCTTTGAATATTTGCAATAAAATAGGTTTAGAACAAATTCTTTAAATATATTTTGAGTCATGAAAAACGTGTTTAAAACAATCGGTAAAAATCCAATTTTCTTTCCAATTCTTGGCAAATAGACAGAATGATTCTTCAATGAAAATAAATAGTTTACTTATGACTTTTAAATCGTTGAAATGTGCTATTCTCAAAATAAATTGACTCGTCCGAGCATTTAAAACAGCAAGAAAATTTCCATCCTGATGGGTAAAACAGTTGTAGATTTCAATTAAGCATTTCGCATTTTTACAACACTTGTTATTCGGTAAAATCAAGCATGTGATGAAGGTCGTTGTTTCATGTAGTTTCATGCGTGAAAATGAAACTCACAAGTCTCATTATATCTGCGTCTACGACTATTTTCAAGGCGCTTTTCCATAAATTAAAAAAAATTGCATAGGTAATTTTATGGAGCCAGTTTTGTACATCCCTGGAATATGAACTATTCAGTTAAAAGTTTGGTTCTTTCACCACGATTGGGTGTAATAGCTGTCTGTAGTATCATCTACAACAGTATACATTNTGGCTGCTTTCAGTTCCTGCGTAAAAGTAAACAAAAAAGAATGTTAAGCTGAACTATTCTAANACAGTGACTATCTAGCTTTTCCTGTTTTCATCACGTTATACCNATCCATTTCATTATTTTCAAAGAAAAGTACATGTGCATAAAAGAAAAAGTGAGGCTATTGTTGAAGCATTGAACTACAAAGAGAAGCAAAGTTGCTAAATTTTTATAAGAGCTGGCTTAGAAAACTGGTTGTTTTAAATTTAACTCCGCTAGGGTAAACACGCATCGAGATCTCGTTCGTAAACTTAAAACGCATTAAAAGTCAAAGAAAATATTAGAACTTTTGAATTCAGCAATATCATGTCAACATCGTTTTCTTCTGCTATATTCTTTCTTTTTCAGGGATAACTATACATACTTGCTCCACGTTGCAGAAATTCTAATAGGCGGGATTAATGCTTCACAAGTTTTCCAGCAACTTAATTATTGTCTCAGCAGCACACAGTTTGCCAAAGATAAAGAAAACTCCCTGAACAAAGTAAATGTGTCAACGCTCTTTAGCATCGAGCAAATGTTGAATTTGTTTGTGCAGTAGAAGTGTCTCTGCACTTGAATGTGTGGGCGAAAGTTGGTATATTTTTTGTTACCAACGGCCAATGACTGTTGCAATCCTTTAGGATAGCTTCAACGTGCATAGCATAAACGTGATGCTGGCGATACGAACAACTGTGTGTCACTTCTAAAATATGCAAATGTAATAGCTCTTGATTTTGCAAATATTAGAGAATTGTGATCCTAAATTCAAGCTCTGAAAACTTCATAGTTATATTTTTACCAACTGAAAATTATTGACAAATCACTGCAAATAGAAGACAGTTGTTTCGTAAGAAGTATATCAGAGATACGTTTTATGAAACGTCCCACATTAAACGCAGAAGCGTCATCCAAAATTATACCACGATCACGAGATTCCAAGTGGAAAGGATTGTATCAATTTGACGCCGATTACTGACAGTGTAGTACCATGAAGGTCGTCACAAAAAAGAGCCATTGGTTCAGCTCCAACGTAATGTTCGGTGGTTTAATGTGAAACTGCGGTTATAAATCATTGACTACAAGTTTGAAAAGGTCTGTACAAACACTACAAGGTTTTCTTGAATGGCTTCCTACACCCTAAAAGTCAAGTCCCAGTAGAATAGATTGGGTTGTATTTAAAATTGTGCCCTTCTTTTGCTACTTGGCCTGCCTCCAAAAACACACACACTAATAACAAAATTTGCGTAAGACAATAAATCAATCGAGCAGCAGCAATCACAATTGCTAGGAAAAGAATACATTTATTTTCACCCCAAATGTTAAAAAAAGCTTGCGGTACTGTGTCACTGACATCTGCACCAATAACAGGGGGTAAAGTCCATATATTTTCTTTGAAATATAGGGAATGCAAAATTGCTTTTAAAATTTTGCGCATTCCTGACAATACGAAAGTTTTATAGTGTTTTTTAAGGGTTCATAATGNGTGCATTCAAGTTTGAAACTTGACCTCACCTCACGCACCCNTTACNCTCAGCTTATGTTGACATGCTTACGCTAAGTCTTGATCTTGTAATTGGCCGTGTCATCTTTCTCTCTGTGAACGCTCTCTCTGTGAACGTTTAAAGTTGCGGCAGTGTTTCTTGCGAGATCATCGCAATTCTTTCCACTGTGCGACAAAATTTGTTACTTCTACACGGATAAAACCTAAAATACGAATCAGATCACATTATGAAACAGTGGTGCTGAAAGATTAAGACTGTCTGGTCAAA
>JGI24158J21664_10008945_pt1 | contig 13357 bp, 10 predicted proteins | sample Ectturendosymbi3_FD_21664 | JGI IMG/M metagenome (IMG submission 21664) | reverse complement strand
CTAACATGATTTCATTTTGTAATCACGACAAGTCAATAGAAAACATTATGGGATGCGTTCGCTACGTCACTGCTGCCAGGTCGCATTGTGTTGAGGCGCATTTTCAGGATCTTGTAGAAATTAGAAGTCAAGTGCTGCTTCCACTGGCAAGATTTGAAACTGCTAAGGTACGCGCTGCTTTTTTGGATGGCGTAGACCATGTGCCCCATTAGAAAGCGAGTGTTTGGTACACTTAAGTACAATGTGATCTGCGGTTTGTTCCTCGGCACCACACTCGCTGGCTGTCTGGAGCCAGACCCCATTTACACATGCTGAAATGGAATCGTCCAAATCCAATACGAAGGCGGTTCGCGATTAAGCCTTGACCCATTTTATCTTTGGAGGGACATTCCAGCAGGGTTGGTGCTGACATCAGGTATGAACTCACGGAGGCTGGTGTTGCTTTTCCCCACCCCATCTTCCACATGGAGTCCTCCCAGTGTGCAGCACTGCTGTCGATGGAGCAGTTCCTGCGCAGCAGAAACAAATGAGTGACTCGATTTTAGCTGCTCTTGCTTCTCATCAGGTGTACTGGTGAGTGCGAAGTGGAGCAAGTGTCCAGGCTCCAAAGCGCTGCATGCAAGAGGCTGTGTTGCTGCTTTGCGGAAGAACTCGGCAGGTTGGATGCCTGCCAGGACCGGCAGATTATTCGATGGAGTAGGACGGAGCACCCAGTCGCAAATCGCAGTGCGGCGATGATTGAGCCAATGAGGAGGATTTGTGCACTGCGACACCAAGTCTGAGTACAATACTCTCTGCCTTTAAATGGACTAGAGCTGAAGAAACTGTGCACAGCGTTACGGTCATGAACGTACTTCTTGGAAACAGTGGTTGACAAGCCAGAGATGTAGATGTTGACAACAGGCCCGTAAACAGCTTGGGACACCAGGTGGGGCGAAGAGTTTTCTGAGAGAGGCCCAAATTTTTTAACTGTGCCAACACATTTTTCCAGAGGGGAGCGAAGCTCCCCCTGGTCACGGGACTGGTTGACAAGGACAGCTCTGCTAGCAAGGCTGGTCCTTGTCAGACACCATTTTTCAGGCCCCGTGGTCTACTCTGCTGAACACACTGGTTGTCAGGGTAAAACTGTAGTTCTTAACAAGTACCATGATCATATGCACCATGTGCCTGTCAGACATGAATCTCAGTATATTTTCTGGCGATTGCCGTGATACGTGTTTAAATAACAATGTTGTTGCACAATCTACCAAAACCTCCCCAATCGGGGGCGTAGCAAATGGCGTTTTCGTGATAGTACAGTTCGTCTTCAACCCAACTTTACCACCGTTTTTTAGGTTTTTATTTAGTTTTCCCGTGAGAAGATGTTTTAAGCTGAAATTAGTACAAAAGATGCTTGATTATAACAACACACTATAGTAAGTTGTCCCAGGCACTTGCTTGAGTATAACTTATCGCCACCGTTAACAGCCCATGTGTTGCCGTCCACGCCAATTCCTGATGGTAAGGAAATGACAGTTCTATTACAAACAATTGAGTAAGTTTCACCCGAAGTTTACTCTTATTGACAGTTTGAGTTTTTTTTTTCAAATTTACAAGGTGTATCTTAACCTGTTCCTCATGGTCGTAGTAATTAGAGTCTGTACACCGCAGTCGTGGTCGGCGGTAGGTCAGTGGTGCAAAAAGTGTCCTCGCGTCGGGAAGGCGGTATGTCGGGCGCTGAGTGAATTGCAGTAGTGCTCCTTGAACAAAAGCGTTAACCTTGCCGTGCCCACATTTTAATAGCACACAATATAATGCTGGGTCAATGTCAAACGGATTCAGTGATCCCTCATTCCTGAGCTGATTATTATCATCAGAAATACACTTAACAAACTATTATTAGATAATAATCATTTTTATTATTAGTATCGAAGAGTTGAACCATGAAATCCGCTCGATGGGACTTTAATCATTATGGTGGACTCAAAGACTTTATTTCGTTGGCAAGCCTTGATGCTGGCTTCAACACGTTATAATGATGCAATGTCTTCCAGCTTAAAGCATATGAACGAGATCTTGGAGAAGAAGGTGGAGAGGTTACAGCAAGATGTGGCAAAAATGGAGGAGCAACACAGCGAGAGAAACTCTGAAAATGGGACGCAAAGGTATGCTTCGTCTTATGATCCGTTGATACAAAATTGTGAAAAAAGTCAATAATATTTTTATGGTGGTGAGTTCTGCGCGTAGATTCAGGTAACCGAACTCTTAACTGTTACGAAAAAGTAGCTCCACGTGTAAAAGACTTGTTAAATACCTGAATGCCGCAATTCCAAAACGTGGCAAACGTTTTGCAATAATATGAGAGTAACCTTCACTTTCTTTAGGGTGACAAGGTTGGTTCGTGTCCAAGTGACATCTTTATCACACAATTGCCGGCGTTTGTATGCGCGTTGAAAGCCAAAATATCCTAGTCAACTGTATTTTTTCAGCTGGAAATCACTGTATGAAGAATTGCTTGAGAAAGTGAAGCCGTTTAAGGTTGGTTTGCTTGCGTATTACTGCCGTAAGGTTCTGGATTTTATTCCTATCGTGTATTGCGTCTCGTACTGTCGTTCACTGACATTCGCTACTATAATTTGTCTAATTTGACCTGCTTGCGGGCTCGATCATGAATGACGAAACTTCTAAGTGATGACTTTGTTGTGACTTCAAACGATTCTATATGCTCTTCAGCAGAACCAGCTTCCATGATCGATGCCCAAAACTTTTGTATCTGAATGCAGGACCACTGTTTTACGAGCATTTACAGCTGTGTAAAAAACTTATCTCCAAAACCTCGGCACTTTAAATGAGCACGTTCCAAGTATGGGGAGACGGGCATCCCGTGACACCCATCCAGAGGTATCGCAACTTTCCCAAAAAAGTGAATTTTGTTCAAGTTATAGATTACTGCAAGTTTCTGTGCACCTTTGTTTTTTCCTTCTACCCTTAGCGTGCTTTGTCAACAACCAAGTTTCATGTCTTTGAGCGGCATAGTGTAACTTGCCATTTTACCGGTTGTGAGAGAAATGCTGACGTTTACTGTGTACGCTTTTTTGGAGTGGAACGTCTCTCTGAAAAGAGGTAAAATATCGGGTTGCTCAGTTGAGTTTATGGTGGGTTTTGTTTGCTGTTCGCATGTTGTGTGAAAACTAGACAACCCCCGAACTAAGTAACTGGAAAGTTTTTCAAACGCACTTTTGTATTGTTCATCAACTTGCTTGAAAAGTGGTTGCACCGGCTTCACATCACTATGTACGTTTACAAAAGCATCCTTAATCTCTTCTTTCCCCATGCAGTGAAAGCCATTTTAGTGGGTGCCACTGCCTCCACATCAACAGCAATCCAAAACTTCAAACTAAATCTGTCTGGTTTATTCGGCATGTGTTCAATAAACCTGCATTTAGCTTTACATGGAAGCAATTGTTCATCAGTGGTTATGAGTGAACCAGGAGCCTACGCCTTCTCAGAATTCTCAATAAAACGGTCCCGCAATGTGAAAACTGGGCTAAACTTGTCATGAAGGAAACTTTGCCACCTCTTCCTCTTGTCGAAACGCATTATCCTTGAATCTACTTCTTGGTAGGATGTATTCCGCAAACCGTCCTGGGAAGACCCCTAGTCCTAAAATCGCTTTGGCAATAACCAGCCCAACAAACTGGCCGAACTCGTCCAGTGTCACATCTCAATATGATTCGCCAGAAACGCGATGGGCTTCATCCCCTGTACATCCTATATTTCTGAGCATTGCTTCATAAAGGAAAACGCGATGATATGAAGACGGATTGCTTTCGATGACTCTTGTAACAAATGATGTTGGGCCAGGGATGAAGTCCTGATGTTTTGCTGTTGCAAGTGTCCTTGTTCCACATGGGAAATGGACAAAGACTGTCCCCGTATTCTGTCTTTTCCAGTCAAGGCCCGATTCAACTGCACATGATTCTGCTGATCAATGTCTTCGTTAGAACTTTCCCCGCCTGAATCCTCACCAAGCGAATCAGTAGCAATGCCGTCTGCACCGTAAACGTCTCGGCATATTCGCCACTTCATCCTACTATGTACTATACTATCGAAGAGCTACGTCGTAGTATAGCAACTGTATAGCAGGGCCCAGCTATTCTCGTATACCCTACAACAAAGCAGTTCTCTGCAGAAATTGTCCCAATCCTGCTGAGATCCCACCCTGTTCATTTATTAACGGGAACAACACTATCGCAGCATTTTCTCTCGTATGTGGTGATAAACTCATTTGGTAGACTGCAGCACCTCTTCTGTAAACTTTATGACACGTTGCATTGCCTGCGTCACACCCTGCGTGGTGTATATCACACCTTCTGTATCCGGAGAACATGAATACATGAGGTGCGACGATTGACGCGCCTGGCCATTTTAAGTAGATGCTTGGCTACTTTGCCATTTTAAGGCAAAAGTTGTACAAATTTCGTTTTGTCTAAATTAATATTAATGCAGTTTCATCACACGGTTGAGATCCACACTTGGAATGCGTCAACTGACGCGCTCGCCCGTGCTAGTGTTAAATCAGGAACGCATTAGATATTAGAATAAGGATGCTTCATATTAATCGCTTGAAAACGGGTACCGCAGGCTTCCGGCATTTCGGGACCATGCGAGTATTAACCTACGCAGGGCACAAAAGTCGTGACTGATGTCCCTGCAGTCACTAAGTCGCATTAGAAAAATACTGCAGTTGCTTTCCTGTTGTGTATATACATGTATATCACAGTAACAAAAACATGTACGTTATTTGAACAATGTTTTCAGGATGATGTATCCAAAACTATGAATTTTATTAAAATGTTTCAACTTATGGAAGTTTATGCAACCTCTAAACTATGTTGGCAATCTCATAAGATCTTCCCTTCATTTCAACACTTCAATTTAATGAGATGCTTTGAACTCTAAAAAGTCTTTAGTAAGCTAGGTCACATCAACCTTAAACTGTTTAAGCTTGAAGGATTGTTGAAGTGCGGAAGTTCCATAAGAAATAATCAAAGGTGGATTCCATCACATAGGTTATTTGTGATGTCTTAAAGGCAGTCAAAAGAAATTTGTTTAGAGCCAACTCTTTAAGTTTTGCCTTGTATTTGCTTATGTTGTAAAAATTCATAAATCTTAGTCATGAGAATAATATGTTTGGAAACATAGGCATGTGTTGTATGTAAACCAGCAAAAATATAAAAAAAAATTTGTTCAACATTTATCCCAATTGGCGGAGCAATGCAGGGAGTCAAAACGCAAATATCATAAAGTATTGGTTTTAGCTAAATTTAAACTGCATATTCAGAAAGCCCAACCTAGAAAACATGGGGATAGACAGCAATTTCAATAGGATTGGACCAGCAGACCTCGAGTTATACTCATTTTTGTGTTGTTCATCAGTGCGAACGTGTGGTAAAAATGGTGGTAAAATACAAAAACAGTTATAAATCAAAAACCGATCAATCAATTTTCGCCAAATTGGTGTCACTTTTTTTTGTTATTTCAATGACAATCAAAAGGAGAACATGTGGTACCACCCATAGTCTGAACTATAATGAAATAACCCGGTACTAAATTTTTGTAAAATCAACATCGTAATATGAACCGTGTAATTTAGTGAAAAGCTCACTGATGTCGTGGTCGTTATCAGTGTTCTCAACCAAACAACACCGATACATATGTTCTCTGCGGCTGTGCAGTTATAGAGGGAACGCTGCGCTGAAGGTCGTAATTTCCCCCCAGCGCTGGAGTTCGGGTGAAAACGACATGGAACGGAGTCAATTACGAGTACAAAAGGGCGGCACTCACTGCTCTTCATCGGATCTAAGAGAAATAGAACTGGTCGATGTTACTGATACACACTTGTCAACACATTTGTAATCAAAGATATGAAAGCACATCGTTCTTTATTCAAGCGTGTATTGCAATAAATGTACAGCACACCAACTATTAAAAATGTGCGAACTCTTCAGTTGGATCAACAAGCTGTTACCGCGCGACTGAGTAGAAAATAAATTTCAGGTTCATGCGGCGTTAGGTACAATCACGCAACGTTGACCTGACGACTTACTGGGTGCTACTGTGAAAATTTGTAGAGTCAGTTGGATGCCTATTCGACGGAAAGGTCGATGTTGCTGAATGAAACGAACGCCGCTCAGGCTGAGCTATCGCAACTCGGCAAGAAGTACGCAGACCTTCTTGGTCACCAAAACCACAGACAGAAAATTCGACACGTTGTGAAGATAAACGAGGAAAATGCAACTCTTAAGCAGGTAAAACATCTGTGCCGGCAACGAATATACACAGAATTTGTAAATGACAAACATAACCCTCAAATTTTTTATTGTACAGGAGAATCTAAAACTCAAGAATCAGGTCAGTGCTCTTAAACAGCAAATCATTTCAACGAGAAAGTCTAAGTTGGATCCATCAAGAGCTTTCCAACATCTCAAAGAAAACGCCAACCCCTCAGCAGCTGATGAACGATGACAACATTATTCTCAATGTTGTGTGGCTTGGTTTTAAGCTCAGTGCAATTTCACGACCAACCCGCTGCGGGTCAAGGTTTGGTGGACAATGCAAGAGGAGGAATTGCTTTCACTCCCCATAGTCCCGAACGCTTTGCACAGATGTGTCCGTCATTGGTTTGTATTCTTTGTGTATGTACAATTTCGCTCATATACTCAAGCGATAAAAATCAAATTGTATAGGTTTCTCGGCTCCAACTTCACTATGTCTAACGATACCTGCTGCTGTTTTAGTTGGTTTCGGCGTGCAGATGTATGTACTTGTTAATAAAGGTCAGTCAAGCGCAACGCTGAATATGGGTTTAATGCTGACGACAGACTTATTGCATGTTATTTATCATAACAGCTTCTCTTGGCAGTTATTGCATGAATTCAATAGTCGCGAGTTGGAAATGACACGTCACAAACAAACGGCAGTCTTTGTACCTTCCTTCCAAAAATCAACGGCAAAGCATGTAGAATTCTCAAGAGCACGGCAAAGATCGTGCGCTCACAGAATACAGATAAGTTTCAACGTTACGTTGCTTCGCGGTACGCTCTCTTGGTACTGGTACTGCATACGCTTCCTATACGATATAGCATTGACTAAAGTCAACGCTTGTCACAGTGATAAACGTTTCATTAAAAAAATCAAGCAGTATTTCTACAAAGCAGAAATGTTAACGGTGCTTTTTCCCGTACGAATTGCACACAATATGAAAAACCACACAGGTTAGCGAGCAGATGTGTACGTAGGATAAAACAAATCCGGACTGCTGTTGACAGTTTCCTTCAAACTAAGACATTACATACATCTACTGCGGTTGATACAAGGTTGTACGCAAGAGAAATGAGTATAGATTGGTAACAATCCTCTTATTCGCTTTTTTTACTCTTTCTTTTCGGCATATGCTTGTTCATTGCGCTCCAAATTTCAGCAGTTGATCTGTCTTGTTTGGTCACTCCGCTGAAGTCCAAAGTCTTTAGCCCAGGAAGCGCGGATAACACAAAATGTCTGCAAACAACGAATGGTTGGATAGCGATTTTTTCACTTCGAAAATTTTCCGCGAGACAATCATGATCTTCATCCACAGTTAAGGAGATGTGAAGCAAACTGTTTTGTCGTTATCACTTTAACTTCCGGTCAAGAACGACATATTACTGTCTTTTCTGTTAGCGGTACTAGAAAATTCCATTACACTAGCAATGCAATTGACCAATAATTGAAAAAGTGAAAAAGTAACGAATTCCATCACTGATTTAGACAGTAGTGTTATCGCTGGAGGGGGGGGACTATGATTCATTTGAGCAACAGTCCTTTCAGAGACTAATTTTCTGGTATTTGAATGAATTGTTGCCACTGGATTAATCGCTATGCAGGGAAATTTTGTCTATATACGTATTAGAGACGCATGTGCAACGTTTCCTGTAGGCGTTTTCAATGTTAAACTTGGAAGACAAATATGAATATGCCAGTTTTAGATATTAAAGGTACGACACCAATCGTGCAGGTGTTCCTGGAGCTTAGTTAGGAGAGTTTGTTCGTAAGAAGGCTACACACTGCTTTTGCCAAGATTTTTGTATTTTAACTGCTAATCACGTCAGTCAGACACAGGGACAGATCCAGGGGATGATTTCCCCCCTGTAAAATCTAAGAAAGAAACTTTATTCACGCTGTATTTGTAAAAGTTGGAAAACAGGACAAGTCCTTAGTCATGTTCGAATTGTCCTGTTCGCGATGTGAGCCCATTCTGTTGTTCACTGTTTTACTATTCACAGCACGTATTTACAGGAGCGAAGTCGTTTAACTGCAGTAGACTATCGCACGTTCATTGAGAGTTGGTCAGCAAAATGAAAAGAACGCCGATTGCAGCAAGCCCTGGGTTTTTTGAAAAAATGACAGGTTGCGTTTCGCAGGAACAGTGAGTGCATTATTTGTAATTTGAGAGCATGACACTAGAGAAAGATCTACTTCCGCTACTAATGTCAGTGATATGGATAAGAGTTTTGGTTCGATTTCTTATACAAATCGCGAGTTACCAGAGACAGGGTTGCCAAGTTGGCATTTTTAATGCCACATTTCAGAAATTTGGCCTTTCAAAAATGATTTGGGATGTAGCCTACGTCAGTTTTTGGCATTTCTTAAAAACTTGTCTCCTTTGAGTTTAAACATTTGCAGTATTTGCTGCGTGTTTCGCATTTATTGAAGATATTTAGCATGTTTTGAGTAGAGATATGGCGCACTTGGTCCATCTGATCCTGGAAACCAAAATTTTTCTGTGGGTTCTCTGTGACTGCATCTTGTCAAAGATAACATATCAGACGCTTGTGTACCAGATTCGAAGTAATTAAAAACTATGCCATGGTGCATATTAGTATTTTCATAACCTGTATTTGATTGGTCCGAACACTGATGGGTGTTTTCGTTAGACATTTTCTATAAGAGGGTTTCTCAACCTACGGGCCTTGGAAAAGTTTTTGATGGGCCACGGCCTGGTATTATTGATTTTGAGTACATTTTGCAAGATGCACCTCTTAAAATCGAAAATGTGTATAAAGCTACAAGCGTCGTAATACGCTCTGTTTCGCCATTTGGTGCTAGAAATTATTGCGACATGGAAATTTCCACGTGGTATACCAGTACCACGTTGTGCACAATATACAGTTACTGATTTTGAGACAGAGACGGCTCTTGTTTCCATAAAAACGAAATCTAGAAGCAGGCGTGATGTGGAAGATGATTTGATCTGTGCATTATCAGGTACTGAGCCTCGAATATCTATGCTTTCTAACAGCAAACAGGCTCAGCCTTTGCATTAAGTATCCAAAGTTGTGTTATCAAATGTTGTTTTTATTTCTGCTCTGTACATGTGCAACAGTTGTCGCACTGGAGAAGTTGTACAGCCAGTGGGCCACGGACCCTCTTTGTTTATTAATTGGGCCACATGCTCAAAAAGGTTGAGAAACCCTGCGAGATTAACAATTTGTATTCTAGGCTTGGTTCCATAGCAACACTAATTTTGCCATTTCTCATCTAGGTAATTCAAAACGGAGAGACATCGGCCTATTTCGGCTTGTTTGGCATTTTTTTGAAGCTATCTGGCGTATGTTGGTCCATGTGGACCTGGCAACGCTTGATGGAAACCTCGGCGTGATTATATGTCGTTTTCTATTCATCATAAAAAAGAAAGGATGAAAAATGATACTTGAATTAGACCCATTTGGATTAAATTGGAGAATGTTGCTCACAGCTTCAATGAGTGGTTTGACTTTTCTGAAGCCAAGTTATCCAACATATTCTCAGGTATTCTGCGACACCCAGAGCCGTATCAGCCGCACTCCTTACCCCCCAATTGGAAGGGAACGCTGTCACAGGGGCCCAAGATTCAGGCCCGTCACCACTTAGTCTCCCAAAGAAAGCTTCGAATCCCCAAATTGAAATATGAAGCACTAGAAGTCAGTGAAGCTGGGGGACATTTGAAAGAAAAATGCTTAGCAGTTACTTTAGACCCCTTTGAAAGGAAGGTATTTACACATTACAACTGCTGTTGGAGGCCCCTTTGAAAGCAAAGTAACCTACTTACACGTTAAAGTTGTTGTTGGGCACTTTGAAAGCGTAACCGACTTGCACATTACATTTGCTGTTATACTACAGTCATGGGCGTCGGAAGGATTTTTTCCAGGGGGGAGCCAGTAGGGGATTTTCCCAAAATTTTTTCCAGGGGGCCAAAAGTGGTGAAATTTGGTTTTTACCCCTCGAAATTGAAAAAACAACCTTTTTTGCTGATAATTTCAAAATCCAGGGGGGGCCAAGGACCCCCCTGCACCCCCCTTCCGACGCCCATGACTACAGTTGTTATTGCGGTCCCTTTGAAAGCAGAGTACTCACATAGTGCAGTTGCTGTTGGGCGCCTTTGGAAAGCAGAGTACCTGCACCTTACAGTTGTTGTTGGGGGCCCCTTTGAAAGAAGATAGCCTACTGACACATTGCAATTGCTCTTGGAGGCCCCTTTGAAGGCAGACTACTGAATTATGATGTGATTCGGAAAATATTATATGAGCGGATAATAAATTTTTCACATAAATTGAGCGTTACGCGTGAAACACCTTGAGGGGGATAAAAAGGGGGTCGAGGCAAGTGTCTCGATTGCCTTCCCTTAAACACACCACCGTATATAACCCTGACAATGATCTTGTATTGAGAATATAACACGTTCTGCTTCATCCGATATGCGTACTTTCTTACCTGATGTGCGCATGTAAACACTGTAGTAAAAAGTTCTTTTTATTATTGAACACAGTGAAGTTACTGATGAATTTATCACTTCAAAAAACACAGATCTAATGCCATTTTGCATAATTAAACCTAGACACCCAGGTCGACTAAAAAAACAGCTGGGTGGAAAAAGCCCTCAGTGGTAGCCAGGGCCGGCCTTTAGTCGATTGGACCGATTGCTTCCAATCGGGCCCCGCGCTACGCCTGCTAACTTATACAAACTAACACTTTCAATCGAAAGTGTGTGGTGCCGGCGCGGGGCCCACAGTATTTTTTAAGCGCGGGCCCCGTTGCCATAAAAAAGTGAACTACGCCGTTTTTAACGCCCTCAATCATCATAATTCGTTCTTTAATCGTAACAATGAATGGTCATTGTTTTTCGGCAATGGGTAGCCTGAGTTTTTCAATAGCAGCTACCCGTGTTTCCCTGATAATAAGACCTAGCGTGATTTTTGAGGATGATTTTAATATAAGCCCTGCCTAGTTGATTGGTCACGACAACTTCCCTAATCTCAGCCAATCACATCATTCGAAAACTCCGCTGGAATTTTGGAAACCGATGACCTGCAAGACATTCCATAGGATGATGAAATGATTGTTTTTGAATAAATTGTTGTTAACGAGTTTCTGAATAAAAAACATGTTAATGATTAATGTCTGTTTATTTAGAAACCTCTAAATTTTTACTTTATAAATTCATTTTTTGATATATTAAAATAAGACATCCCCGAAAATAAGCCCTAGTGAAAATTAACATAAGCCCTGTCTTATTATCGGGGAAACACGGTAGTTAAGGCAGAGAGGATAAAGCTTTGAAGCTGCTTTCTGTTGCAGTTACAAGAGCTTTGTATTTGGCAGGTCAATTTTCAAAAGTTGCTGCAAGATACGGTTCGATAGTTATTACTGTTTGAACAATTAGCTGCTACTTGTCTTCTGAAGGTTAAGATTACTTTGTAATTGCAAATGCGTGCTGCTTAGTCAGTCTTAAATTTCACTCTCGTAGAGATCTGATGAGGCAACCTGAGATCAGCGAAAACGTTTGAAATAAATTTTGTTTTAATGATAAAAAAGGATTCCTAAAAAGCAACAGAAAATTCTTTGACGATTATTAAAAGTTAAGCCATTTGCAAAATAACAGAAGTGTTGGAACCACCTCCTTCGGCGAAAGACAAGTGACAGATAGGTTTAAGGCAAGTAGCCTTATGATGTTCTTGTGGTGAGAGTTGCGTCTTGAAATACCGCAGAAACAAGGATTGTGGCAGGGCTCTCATACGAGAAAGAAATAAGTCATTTCGAGATTGTTGAGTCTGACAACGATGTTGATACATCTGATGAGGCTTGCGAAGATGAAAATGAAAAATATGTCGGAACCGTTGGATTAACTTAACAAACGATCCTGCTACCATGTCCAGGTGTCATGAGTCGGAAAATTCGGGAGTATTTAGCTATTTAGTTAGTGACTAAACTATTCAGGTCAAAGAGAACCTCAATCACACCAGAAGTTTTCGCCAGAAACGAGAGTAACGAGACACGGTTTATAAGTTCCACTGCAAAAGAGTACTGCCAAAGGGTGAAGTGGTAGGTCGTCCATGGCTAAATCGGCATGGAAAAGTAGAATCTTTAGCCACTTCTACAAACTCCTTAGCTTTGGATGCTCACTCGCACTTCACTCACTACATTCAATTAACTCATTTATTTATTGGGTGTTATGGCGTTGTCCGTTGAAGTCTCTGCTGGAGTGGTGAAACTGGGGAGTCACGCCCAATACCTCGCTCTATTCACATCAATAATTTCGATCATTATGACTTGATGCCCCATCAAAAATTTCTGCATACGCCACTGAGTGGGGCCCCGCAAAAGTGCTTCCAATCGAGCCCCTCACTTGCTAACGCCGGCCCTGGTGGTAGCCCTGGTCACAGACGGCAATGTGCCGTCGCGTACTACACTAACTTGAAATGAAGATTTATTGCCGTGTTATTGTTACGCAGTAAAGACCAAGAGCAGAACAATCCGCCAGCAAGTTTCGCAACCTACCTCTGCTCTGCAGGCAAGGATGGATGGGACCTGAGCGAACTGCCCAGTTGCGCTAAGCGTTTCGGGGGCCTTGCGGTCACGACTTTGCCCCGATGGAGCTCGCGTTCATTTATCCAGCCCTGCCTACATGCCCAGTTGTATACTTCCAGATGTCAAGACTTCCACTTGATCAACGCGTTTTGTGTAGTGGATGTTGTAAAAAAATGTAGGATACTATGTCTAGCGCAGGTAGTCTTCTATTATTTTGTACCGCACAGCTGCAAGATACCTTTGGTGCTTACGACCAAAGTTACACATTCACGCAGCCTGCTGTTCAGACAGCCAGATGGAGTTAATTGAGTAGTTAGAAGAGTCTATTTAGCAATAATTGCTAAGTTGTCCCAAAACAGCGTAGTGCAGTTAGTGGTGTTGGGATCGGAAATCCCGAGTGGCATGTGGGCATAGCTTCGCACCGCGGCAGCAAGTAACAATAGAGATCATGCGTTGCAATCTCTCTTACTATTGTTTGCTCGCGCCACGCATA
>JGI24158J21664_10008944_pt1 | contig 13358 bp, 11 predicted proteins | sample Ectturendosymbi3_FD_21664 | JGI IMG/M metagenome (IMG submission 21664) | reverse complement strand
AATGCAGGCAAGAGGGGTTCTAAATTATCGTTTAAAATATTGCTGGCCGAAAGTTATCTACTGCATATATCTAGGGTTGCCAGATGGCCGGTATTTTACTTCTAATTTAGCAGGGGCCGTAAAATAGCCGGTATTTTGAAAATCAGTGCCTGAAGCCGGTATGGTGAACATGAATAATTTGCCGTAACTTCAAAAAGAACTAATGCAGAATTTCTCAAAATATAGGGACTCTAGTAGTGAACCTTATCAGAACAGCTTCTTCAGCGAAGTTTATTTTCTGCTGTTGACGCAATCCTTGGTGCGATTGTCACATCACACACACACCGAAATGTAGCGAATCAGCCAAAATACTGGGAAATTATTAATTGTGGCTTAACATACTTATTATCTCTGTTTTCCCTGTGCCGTTTACGAACTACGACACAGCTCAGATCTGGCGCTGTTGACAAAATGGCCGGTATTTTTACAAAAGGCATGTGGCAACCCTACATATGTCAACCAAACGAACTTAAATGGGAAATTATTAAAAAACTGTAGGGGCCAAAGGGGGGGCCAAGCAAAAATATTGGGGGATGGCCCACCCAGCCCCCCCTTAGAATCGCTGCTGAACGCCCCCCCCCTTGGATCCGCCCCTGCATTAAGTATTACCAAGTTCAAGATACTTCTGCGATTGGACAGACAGCGATGAATTAGCTGCAAACATGAGTTAAACCTGATGAAATAAACAATTAAAAGAAACCGGAATAAACGTCACTAAAGTTTATCAATTAAAGTTCCTCGGAGGGCGTGGCTTTACTTCAATAAATGTGGAAATGTGTGACTCACAAGAGTAGCCACACTCCAGTGTTGCAACAAAAAGTGTATAAAATGTCGGAACAACTCACAATGAAAAGATCGTGTGTTCCCCAAAAGCAGTGTCGTAAGTCGCTTTCATCAAAATTGAACAGTTTTCGCAAAACTTTGCATTTACGGTCGTTGCAGAGCACTTTTCGCGCTACAGTAACGATTTATGGCTGCTAGTAATTTTAGACAAGATTGCTTATTGTTTCCTGAACTGTTGTGTGTCAAAACCGGTAATTTTCTAAAAAACAATGTGTAATTGTTCAAAAAGCATGTACAATTGTTCACTACGTTTGCACCACATGTATGATTAACCATTTTTCAGGTTGAAAACTCTGGTGCTTCATTCAAAATGGATATCGACGATCTTGGCTTGTGGCACTGTTGTGTAACATTTCGCTCAAACTTCGTGATTGTTGGAACAACTCGAGGAAGCCCTGACGATGCAGAGAACGATGCTGCTTGGCAGGTGCTGATCAACTTGTGTTACGTACAAAGAACTAGTGACTAGAACCAGGAACAGTTTTCAGCGTCGACCGCTTGTTGCTTTTCTTTCTCACCGTCGCGTGATTTCCTTTTTTTGTAATTAGCCCCACACTGGGTATCAACTGCTTCTTAGGTGAATGTCCGTTACAGTTTTACGGTCATGTCGAGGTTTGCTTCTTGTTTTTCCCTGTAAACAAGTACTGACCACAGTAGTGCCAAAGAGACCCACTGGCCCCTTCATCTCTTTGTTCTCTTCGCAAGACAGTCATCAAATTGCATCAGCACGCCAACATGATTTGCCAGCTGTTTGAACGAGGAATACGACACTTCTTGTGAAATGACATCATTTAGCATTTTAGAGAAACCCCTTTATATTTATTAAAACCAAACCTACATTACAGACGATTTCATGTTTCATGTGTTCTTTTATATTGTTGAAGGCTTTGCAGTGGCTTGGATATGATGACGTGTCTATGGGCAACGCCAAGTTAATATTCGCCAGCTACTGTGACATCACTGAGAAAAAGAGTCCCACATACAAAACATATGAAGTCTCATCCCCTCTGTTCTTCACAATGCTGCAGATCTACAACAACCATTCAATATCCAGTCTCGATAATCGCAAGATCCTTTTTAACGTAAGTGTGCACCTCTATTCAGGACAGTACCAACAGCTCAAAAGTAGCCAGCAAGGGGACACACGCATTGATCGGAAGCCCATGCATCCCGCAACACAGACTGTAGCATTTCTCTGAACGTTAGTGAATTGAAACAGTGTGCCAAGAAGTCGATGAACTTTGTTTCAGAAAACTGAAGGCTTGCTGTGAGTTTTCGAGGAATCTGTTTCAGCTTCTTTCGCCTTCGCGTGGTTTCCTTTTTTGTAAATAGTCCCACACTGCATTAATAAAAACTATGTCTATTCTTTTTTAATACGACACTATCCCCTGTCTTATTTAAATAGAACGATTTATTCAATATCGTTCTATTTGAATAAGCCAGGGGATAGTGTAGGTAATAACTAAATAATACTGTATTAAATAATTTACAACTTACTGCTGATTTTGCTGGTCTATTGATGTTGGATAATAGGCCACATGAAGAAACCAAACATAATGAACGAGGCTACATTGGCAAAATAACTTCAACAGAATAAATCTTCAACCAACTCTACCAAGCCATCAGAAACATGAATGAATCACACAAAACCTTGAAAACAAACTAAATGGAATACAAAAAAAGATGGTTGAACATGAAAATAAGTTGAATCAGTTTATAGACGAAAAAGTACAGATACACCATGAGATGGTTCAGAAAACAAATCCGATTATTTTTCAACTTGACAGACAAGAACAACACACAAGAAGAGAAAATATTCTTATTTATGGAGTAGAAGAAGATGTAGAAGACAATGATGATAGGGAAAAGATCTTGTTTGAAACAACAGATGAACTCGAAATGGATCTCCAAAATAACGATAACAGAGTACATCGGCTAGGACAAAAAAGAAGAAACAATGAGAATCCACGCCCAATCATTGCAGACACATAGACATGTTATTATAGAATCCACGCCCAATCATTGCAAGATTTGTGTCGTACAAAAAATCGAGTTTCTTACTAACAGAAGGGATCTCAAAAATATCGAAGGAAGACAGTACGTCTTCGTTTGTGAGAATCTCACATCTCTGTGGTACAAGCAGAGGCGGGGAGATCGCCCCCCTAAAACCTAAGAATGTAAATTTATTCACCATAATTTGTACAATTTGAAAAACAACATTCGCCATATAAGGCCATTTTGCCGCCCACTGTTTTGACACAGCAGTGTTGTGATGTATACTTCATCTCTGTTACGGTACCGAAGCTTTTGTGAGACTTAACTACCGAATACCACTTAAATCGCCCCCCGAAACGTTACTGGTTGGATCCGCCTCTGGGTACAAGCCACTGACAGAGCCGGATTAAAGGGTAGGGGCCCCGGAGCAATTTTCACTGAAAGGCCCCTATGACGTAATTTATGACGTCATCGTTTGGAAAATTTATGTTTTCGCTGATTCACAACGTTCTCGTTTGCTTTTTCCAGTAGTCGATTATGTGCCTGCCGTATTAACTCGATTGTTAGCCGCCTTTGATTGCAAGCCCAACAAAATGGTGTAAATTACTGTAAGCTACCCTTGAACATAGGTTACCTAAGCCTCTGCGATGCATTCGCGACGTTCGCGTACTCGTGGGTTTCCCGTATTAATGATGCTTACACGACTACAACTGCCTTCTGTTTATCATAATCCCTCCTGTGACGGATGTGCACGTGATGCTGAAGAGAATCGAATGCGAAACAAGAATTTGGTCGACAAAACGTAGCCAAGGAAATACTGAGCGTCATCTATACCCATAGGCATTTGGGAAGGCATTTTTCTGGGGGGGCGGAAATATTTGCCCTGAAAATAGCAATTTGCACTAAAAATAAACAATTTGCCCAAACTACACAGATCACCCTCAATTGAATATACACTGAATACACTGTGTATTGAACATTTTTTTACCGTTCAGGATTTTTGAGCAACTTGCGCATGCACTTAAAATCAGAGTTTGCCCTGAAAATATTCACTGCATTGAATATACCTTTTACATTCAGGAGTTTTGAGCAACTTTGCGCTTTCCCTGAAAAGCGGAGTTACCCTAAAATTTTTCACTGTATTGAAATATTTTTGTCATTCAGGATTTTTGAGCAACTTGCGCTTGCCCTGAAAACAGAGCTTGCCCTGAAATTTTTCAAGCCGTGGGGGCGGCAGCTCCCACCGCTCCCCCGCCTCGTACGCCTATGTCTATTCCTTTCGATAAAGCTAAAAATAAAAAATATAAGCCGCCCTTGATTGCAAACCGCATGAAATGATGAAAACAACTTTATAAGCCGCGGCTTACAATGGAATAAATACGATGCTCAACTGCACATAGACTTAGTGTGAGAAGAGAGTTCATGATATAAACACTGCAGTGTATTTTTACTAATTTCCACAGGCTAGAGAGGGACTCGGCAAGAAATAACATTCACCCCAAACAATAAGCAGAAACCAGAGATTACAAACAAAAACACCGGAAAAATAACATGACAATATGGCCAGCCAGTTTGAGTGTGAAAGGTGCTTCGAAACTTATGTCGTGATTTTCACCTACATTTTCAGGTGCTCTGGTTAACACCACTGTTTTAACGTTGCTGCTTAAAAGCTTTGCTGAAACAAAAAAGTTTCAGTCACGGCGTTTTAGCTAACACTGTCAGATTCTTGCGCTTTTTCCTTAGAAACTTGCCATTTTTAGCTCCTGATGGGATTACACATTTCAGCATCGCGCAAGCTAAACACGGCAATCTCGTTTTCTACTCTTTCATTCTACAAATCGACTGATCAAAAAACTTTTCTGACGGAACACGCAATAACATGTAGTGTAAATGGCTTGACTAGCTTCGTATGTTTATGGTATAACGCAAGAAATAATAGCCATCAGAAGAAAAGTGCGTTTCCATCATACGTTACCCTTTATGACGAAACAAAGGTCGCAGTTCGGCTGCGGCTACCTCCAGACGACATAAGAACCTACGGAATCATTGATACTAAACCTCAACCACAGCAGAACTAGGTTTGCTGCTTAAGCACGCAAATAGTATCGTTTTCGCGACATTTGTGCAGTAGGCGTGATGCACGAGTAGATAAACCCATGCCATAAGAACGATTATTTGGAAAAGTTGCAAGCAAAATTCAAGCATATTTGCATTGAACAAAACCGAAAATATTTGTATTCAGTAGTGATTACTAAAACTGGCAGAAAGTCAAACTTGCAGAAAAAGCATTAATAATACTCAACGTTACATTGGAATATAGAGTTGTATTCTTCTATTTCTTGTGAACGACGACAATTTTTCAAACGAATATTATATTTAAAACAAATAAATGTCATCACGGGGGGCCCCCTTGGAGCGGAGGGCCCGGGGCAATTGCCCCCGTTGACCCCCCCTTAATCCGGCCCTGGCCACTAAAATACCTTGTACTTGCGAAAATCCTGTTCTAACACATAACTCTTGGTACACTCGAGATGGCAATATAAAAGCCAAGCTCAAGACAACTAAAAATGGGTCACCGTCACTTCACCTGATGATCTCTTCAAACACGGCATTGTTGATTATAAACAGATGGGCTGTTTCACAACACTCAACGTCTAACCCTACCGCAAAGATATACCTTCCGTGAATTCTGAAACAAAATTCAATGCATGCGACTACCTACATATGAACAGCAAATTGCCAGAAACAAAATGCATATGTAGGTGTATTAATTTTATATGTTGGAATGTTTCTGTTCTGAATACACGGCTGCTGGCGCGTGAATGACTGCAAACACTGCAATGCACAACTGTTTCCTGACTGTGAATGCTAAACAATTAGCAACAACCACTCTGATATCGATCTATCACTACCTCTCCCGCAGTATGTTACATATACTGACTTTGTGAGCCATGTTGATAAGTTGATGTCAAAAAATATCTCCTTGCTAAATTTTGACATGAGATCTTTGTATAAAATTACAATCTTGAAGTGAGCAAATTAATGTAAAAATATTTTAACTCTCAGCTAACTGCTACGTTTAAAATTTATTTTAAACTCATTACAGATGTTCATTCATATAATACAAGACAAATCAAAACTCGACAATTTGCTTTACCAAAAGCACGTTCAAACTCAGGTGCTAAAATGATAAAATATAGTGCAATAGAAATCTGGTCAAGACTTCCTTCGGAAATAAAAAATAAAACGTGCTAGTCACTTTTTTCGGCAGAGCATAAGAAATATGTATTGCTAGGCTACTACAAACATGCTTTGTGTTCTTATTTATTGGTGTACATAAACCAAGTGGATTGATTTAATTACGTAACGTTGTTACAGTGGAAACTGTCAAATCATGAAGTATCTCCGTTAAATATTACATCGTTTGGTTTTTGTTGCGTTCACAAAAATTGGTCACACCAAACCATTGTATGAAGGAGTGTGATGTCTTTAGTCTATAGATGCAAAGCAAACTATACGTCTACTGAACTGCGAATTTCCGTTCCCATGCACAGTGGTGTGGGAGGCAGGGTGCAAGCGCACCTCCAAAAGTTTTGATTTGTTTAAAAATTGGGCAAAATCCCTGAAAATTTGGGCAAAACCTCTGACAATCTGGGTCAAATCCCTGAAAATCCAGGCAAAAATGGCGGCCAACGCTTGCAGAAAAACACAAGTAAGACCTTTTTTGGGGATCATACCAAAAAAACAGGTCTTCATGTCCTTTGTGAAAATTTGTGGGCAAAAGTTGCACAATAACATTTCGGGCAAGTTTGGGGAAATCCGGGCAAAAATCCTTCGCACCCCTAAAAATTTGCCTGCTCCTACACCTATGCCCGTGGATACATTGACAGCGATTTCTTTTCCGCAAAGCATGATTGCACGACTAGTTCTCAACCTGCTTAAATCTCGTGACAGCATTACAGTGCTGCACCAGTCTATAACTTTTGACTCATTTCCTCTCTAGCATTCACTAATATTTTTAAATGTGTGAAAACAGTAAATGTTTAATGTGGCAACTTTAAACAATTTTCTTCTGGTGGCTTCACCTTGCCTACAACGCATTTTACTTCAATAAATCATATAACTGCGTTGCACATATTACTTTTTATACCCAGAGCAAAAGACTAACTATTATACACTGTGCCCTTTACACTATAAGCAGTTTCGTCCTTGGGAGATCTGCAGCCTAAATGACCCTTGGTCCTTCGCAGCCTTCCACTCCCTCATGCATATTAAATAGATGTACTTGGAAAGCATCGCAATACTACATTATAATAATCATGATGGCGTCATTCTGTAACCCTTTTTGTTGCGTCAAAAAGTGTCTGTAACCCTGTGATTTCACCGGTTTCAATGCCTTGTACTACGTTCTGTTTTGTCTGTTTTTATCGACCTGCGTTTTGCAGAGTGTGTGTGTTCATACTATGGACTTCGTGTCTGCTCATAAACAAATAAATTAAATTCATGCGTGTGTCCTATACGCTTGTGTTTCATCAGAGTAAATGTGCTAGCACCATCAAGCGCATACTTGTACTACAGCCACGTATATATCCTCGTGTTCTTTCATGTATTTCTGTATTCCTTGTTACTGCGATGCATGTTTAAGTCTACTGCGTTGCGTGTGGGAGTGAAGACGTTACACAATACAATTATTTGTTTAGGTCCCGACATGATTTCCCCAGTGGGGTCCACCTTGTTGTAGTGGTCCTTCATGTAGCACACAGTCTCGTATAATTATATCAAAAGCAGTTACAAAATGCTACAATTTGTTTGACCCTTAAGTCCCGCGTGGTCCACTTTTTTGACTCAGCATTGCAACTCCATAACTCGCCAACCGATTGAGCTAGAGAGCTGTTCAAACCCTGGGACGGCATCCGGGCCGCTTTCCCGTGGGTGTAGGGTGGCCAGCAGGACTCAACAATCTTTCTTGGAGTATTCTAGTCACGTGGCGGAACAAACGTAGCTGGAGTCTCTCGATTCGGAGAAGAAGTCGGTCGACATTCAGGGTTTTACCAATTTCACATCTGCGCACTTTCTCGCGAAGTGTCACGCTGTGAAATCTTCGTAAAATGCTATATCTACCGCTTGATGTTGGGATAGCATTTTTACAGTCATTACCCAAGAATCATGACCATAGGTGAGGATCGGAATAAAGACCGATTTGAAACTAGAAGTTTTGTGGTGTTTGAAAGCTCCCGTTTTGAGATCGATGAAGCTTGTGCAATAATGCTTTTACTTTATCAATTCGTCTTTAAAAAGAAAGAGCAGGTCTTCTAAATGAAAATCGGAACAAAGGAATCCTTATCGTTGATACAGGTATCATACGAGTCTGATAGTTCCAACAAAGAACTTGCTGAGATAATGGCTGCCAGCACCGTCTTGGATGAAGCTGGAATCGATGCGTTTTCCATCAAGGACATCAAAGGTGGATTTTAATGATTCGTGCATGAATAAGAATATACCCTAAATTAATTTTGTTCGAAAAAAAAACGCACTCGAAAGTTGGTAATTAGTCCAATAGTGAATAGATGAAACCTTTTTGCAACGATTGCGTACGCAAACACATAAAAAACGTGTTTCGGATTACATCTCGCAAATAGAAGCCATAGTTGTTGTAAGTAAAATAGTGAGATTTTGCTTCCCAGCAAGTTGCACAACAGTTCATTTGCGAACTTTGACCTGTTCGTGGAGAAATAACATTGAAAGCTTGCGCTTTAAACGATCGTCTTGCTGAGCTGCTTTGATCGTCTTTGCTGAGCTACTTTGATCACCCCTCGCGACATTTGCAGGTGCGCTCAACCAGCATGCCCTCGACCGGGGAGGCACGCTCCCTGTTTACGAGCACAGCATTTGTAAGCAAGCCTCAGGCGAGCGTCATCAATGCACGGTGCTGTCTCTGATCCGTTCGTCTATCAAAAACTTCGACGAAAAAGGGTTGACAGGAGAGGATTCTTGTTTAAACCAGGAGGCCCATAAATGCAACATACCACTTTTCTATCTTCTTGAGGCAGTTTCTTCACAAGTAAGTTGATCCCTAACAATTTTCTTTCACAGTTAAGTAGTTAAAAGCCAAATTTACTGTAAAACACAAAAAAGGATGTTTCCAACAACTCTTCACCTTGTCCGCTTTCAACTTTCTTGCTCGGCTGCATCCAGCAAATGAGCTGCTCTCAATAGCACCACCGTGTGTCGCTGGCATTGACGTTTTTTCTCGTACTGTGGGTTTGTACAAAGTCTCACTGTCACAGGTCGTTCAAGCGCCTAAGATATAAAGGATTACTGAGGACTCGTCAACATTTAACTCACGGGAATGCTGTGGGATCAATAGGGTATCCTTATTGTAGGACAACAGATGCTTTGTTACATATGTGAGATGTTTACATGGGCGTCGGAAGCCAATGTCCCATTTGATTTTGAAATTTGAGGTTTTGCTATTGACGTTTCAGTAGAAAAAAGTTTTTTCCTCATAGTTTAGGAGTTCGTAAAATGAAATTTCACCACTTCCGACGCCCATTGTTGTTTAGCACAGGATTGTATTTATTTAATACATGTCACCAGACGCAGGTCCAGTGTAGGTTTATAGGTTTTCTCACATGACCACTTCAGGGATAAACAACGCTGTTTCGATCCGGAAGCAACTCCATATCCGAAGATATTTCTGTATTTTTTTGAAGAAATTTACTGAAGCAAAACTTCTTGACTAACGAATGCAAATCTCTTTCAAACTGATCCGGTTCTTTCCCCAAAATAAAGAAATGATTGCCCTTTCTTTACTTTTTGGTGCTGGTTTGATTGGCAGTGATATTTGCTGAGATGATGTTTAATCGCGTTGTTTAAAAAATAGGCCGGAAAACCAATTTTGAAAAAAAGATTGAAGTCATTTTCAAATTCTTGGTGCATCAACCTGTAAAAGTTACAGATTTGATAAGTCTAGTAAATCAAATTGTTTGCAGAGCTCCTTTTGTATGCCGTTGCCACCAATTCCTGTTGGTGAACAAACCGTTGTGAGTTTTTTGCTATAAACTCTAGTGTTAAGTTCTTCACAATGCTTTGCGATGAGAATGCCAAGATATGCCAACTGCTCGGACTTCTCTACTTCGAAAACGTAACAGCATTGCCGTAATGATTATTCCATTTTTGAAAAGAACTGTTTAGATCTCATATAAAGCGGAAAAAACAAAACATGTGGTTCACGTACATATATTTATATAGTTTGACAGGTTGAAGAGGCTAATCATTCATTTTTTGTATAACGCAACTTATCATCCAGCTGATTGCAACATCTTTCAAAAATGTAATCCTATCACACTCTAAATTCCCCAGTAATTCATCCATCAACACTAAACCATGATAGAAAATCATGAAACTTTCGAAGAGTGCTCAGCGCGACAGCCTGGTTAAAACTCTGTTCAGGTCTACTTGCCCAGTTTTGGCAAGTTGTTTTTTCGACTTAATTGTAGACATAGGTTACTTAGAATGAACGTTTATGGCTGATTCTTTAGGTAGCTCGTCTCTTTCATGCGCTCTGTCGAACAGTTCTTTCAAAAACTGCATAAGTTGTGTATTTATTGACTGCCCAACGCGGGCAATTGGGCATGCATACCTGCGGTATGCCAACAAGCAGCTGTGCCAAAGGCAACGATGCCCACTTTGGGCAAAGCAGATATATGGCATGTTGATGCTCGAGCAAGCAGGTTGGTTGAGGCGCGTGAGCGCATGCAATGACATGAGAGGAGAAGCCGATTCGACACACTTAACACACGTTCAAGGCCAGCAATTTCTTGCCAGACCTGTCAAGACCTGGCTATATAACTGTGTAGTAACCTTCCTTCGGAAGGAGAGGGCCTGATTTTGCACTGATAAGCTTGTGAAGCTCCACTAGACACAGACCCGTAACCACGGGGGTGAAGTCCCCACTAGAAAATTTTTGCCCCCCCTGAAAAAATATGTTGGATGTAGTTGGAAAGTATTGGACATATAGTTTAAAAAATTTTGCGCCGCTCTCAGTAAACTCTTCGCCCCCCTGGTGTCCCAAGCTGGTTACGGGCCTGACAAGACAGGAAATGTGTTGAAGTATTTTTCAGTCAGCATTTCGGGAAATTTCAGAGCACTGCAATTTCGCTGCCACTTTCCAACCGCTGTGTGTCCAAGTGCTTTGCCGAGTTACGCTTGTGAGATCTAAACAAAAAATGCCTGTTGCGACCGAGTAGCATGTGCGTTAACTCAGAAGGAACAAGCGTTGCCGCCGCTATATGCATAAAATCGCTTTGTTTTAACTTGTTTATGATCGATACTATGCCACTGATTGCCAGGGATTTTTGAAAAAGAATTTGCCCATTTTGGGCTAACAGACCTTATATGCGTAAAAATTACAAAAAAATCCCGAAAATAAAAATTTTTCATGTCTCAGCCGCATTTGCATGCGCACCCACATACTACGAAAGCGGTACGATATGGGTTTCCAAAAGGCCGCCAGTGAGGCCTTCATGGGGAAATTTCGGAACTTTTCAAGTCTTTTCTATACGCAGCCCTGCGTTTTTTGGGTGTTATGCTTGATTTTGAAATAATAATAAATTTCGAAATACAACAAGCTCGTTTTTCGGGTCAGATGAGTTTGAGAATAATTGCTGAGTTGTTGAAAAACGTGCTTGTGTTCCTAAAGCGCTTCCGTAAGTCTCGTTCAGAGCGAGCAATAATTGCCCAATCAGAGCTATGATACCAACGGTGTTAGATTTTCTTTTAGACCTGAATAGGGTTTTAACATATTTTTCGGGATCCCAACGCTATAAATTTAATTTGCATGAAATTGTCTAATTTTTGCGCCAATAGATCAACTCAACTCAACGCAGTTCAGGAAAACATCGGTCACAAGAGGAGCGAGTCTATGGCAACACCGCCAATCTGTAGACTAGGGGTTCCCAACCTGGGGTACATGTACCCCTGAGGGTACATTTGCCTATCCGAAGGGATACATTTAAGGAAAATACATATTTCCAAATATTCTAACATATAAAAGTTCTGTTAAAACTTCAGTGGATTTCAATATTTCACTCATTTTTTTCGTCATAAGAAATTTTAGGGGTACATCAGGGTTTTGTAAGGTGTTTCAGGGACCTGATTCGGGTCCACAGAATTGAAAGTCGGGTCCCTAGAATCAGAGAAAATGATCAAGTTTTTTTTAAGGAAAACGTTAGGTACCCGATATGGGCCTGTAGGGACCCGAATCTATGAAATTTAGTCGGAAATTTTTTGGGTTCCTACCGGTCCATACCGGGTACCTAACATTTTCCTTAAAAAAAACCCTGGTGGTACATGCTCATCTATCAAAATGCTGAAGGGGTGCATGGTCAGGGAAAGGTTGGAAACCTTTGCTGTAGACAAACCTTTTCGTTAAACTTTGAAGTGGCAAAGCTTTCAAGACCAAGCTAAAAACTTGCAAAATTTCGTTTAACTAAAGTTGTGAAACTTTGAATTTGGATCTTTGAAAACCTGTCTGAGAACCAAATCTCAGTGAAACCAGCGAAATATTGATATTCAGGCTGCTGACGTCAAATAATGCGATACCTTGATTGGAAAAGTATTTTTTTTCTATGCTTTTTTACGAAGGAAAAGAAGTTTTTGAAAACTGTGTGATCGCTACCTAACTCACTCGATATTTCAGATAGCCGCATTTATAGTTGCGACTACGGTCGACGAGGTACAATTGTGGGCAGTGGCGGATCCAGACCAGGCGTTTAGGGGGGGCAGTCAAATTGGGGGGCGCCAAAAAGTTCTTCCCTTGCTAGTACCGAACGTTGTCTACGACTATCGCTGGGTGTCGCACATAAGAGTTACTTTTTGTAGGTCAAAAAAGTGGCATTTTTGTTGGTCGAACTATGCGATTTTTCAGGGAATAACCACAATTTGAAAGTGCTTTGTATCATTAATTCAGAAAACGTTTGAAACGGGTCCCAATCAGTGGGCTTAATTTTTCACAAGCTACACAGATCTCCTATATGTACAAAATGTATTTGAAAGGTATAAAAGCATGCTGCGCGCAAGCGTTTACCACTGTTTTGGCTATCCCTAGCGAAACCAGTGAAGAACAGTGTCTGAAACGCATTCCCGACCTGGTTAGAAGTAGAAAGGTTCTTCATAGACTTGGAAGTGACAACTCATGTCCCACGATAGGACTCAAATAAAAAGCTAAATGACGATCATGTTTCCAAGACAAGCTTGTCCATTTACATGTACATGAAAGAATTATTTATTGCTGAAGCGATAATTCAAAAACAACACGTGAAGAAAGGCATTTGCCAGGACACTACTCCCGTTTCCGTTAAAGCTTTGCTGGCCATCGTAAAAAAACGATCTCATAATCGCATGATAGATTTACACTGGGCCTTAAAGCATGTTGCCCTAAATTACATTTAACGCCACTTATAAAGGTAGATTTTCAATCA
>JGI24158J21664_10008941_pt1 | contig 13360 bp, 8 predicted proteins | sample Ectturendosymbi3_FD_21664 | JGI IMG/M metagenome (IMG submission 21664) | reverse complement strand
GTAAAAATATACCTTGAGCTCCAGCGATGTCCATTTCGAAACCTTCGGAGTTCTAGCTACAACTGTAACTAAAATTTGCTACGCAAAGCTTCTATTCCACTTACCGACAGAAAAATAAACTGAACAGAAATCTGTTCGGCAGGGTAAAATTTGAGAATCGGTAAAAAGCAGTAACCACAGAAAATTGCGCATTGAATTACAAAAATGTCAAAATCGACATCGCCGGATTTCTAGTGTCAAAAAATACACAAATGTTAACTGAAACCACTGGCTCAAGCAACTTCCTGTTTCAAATATGTCAACCTGGAGTGAAAACGGGGAAGACATCTTTGTAGTTTTTCGTGAAAATAAGAGAGACGGAAATTGTATTGTGGCGTAATAAGGACATATTGTTCAATGTAGAACTATTCTATGCTTGGATGCTGCAAACTATTAAAGAATCTGATAGTGACACGCCTGAAAGTATCATTCTTTAAATTACTTTGATTTTGTTGCATGTAAATTACTTTGATTTTGTTGCATGTTTGTTTTTAGTTTCGCAATCAATATGACAATGATGTCACTGTGTGGAGCCCACAGGGAAGGATCCATCAAATTGAGTATGCTATGGAGGCTGTGAAACAAGGTTCAGCAACAATCGGATTGAAATCAAAAACTCATGCAGTTCTAGTGGCTTTAAAAGTAAAATCAAATATATGCTGGACACAGTCACAAGTTGTTTTTAAAATGCAGTGTTTTAAACCGTTTTAGTGTTTCTGTTTCTGATAGTGATGATGTATATTCCCAAGTATTTTTGTGATTAAAGCAATTTGTCCTGTGGTTTACATATCTCTGAATAGGTAAAACTCTGATTCTTGAAGATTCTAAAACTCAGAAGTAACTCATTTGTGACTGATAGCTTTTTTGTGTTTGCTGCAAAATATTTTGTTAAAATGTAAATTCAGGTGATGCACTCGTATATCACTAATAAAGTGGTACTGAGCTCAAAACTGTGACAGCCATTAAAGGGATGTTGGTATGGAGTTGTTACCACTTATTATCATTAGCAATGTTTGATACCATAATGTGCCAAAAGGCTTGGATGTTGTGAATATTTTTACCAAATTATGGGTAACAAAAACGTTTTGTTTAACTTGCAAAAAAGGCTGGGTCTGAGGATATATTTTTTAGTTGTAAATGTATCTAATGTTAATTTTTCATGGTTGCTAAAGTCTATGTATATGGGCTGTGGGTTGAAGCCATGCATTTGGTAAAGATTTGTTCATGATACTGTCTTATTTAATATCTGCTTGTTTGAATAAATGTTGTAGGGGTTCAATCTAGAGCTAACGGTTGGAGTTGCAGATTTTTTATTAACCATATAATGTCACCGTTGGTTCTATTAGTGAAGAAATTATGCACATGGTCTATGTTCACTGTATATAAATATTTTTTCAATGTTTTGTTAGAGAGCGCAATCAGATCTCATTGCCCATCAAAAGAAAATAGAACGCATTTCTCCTCATATTGTCATATCCATCTCTGGTCTGACATCAGATGCAAGATCTCTGGCCAACTTCATGAGAACAGAATGCATGCATGAAGAGTTTATGTTTGAAACACGTCTGCCAGTTTCAAGACTAGTTGCAACTGTTGGAAACAGTGAGTCTTGTTAGGGACTATAAACTACAGTTTTTGCAAATTAATAGTAGTGAGTTTTGTATGGCTGTCCTGATTAACTCAATGTTGAACCTTAAACTTAACGTTTGGGCTGCTGTTTCGAATTGTGAAATGTTATTTAATCAACTTACTAAATTTTTTGTATGCTTTCAATCTTCAGACGGAACCTTTTTTTGCTGATGTTGACAAAAAAATCTTAAATTTGCTGCTACATGTTACGGCTGCCTTTTATTGAATATATTATCCTGATAACAGTTATATTGTTCCTAGCGCTGTGTGTCTTCAACCGAAAGCGAAATTTAGTTTAGAAGAAAAGGGAATTTTAACGTTGTCACTTTATTGTAATTGTCAGTCACTTGAGCCACTACGTGTTCACGCGAGTTCAGTTCCATAAAATCGCATGAGCTCACATGGCAGTGTTTTTATTGAAGTCAGTCGCGGTGTTTTTGCTTTTGCAAAATTTCCGCTGCAGTTTAGACACCGCACAATTCGAAATCTGCGTGCGTGTAGCGACTACCCGAAACTAGGCCCGTAGCCACGGGGGCATTCAGGGGCTGTGCCGCCCCAAATTTTGTTTTGCCCAGAAATTTTGTTTTAAGCATATACAGCAACAAAAACAAAAATCTTGCCCTCCTAAATGTATTTTGCCTCCCCCAAATCGTAAAGCCTGGCTAAGTGCCTGCCCGAAGCAAAGCAGTTGTAATGACTTTTGGAGCGGCTGGAATCTGTATGAAAGGTCTTGCCCTCCAAAGATTATGTGAACACTACTGACCTTAATCGAATCCTAGCTTGACATTAACCCGTAAAGTTTTCTTGTCTGCAAGAAGTGCACACGCTTTGAGTTTATCCGTGTACAGTAGTTGCCTGATAGCTGTCCGGGCTATTTGACAACAAACTATGAAAAACAACGGGCTTGAGTTTGGATGATCTCTATATGTTTTTGTGCCTTTGTGGGTTCGCAACAGAGCCGCGTGTGGTTTGATTGCATAACAGAACTTTATTCGGTTACTCTACTGTTTTCTTTCAGAAACGCAAATTCCTACACAAAGGTATGGAAGGAGGCCGTTCGGAGTTGGAATCTTAGTTGCTGGCTACGATGTACGTATAAACCTGTCAGTCAAAAAAGCACTCACGTTGGTAGTTTTCCATCTTTTTGCATTTGTAGAAAATTTCTATCGGTACGAGAAGACTGCAGCCCGGGGGTTTCACCCCTCTAAAAATCAAATTAAATTTCGGAATTTCTGGGGAGACAAACATAGATTTGCCAACAACTCTTAAGCTTTATGCTGTTTCTGCATCGCTCTATAGCTAAATGTGTGATTAGTGCTGTGCTGCGCATCGAACAACATCGCCGTTGGTGAGTAAAAAAACAAAGCTTCGAGGAAAAAATTTTCTGTCGGATTTTACTCATACTTAGGTCAATAAAAGTAAAAGTACAATGCGCTTTTCCCTTCGTTTGCTTCTCTGCCGAATAAAACCGAATCCTTGTTAAGAGAATTGTGGTAGGTGTCGGAGAGACACAATTTCGTGTCACTTTCTCTGATTTTGTTTTGACAAAGTTAGAAAATGTGTTGAAAACACATTTTCAAACTGACCAATGACCCTCCTCGAGCACCGCGCATGAATCTGAGCATTGTTACGTGAAGTTGCTGCGTCGATGGCGAAACGCTTGTGGTTTGCAGGAATGACGAATTGTGTTCTTCCGCAGCAAAAAGGACCACACATCTTCCAGACGTGTCCTTCCGCCAATTATTACAACTGCAAAGCGATGGCGATCGGTTCCAGATCCCAAAGCGCGAGGACGTACCTGGAGAAGCACCTTGAAACGTTTCAAAACTGTACGACTTGAACGCGTGCGATGATATCAGCTACGATCATAATGTGCCCTCCCCCCACAAAAAATGCCTGGGAGGCAGCATCTTTTGAAACGTTAAAAAACGAAAGGAATGGATTGAACCTTTTTAGTAGTTGTCGCTGCAGCTCTTTTCGAAAGATTGGCAGTGAAGGCAGTGGCGTAGCCAGCCCATAAATTTGGAGGGGCATAATGTTTGATTCTAGGCGAATAACACTATTTTGTTTGGAAATCCGCCTCTTAAAGCACAAAATGACTATATGTTCTAAAAATTTGGGGGGGCACGGCCCCTCTTGGCTGCGCCTATGAGTGAAGGCTCAGGTTCTGAAGATGCTATTTTTGAAAACTTTTTAACAACATTTCTGAGTAAGTCCCATCAGTATTCAAGGAGTAGACAGGAAACGTACCACGCATGGGCGTCGGAAGTGTTTCTTCCAGGGGGGCAATAATGGATTTTCCCAGTGGTAGCATAAAAGATTTTTCCAGGGGGGGGGGCGAAAGTAACGAAATTTCAATTTACCCACTCGATACTAAGCAAATGATGTTTTTTTGATAAAAATTTAATAGAAAAAAGTCAAAATTCAAAATCCAGTTGGGGCCAAGCCGCCCCTCCTTCCGACCCCAATGGCGCCATGTCCTCACGCCAAGACCACGTGATGGTCGTCTAAATATTTCTATCATTCGTAGAAAAACAACGAGATAGCGACAAGTCATGCCCCTGCAGGAATGCTTTTTTGCCTTTGTCCAGATTGTTCATCAGTTTGCCAAAGCTATCGTTCAGCCAAGAACAGGGCCACCCAGCGTTTTGCAGCTGGCCTGTTGTGTATGACTGATCAATGCGTTCTGTATGCTAGCAGGCTACTGCGCCTTTTCTGCTTTTACAATCGGAGATGTTATTTAGTTTTTTAATTTGTGAAAAGTTTGGAGCTGGAGTGGGCAAACTTTTCTATGCAAGGGACACATTCAAAAATTCACAATTATATTGGGACTCGCCTGGTATATCTTCTAAAAAATAATATATATTTGAAATAACCAAAGTGAAAGGTTGCCCTTTTCCCTTTGTGAAGATAAAAGCTTTTTCAAACAGTCTGCTGTTGTTTGAAATCTTTTCATCAGATAGGTTGCATTCTTTTAACAGTTCTTGCTTTGATAAATTGTACCCAAAGTTTGCGTGTTTGTTTGTTTGTTTGGAAAGCTTCGTTTCAATTTGTATTCGTCGGACGCGGCAACTGGTTTGCGACGAATCAAGCATGCGGCTTTAGATCAAACATATTTATTTCGTGCCAGCAGAGAAATGTCATGCAGTTTGTTGTTCATTAGAAACACGGCATTCTTAATATCTCGCTTTTTAATTTTGAACCACTCATTTGAGGTATGTTTTGTCTGATCATAAAAGCTAGTCTTACATAAAAACCTTCATGTCGGTCGCTGAAAGTCAGCACGAAATAAATACGACGGTGAAACGTCTGGCGAGTGAACTTTAATTGTCGGAAATTTTACAACGGTAAAACGACGTCTATAGCGGACCGTAAAGACATCAAGTGTAATATGTTCTAAGTCTATCTCCAAACACCGCAAACACACGACTTGTTCGTGGCGGGCCGCTTGAGCACTTTCGGAGGGCCATAGTTTGCCCACCAGGCTTAGATTGTTGTAATGAGCAGTTCTAATTTGTCGGATCTTCCTACTCAATTGGACGAGCGATACAAGCTATGCAGCATCTCCGTTGTCTCAACCAATTCAAATTTTAATCTAACAGGCAACCCAGAAGAACTCGTCCGTCACGGTCTGACTGCTTTGCGAGAAACTCTGCCGGCAGAACAGGAGCTGTCCAGCAAGAATTGCTCCGTAGCCATAGTTGGTCAAAAGCAAGACGTCATCATTTACGAGGATGAACTTGTCACGCCGTTTCTCGAAAACATGGAGGAGAAAACAGACAGGCGCACTGCTGCGCAAGCAGGGGGACAAGCGCAAGCGGGACAGGTGAGGTCTTGGTTCGTTTGGCCAGTTTAGTCGCTGATAGTCTAAGACAGTGGTTCTTAACCTGGGGGTAAATTTATTGAACCACAAATTGCAGCAAATGAAAATTTTTATAAATCCAAACTGTAAGAGTTTGTTAATTTCACAATTCTGATAAATGAGCACCATTGAGTGCATTGGTGGTAAATCTAGTAATCTTGTTTGATAAAAGGGTAAGATACGTAAAAAAGGTTGAGAACCACTGATCTGACTTTAGGGGTCTCCAAACATTATTGTTCGAGGGCCAAAGCCACGTAAGTTGTTTCAAAAACAGTTCTAGGGCCGGACGTAAACTCCTGGTCCAAAATAAAAGGAAGTCAATAAAGGTATACAGTATTCAGGATTTTTTTAAGGAAAATGTTAGGTACCCTGTAGGGACCCGATTTCTCTGATTCTAGGCATCCAATTTTCTCTGATTATGGGAGCCCGATGATAATTTTCTCTGAATCTAGGGACCCGATTTTCTCTGATTATGGGAGCCCGATGATAATTTTCTCTGAATCTAGGGACCCGATTTTTAATTCTAGAGACCCGAATCGGGTCCCTAAAACGCCTTGAAAAACGCTGCAGTATTTATTAAAAAGAATGGTGAAATTGCTTCTTTGATTCTAGCATAGTGGACAAATCAGGCTTCAGATGGATGTACCTAATATTAACAGACCTCAGATTGCGACAACATACCAGCNAAGGTTAGGGGAGCCTGCAGCGCAGTAATGCACCGTAACGATGTTATTTTTCCATTACTGGTAAAGTGACTTTGCNGGCCGGATGAAATGGCTTTGCGGACCGTAGTTGGAGACCCCTGGCTAAGTAAGCAAGTTCATTTTNTCGAGTTGGGGGAAAGGAAACTTGTGTTGTTTTTCAGTTAATGCTTGCTAACTGATTTCGTCATCTTGTTTTGGTTTTCTGTGTGTTAGTACTCGCGACCGGGTACTTACCGGATTAGGTTGGGTATGCTAAGGTACTTGCCGTACTCTACCTTTTTCAAATGCCGCGGCTCCCCATTCTGAAGTGCTGACTTCGCAGCTGACCGATTCACGTTCTTGTGCTAGCATGAATTAAATACCAAATGCTTCCCTTCTGGCTCTGCACTTCTATCGGGCTTCAAACGCAACAATCAGACTCCCTTTGTGGGTTGTGCATTTGTCAGCAACATGACCAGGGCTCTCACAAATGCAACTCCAAAAATCCTTGAAACTGTGGCGGTGCAGCACATAGGCGTAGGAGCAGGCAAATGTTTGGGGGTGCGAAGGATTTTTGCCCGAATTCTCCCCAACTTGCCCGAAAAAACTCAATAACAAAGTGACCTCCAAAAAAGCTCTTAATGTTATTTTGAGCGCCATTTTTGCTCATATTTACAGGGGTTTTCTCAGATTTTCAGGTATTTTGTGAAGGTTTTCAGAGATTTTGCCCAGATTTCCACGGATTTTCACCCAATCAAAACTTTTGGGGTGCGCTTGCACCCCCTGAACCCTGCCCCCCCTACACCAGTGGTGCAGCGTAAAATCGGAGTGCTGTGATGAATGTTAAAAATAGAACCAAATATGATTTACAAAATAAACTGATATAGTTCATTTTACACATTTTCATACTTTCCCGAAAATCCCTTAAAAGGGTGAAAAGTTCCAATCCTGGGACAAAATCCCTAAAAGTGAGAGCACTGAACATGACCTTCCTGCTTTGTGCTGTTTGGTTAAAATTTGTCATTGACCGCAATTGCAAAAATGCAATAACAGTACCGTTTGCAAAAACCTGGCATGGAGCGTTTGCAGATTTCCATTGGATAACATTGAGAAATATCTTCGACGTAAGTTCGTAACGTTGCACGCAGGGGCGTATCGAGGTNAGATGGNGCCCCCATGTTCGAACCTCAGGTCTTTCGGAAGCAAATGTACTGTATTGAAGTCGTGACAATGTTGAGACTTTTCGGTGCCCCTCGCAGTGATTCGGTGCCTGGGGAATTGTGCCCCCCTCGTTACGCCCCTGGTTGCAGGTGCTTCTCAACGCTTTTGCTGATCGAGAACCACCTGATAGTTTTCACTGTCGCTGCGTATCACCTGTTCCAGAAGAGCTTAATTTTCTCAAATGTACCTACGATTCCTGAACATCCGTATGAATTAACAAAAAACAGGTTAATGCGAATGCTGCGCCTTCTCCACAAGCTGACCCAAAATTGATCAAAATTATATTTATAAATCATTAGATTAAAAACATAATTACGAAAGATTAATACCGAGGCAGTTTTAATCCTGCACTTTTACGCAATGCCAGGAGAGCTGACCAACATTACTTTTGTTCGCGCAGCAAGTGTAGAAACTCCTCAAATGTCATTAAGTATTCTGTGGAATGTTTGCATGTTTTAAACAAAATCTTGCGTTTCTGCGATAGTCCGAGGTCACCAAGTGCTTTAGCGCGTGATTAGCAAAGCTTGGGATTTGCAAGCAAGCATTTATGAGCCAGTCGGTATCGCGAAATGGCACGTTCACCGAGGTTGTGCTTAAGTTACTTCACCAATATAGCATTTTACTGAAATCTCAAAAACTATATCGTCCAACACCAGCGTGTGATTCATGGCGCTAGGCCAGGGGTGGGCAATTAGCGGTCCGCGAGCCACATGGGGCCCGCGGAAGCATTCAGAAAAATCTTCAAATCTAAGATTTCCTCCAACAAAGTGCTGAGGCTAACTTATCAGAGGTTTGCTTCTATTTCCATTAGAAGGTACAGTCCCCCGCTAAACGCGGCCTCCAAAAGTGGCCCCCGAGCGAAATTAATTGCCCGCCCTTGCGCTGGGCCTAGTTCACATTGAAAGCTCCGTCTGTGATACAGGAATGTGAAAATAAAGCTGCTGTTCGTGCAGTAATGTTTGGCCATAACAATTTTTGCGTGACTCCAGTCTACTTCTGCAATCCCAGTAGTTGCCTGATTGAGACTTCATTGCGAGTATCCCATAATTATCAAGCGTCTTAATACATCCGTGAAGTTTCCAACAGAGATAAAGCACCTTGTGGTTCAACTTCTTCATGCTTCAACGTGTAAACATTATCGTAATCGTTTTGCGAAATTTCAGCACGATGGGGCGCCGTTTCCCGTGGTGCCTCTCCCAATTGTGTGCAAATGCCTATTCACACGCCTCTTTTATGCTGCTTAGTATAACGGATGTTATGATTACATAACGTACATAACGTCGTCGAAGCTCTCTTTTTATAGAGGCTTTACGATTCTAATTTAACAAAACGTTTTCGTTAAGCCGTATGCTCACTATATACTCCAAGTTCAGCCCAAGGCTCAATAATGATAGCGTGTCAGTTGCATAGTACGTAACTACAACCTGCAAAGTAAGCAAATGTGTGGTTCCCGTTCCTCTTTGAACTGCCTGGAAAACATCCTTATACGAGATTTGTCCTTGCGATGTTGCACATGCTGTGCAGCCGTGGAAAAAATAAAATGGGATTATGCATGGATTTCAGTGTTTCCTCATTAATCTTCAGTGAAATCTCATGCAGCAAAGGCACTATTTAAACACGTATGGTGTTGGGTTCAAGGCCTCCGTTATGTTCTCGGGACATGACACCGTGTATTCTACTGTCGTAGAAGCTGTTCAGTTAGTCGAATTGTTGATATTACATCTGTTGGCGCGGACTTTCCAGGGCGAGTTGCCGGGCCTGGTACCTCCTGTAAGTGGTCGAGCTCCCGATAGACAGGATGACGATGAACAGCCGATGGAGACGTAGGAGACAAAGCCGAAACGAATGAGAGAGACGGCGCGTGTGAAGAAGCTCATTTGGACTTTACCAGACGTGTTGAAAAGGCTGCTTCTAGTATTGCTGCTGCTGTTACTTGGATTAAGAGCCGCTGATGATGCTGCAATTCCTTTGTTTTGCGAATACATCTGCTTTGCGTTAAAATGCTAAACTGGTTGTAACTGATTTTAGTGGAGCCACTCAACTCATATGACGCACCATTGTGGCAAATGAGAACTGCTCCGGAGGGTATCCGGATAATTGCCACCCCAAGAGCGTCGTGGGTGGGGAACACATTCCCACACATCTAAATGTTTTTCGTTTGTAGTGCAATAAAAGTGGAGGGCTACACCACTTAAAACTGATTTAAAAATTAGTTTAAATCGCTAATTTTGTTATGTGCGTTTCCACACTTTCGCACTACACCCTCACACCACCCGGACAGCTGCCATCGCGTTTGAAATGCATCATCACATACAAGCTATCAAATTCTGTACGTGAAGGATTTCTCGCTGCAGAGCGGCTGAGAACCTCTGGTTGTTACGAGAGGATATTGCTTCAACATATTTTAGCACAAGTGAATTGAAACGTTGCTGTCATGTAACTCACAAATCAAAAGCGAATGAATGTAAAATGAAACGAAGAAAAGGCGTTGTGGAATGAATGCGATGATGAGTACGAGATTTTGCTGTGAAAATTTTGAAAATACCCAAATAAAATTACGCTTTGCGCGGAATTAAAAATGTATTGATATCGACACGACATTCTTCACAACTTACGTTTTAGTGGTCTGAGGATGAAGGTACCTTTTTATACACTGCATCCTTGTGAAGTTCAATAGCTTTAATGGCAAAAAGCTCAGTATGCCTTGCGTGGCAGTCTCTCTCATGGGTGGCGATCGTTCTAGGTGGCAGTTGTCCGGGTGGCTATACAGCAGCCCTAGAACCGCTCCAGACGCTTAGAGCGATAGTGGTCTTTACTCAACCGGTAAAGAAAACGAACGTAAGTTTCCAAATAACGATTCATTGCAACTTTGCGAAGCAACGGACGAATACATACATGACTCTTCGCAGAGCAGAATTCATACGGAACAGTTAAGCACTCGACTGGCTGGCCGCACGAACGCGTAAGCGGTTGTGTTGGAAATAACTGTTACGTCATTCCGAGCATGGACAACAAATAAAATATTGCACGAAAGAAAGACATGACGCTGACGTCATATGCCAGGACGGGCGTCGAAGTCCAAAACGATTTTGTAGAAAACATACGGGTAATATTCTTGCATCCCGAGGGTGAGGCCAGGCAAGGATTCCTCCTGAAAACAATGTCTTGTGTTAGCNTGTTCCCAACATGAAAAAGAGACGCCCGCAAGTNTACTACTCGGTTTAGAAAACATACATTGCAAACGTAATGCGTTAATGTCGCGCGAAAGCGTCTTACTACCTCCCCCACTGCAGCGAGCCCGGTGCTGTCCAGGTCCCCGTACAAGATGTTGAGCATCTCGCGCAATCTCTTCCGCTGCTTCTTCTGCGGTTCCATGACAACTGCTTGGAAATTGACCGGAAGACCGTATCTTTAACAGCAACAAATGTCATGTCAGCACGTGCGGCGTAACGGTGTTCAGTGCAGATGATGTGCACAAGCGGAAATTCACAACTGCTCCTAGCTCAATACGTACCTGCCGCCTCGAAACAAGTTGCAAGATACGCAAAGCATCGTATATATTCCTTTTAAGCTGAAAAAAATTACTTCTGGAGCGTGTTATACGCCTTTGTTGGTGAGACTGTAGGCGAACGTCATGCAAGGAAACTAATGTAGACTTATTCGCAACGAAACAATAACATAGCGAATGTGTTTGCACAAGAGCATAACCAGGCGATTCTTTCAACACGTAAAACTGCTCCATGATGAAAGCGTCTTTGCGGAAAATTAACAGCGTGCATTTAACATGGCATGTAAATTTACATCGCTTTCCCTGTAACAGCTTTTGGGAGATGTTTTAAAACTTCGGACAGCCTCCACCCTGTGCCCTCATCATGCCAACTTAATCGTGTTGTTTTTTTTCAACAATTACCGCAGCAGCCTTTACCTTTATGATTTAGATGCCGGCGGTTTCTCCCTGCAGCATGAATACAAACGGTTTGTGTAGAAGCTAGACTGCAAGTTAGAAACGCAAATAAGACCCCAAACTATTCAAAACGTGGAAAGGACCTCTGTGAATTTGACAAAGATCAGAAAAGCGAGAAGTGCAATGTAAGTGACCAGAAAATTTTACAACGCAAAGGTCTGGCCTTGTTACAACTCGCGAACGTAACAGAAAACAAATCGGAGCTAACGGGACGTACAACAGCAATGTATCCTGGTCACATGGTACGAGAAGGTTTATCGGAGACCACTGCTTTGGTAAGAAGAGCAAAACGAGCAACTCTTCTGCAAACGTTCAGAAAGTAAAGTATTTTGCGTCCAAATAAGGTGTGAATCGAGGCAAACAAAACGTCTGAGGTGGGGTCGCTACCCTCCCAGCCCAGGTACGTCTCTACAACGGAATCACATCGATGAATTACAGATCATGTCGTGCCCAGTACCACTTACCTAAGTACAGATTCGACAAAAACTCTCAGCGCTTTTACGTGAATCCATGCGATGAACACTTCGCTGAAGTTGACTTTCAACCATCGAAGAAGAGGACCCTGAAAAGGTGTTCTTAAATGTGACAGGTACAGTACTAACAAATAAACCGTTCGCCGAATTGCGCTTCAGAAATTGTTTCTCAAGCGCAAGATTTACCGAAAATTAGCGCGGATCAGTAAATAGACCAAAAAAAACATGACTGACCAACATCCTTTTCTTATCCGACGCGAGCTTGTTGAGTTGGTCTTTGTCGTTGTGCATGTCTTGCTCTTTGTACTGGAAATCTCGGACGAAAAATCTGCAAGAGGCCATTTTAGCGCCAGGCAAACTTGGCATGAAGAACCCGCAGGCTGCAACCGACGAACTTCGCACTTACTTGTTGCGACCGCAGTTGTACTTAAACTCTTCGAACACTTTCTTGAAAATCGTCACGGCAAACAAGCAGTACTCGTCGTCTCTGAAGAGAAGCCTGAGAAACAATTTTTTCTCATGCGTGGCACAACGTATCTCCGACCGTTCCCAAATTTGGCAAAAAATATAGGAAAATACCTGGATGATCTCGGTGCTACGTATTCTGTCAACTTCTCGTATCTCTTTTCCCAGTCGTCTACGTTGAGCCTGCAAAGCCATCACTGGCATTCAGCAAAAACGTTCAAAACCACGGCGCGATAAGAGACCGCTGCGGGTTCAAATAACACTACAGATGAAAGAAACAGCATCGAGAGACCGATCACGCTGGAATCTTGACCTTAGCTTGAATTGGTGTTTGCGTCAATAAGCACTACACAACATGTGTAGAGGGGCATAACTGGGCAACTACGGCTTGGCTTCAGCTGCGAAGCATCCATCCATCGTTAAAGCATCGCATTTGTACTTAACGGGTTGTTGCGAAGCTGACACGGGGAAGTTGCATGAAGATGGAATGGAAAATGTGCTAGGGCCAACATGTGCGACATATATAAATCGACAGGTAGAACTCAACTTTGTTAAGCAAATTTAAAATCCACGAGCTAACGTTTCCCCGAGTCTGCTGCAGTGGTTTTTCTAACTTTTCGTGATAGGGAACTGGGTTTATTTTTTCAGTCATTTTCCGGTCATAGACCAAAAATTTTTTGAAATTACCGAAAAAAATTAAAAGTCAATTCGGTCATAATTTCTGAAAAGGTAGGCTTGTGAATACTGTTATGGTGAGTTTTAATGCTACTATGGGAAAATTGACCGAAATGTCTCAGCGAATAAAGAAACCCAGATCGCGAACCACGTGGTAGTTTTTTGCTGTCGCTGCGCACAGCCTGTTCCAGAAGAAGTTGGTTTGGTCAAGAATTACCTGTGAGTAATAAAATACACAAACGAATTAACAAAAACAATTTAATGCGCAGGTTGCAACAGGAGGATGTTGCGTTTTTTTTTGGAGCCGGAGTTAAGACATTTTGAAATACCGGACCCAGATCCGGAGCCA
>JGI24158J21664_10008940_pt1 | contig 13360 bp, 8 predicted proteins | sample Ectturendosymbi3_FD_21664 | JGI IMG/M metagenome (IMG submission 21664) | reverse complement strand
TATAATCCGGTGCGTTTTATGTATGAAAAAAGAACAGCCAGCCTTCAAATTTTGATACTGCGCCTTATGGTCCCGAAAATACGGTAACTGCAGCCAGACCTCGTTTATCCAAACTACTTTGTTTCGTCTGATAATGTCGGTTTAGCGAGGTATCCGGGAAATCGGAACCAGGCCTGTAGCCACGGGGGCATTCGGGGGCAATCCCCCCTAAATTTATTTAAGCTCCTCCAATTTTGGTTTTGCCAAGAAATTTTTTTGTTTAAAAATATAATAAAAACAGAAGTCTTGACCCCCTAAAAATGTTTTGTGACCCCCCAAACCTTTAGACCTAGGCTACGGGTCTGGCCTAAGCGAACGTTCAAAGGGGAAACAGAAACAAATTACAAGGAAATATGTAGACTGCATGTGAAACATGACAAAATGAAACTCTCATAGTTGTTTTTGTTTATTAGCAGATCCGTATACATAAGAAAGTATGCATTCAGAATGAGATTTAAACGCGAAAAAAACTGTACAGGAGGCCTATAACTGCGTCCTGCAGGGTCTGCCACTGTTGCATTCATTGTGCGTAGAAAATTGACTTTCACCCTTCCTAAATCTCCGAGTCGTTCCTAAATGTCCGAGTCGGTGTCGGACAGCAAGGTTTCCGGATTAAAGGGTTGAAATGCGTTGGGAGAAATCTGTTACTAGCACTTTGTTTCGGATAGCGGGGATTCTGGTTGATCGGATTTCGGACAAACAGGTCTGATTGTATTTGTAAGTGGTATCGATCTCATTGTCAAACCACATAAGAAAAAATTTCCAAGTTAACAATTCCAAGAAAAAATTTCCAAACCACTTGAGAAAGATTATAAACTTTTGTTGACGACAGCATCTCGCAAAGCCGGATGGCGCTTTCTCCCATTTATTCCTAAAGCTCTTTTTCAGCATAAAAGAATTCAGTGTTTGTCAATTCTCATGACATTTTTGCTGAACTAGGTTTATCACACTGAGATGACGGCGACTGGACCTCAACCGCGCTTAAATCAAATATCCAACGTTGCTAACAATCACGCGTCTCCGGCTATCTTTGTTGCCTCACCAACAAACTCAACAATTTCTGTGTCCTCCACATTTTTGCAAGAACAAGTGAGTTTTTTCACTGTACCTATGCCTGATTCAAATTTAGACTAATTGTTTGAAAGTCAGCAGCAGTTTGCAGTCACTCTGTGTTTGTGTTATTTCATGTTAGACAGCGGCAAGGTTACTTTTTCCTATAATGCTCACCAATCAGGCCGGCTTCTGTCGTTTTTACTAATTTACATGCCCTGAAGGTCAGAGGCGCACGACCCACATTACAAGGGAGGTGCTGAAAAAATCCAAGCAAGTTTTAGAGAACTGCATTATTGTGATTTCGTTTTTCGATTTTTTTGTGATTGACAGATTTCTTTATAGTTTCAGGCCCAATTCCTAAAAAACGAGAGCTTCGTTGTAAATTTGTGTTTGGGTTTTCAGGTCGGGGCATCCCCCTGCCTCTGCCCAGCACAACATGGATTCGTTGTTTTTCACGGAGCTCCATGTTTTTGTCTTGGATCTTTTTAACTTGTCGCGAACCTTAGTTTCGATTAGTCATGAAAACACTTAAATTACCAACACGTGTTTTCTCTTTGTGACGTCATGTTTTGTTGACATCAGACGTCGACACATCCGAACAACACCGAAAAAGGATCGTCTTCTGAGACGAAGGAAACCGAAGTGGAATTAAAAAGACGACTGAAAAAGAAACTACAAAATTTAAAAGAGGAGCGAACTTGCAAGGTTTGTAAAGTTGAACCGAGGCCGGTTTATTATTACATCATTATCGATTTTATTATCATATTATTATGGTTGTAATTATCACATCATTATTACCATCATTATTGCATCATTCTCGAACATCATTACATCATGATAGCTGTCTTCCCCGCGCGGCAGTGTGCTTTTCATGATTATTGGAGCATGTGTGTTTGGGCTTCTGATTTTGGTTTTCATGTTTGCACTTCTATAAGAAAGCATCGAAGTTTCTCACTGGTTTGTTAACACGTTTACATTTCACAGGTTTGCTTGGACAGAGAAGCAGACATGGTCTTCATACCATGCGGCCACATCTCCTGTTGTTTGGAATGTACAAAAGCTCTGAGGATGTGTCCGATTTGCAGAAGGAAGATCGAGAAGGCTGTGCGGACGTATACTTCATGACCAAAGTTGGGGTGCTGGACCCCACAAACGATCCCCAAAACCTGAAAAAATTCACGCGAAGACGTAATTGCCATGAATGATTTTAACTCGTTGACACGGTCGACCAATCGCTCACCCCCTCAAACCACTTCGCTTAATCAGTTGATGAAGCGCACTCCCGTGAAAGCCGGGAGCGGAGCATCGTCGCCTGGTTGCTTTACTCGCAACGTCATGTGCAGTTCTTTGTTCGCCGTGTTAGAGTTAGGCGTCCGTTGTGCTGCTCGGTTAGGTCGGAGTGGCAGTGATGCTTGCACAGAACTCAGCTGTGAGAGTATCGGCTTGACTTGTGAACATGCTTTGTTTGCTGTGCTTGTGGCGGCATCTATGTGGTTGCCAGGGATTACTATCATCATTGTTGTTGTTATCTACGCAGGTGAATTAGCGTTGAACTCCCTGTTGCCGTGAAGGTTTGTAAAACACCATGACCTTCTCTCTACACACGCTACAATATCACACGGCGCTCTTGCAAATGTAATTCGACCCTCTGCAGCTCTTACGTGATCATCGTGGATTGTTTCTGCGAAGCTTTGAATGAACTCTAGTACAAATGCACCGTACTGGGCTGTTGTATTGAGAGTGGGTTGTGTGCTTTCACAAGTCATAGCAGCCAGCGGAGACTTATCCTTTTGAAGTTGAACTTTACACCTTCACCTAATTTTACAAACATTATTGTTACCAACACTCGGGCTCCGCAGTGCCGGTCAGTGGAGAAGGATCATGCGAATGTAGTTACGCAAAGGAGCAAAACTAACATTTGGACGAGTGGCTTAATGGGATAAGCTTTTGAAAAAGGCATCAACCGATACGCACAAGAACATTGCGAGGAAAGCGAAGAAGCTGCAGTTTGCTGAAAATGATTGCAAAGGAATAAATCATCAAGATGTGCGTTTCGTTTAAGGAAAGATCAACCTTTTTTCACTTTAGACAATAAGTTCAACGGGATGAACATAGCCTTCCCGCTTTGCGGATCGGAAGTTGAAGATCTCATTTTTAATGCTCTTGCAAAAGTTGCTCCGTCACAAGGTGGCAAACCGGAGCAGCAACTTTCAAATGATGGTATCAACCATTGGTCGTTATTTGCGGATTCGTTTCCCCTTAACTCGATTCGAATTCTCGCTCGTCACCATGGAAGGCCCCATTCGATTGTGCAGTTATGACTTACGTCGAAAAATTGCGATTTACTCGGTTGTCTCTTACCCAATCATAACTTCTGCTCCCTTACCGTGCCAAATTGTTCATGAAAGCGCTTCTTTTTTGCTTAAATTGTTCTTTACTATTCAGTTGCCTTCTTTCAACTACTAAGCGTAATCCAGTGTTTTTATCCATGTACCCAACTTTGCATTGGAGACTACTGAAACATGCCTTTCTCAAAAGAAACTATGCAGCCACTTCCACCGTTATTTCAAAATTTCAGTTTACGTCGTCGCAGCGGTGCAAAACTTTGTTGACAATTTTGTGATTACTTAAATGTATTATACTCGTTAAGATCTTATTTAGTGCTTCCTTCTCGTGAGTGCGATATGTAAGCGCAAACATTTCCATCAGGTGAAGAACGTATGAGCATGAATGACAAGGAGTATTCCCAAGGTGCTACGAGATCATCTTCGGCTGGTTATGGAGGAATTTTGAGAATATTTTGAAACCTGTGTTGGCGTTGGATGTTTTGAAGCGGCTTTATGAAGTTGTTTTGCGCTACCGACACTATGTTGCTAGTGGTAAATTTCGTTAAGACACGTTGTTAGTGATGAAGTAGAGATGCTGCTTGTGAAAATACGCTGAAAATTGAAGCATGTGTGGCCTACTCGACTATTTTCCTGAAAAAATCAACGAATCACAGAAATTAATCGTCATAACCAAATGTTCTACGTTGCAACGTGGGTGTTAGTTGCTCAAAAATTGACGAAAGTCCCCGTACAGTAAATCCAAGTGATTTCCTCTAAACACTGGATAATCCGTTTTTGCGGCAGGGTTGCATTTGCTTGCTTCGGCCTTGCTGAAACGGATTGTCACTTCCAGAATCGATGCCAAGAGTTTAAAGGACTCTGGTATCGCTTAGGTAATCTGTTCGGGTGGCATCTCCTTGCGTTTACCATAAAATAGTACAAATCCTGCTGCCGTCATGTGTGTCTGAAGAATCGCAACCAGAAGACTCTGCACATTTTTTATAACCATTATAAAAAGTTCGATTTTTACTGGCGTTTATTTACTTTTTTCCTTTATTTTTCCTACAATGCAATCCATGCATGACTCTGATGTATGCGAAAGCTCGCGCCAGGTCTTCAAAACACCATAAAAATGAATGTTATTTACTTTTCGCGTAATGCACCATTAAGACTTGTCTTGTAATCAATGTTTTGCGTTCCGGTTATTGTATATCCTAGTTCTTATGTTGTGATGTTTTGTTGGTGCCTTTTTTTCCTAAAGTAAAAGGCAATTCTTTACCACTCTTTGCCAACCTGTGCCTCTAAATTACTTAGTGTCAAAATCTTGTTACTTAGCTTTAAAAATCACAGTTTTTTATGCCCATAGTTTCTATGACGGTGTATTAAGGCAACGTCAATCCAGATTAAACCTGGTTTTAGTGGTATTTCACTTTAAACGTTTTTAATACTTTCAGACGGTGACGCTGTCATTTGTTTAAAGTTGATACAAAAGATGTTGTGTATAGGTTGTTGATTTTTGTGTATTTCTTGTGTTGCTTTTTGTATTTTTTGTAAATTTTTTTGCATTTCTTGGGTAGCTTTCTTGTGTAGGCTGTTACAGAAAAAATATTTATGAAACAACATAATGTTTTCCAATTCAAGGGCTAGACTTAAAGAAATGCCAAGAATTGAGAATCGGTTTTACAAAAATGGATCAGCATCTTGAAACTACGCTTCTGCCGTTAAACGTGATGGAAATTCGTCAACACGCCACATCAAAGTTACTATAAAGACAAGTTGTGCCAATCATAAGTCCCATTGTTAAGCGACAATGGACTCCATGTTTGGTCCCAAGTTGAGCGTTCTGCGTATCGAAATGCATGGGCGATCGGTACTTAATCTTCATTTTTGGTCTATTTTTCGATTGATCCAAATGAAGAAAAATATTTAGCAGGCGATTCGGAATTACGGAGTTGTAAGTGTTGTTGAAAACAAGTTTATTTGTGAAAAAACAATTTCCTTTGCTCTACTCAATCTCTTTTCCGTGCAATGCTGTCTCCTTGAAAATCGTGGCTTTTTCAGTCTTCCGCTATGAGCGGATTGGGCTAAAAACAAGCATAAACGGAAGACGTCGTGGTCATTTTTGCTAATTTTTGCATCTTTACGATGTGTTTACGCAGTATGGAAGCAGGCAGCACAATTAGTCTCATTGAAAAGCTGTACAGTATAGCAACCAACCACCTTTCCTGAATGTTTCTTGCTTTTTCGCTTGTCTTAACAAAAAGCACAGAAACGACGCAAGAGCAGAAACCATTCGAACATTTGAACAGATTGGCAGCCGATCATATTGATCAAACCACACGCAGCACGTAGGTTACACACAAGAGCGTCGACAGCACCGGGCCCGAAAACGACCAAGAACAATTTAACATCACTTCTCGTAACATAACCGTTTTTCAATTGAACTCACCGATGAGAAATAAATTACGTTTTCGACGCACAATCCTCAAATCTCTTGGCTTACCTTTTATCAAACATCCGCTTTGCGACTGCTATCAACATTACATATTTCAGCATGACAAAGCCGTTTTCCTCGAATATGTTCAGCGTTGCTTTGCATGCTAGCAAAACTACAACGTAAATAAACTTCATCAAAATATGAAGAACGTGGTCGATCCTCACGCTTGGTGTCGTAAATCTTTCCTGTCACCGTGTAGCGTGAATGTATTGCACCATCTCGGGCAATGGTGTGTCACCTGAAACCCTCAGGGGTGCTGCTGTTTGTTTAATTTTTATTATGCGTAAATTTATTCGATAAATTGCTGTTGGTTGGCGATTGGGAGCCGCAATATTTGAAAGGATGAGAAATATATAGCCAGAGCGAACTTGTACAACTCGAATACCGTTTTCCAAGTCTTCGTTATGACCCGACTGGGAATCGAACCCAGCCTACCAGCTTTGGTGGCGCGTGATCAACCGACTGCTCTCAGCCAGTCAGGACCAGTATGTGGGCTACACAAATTATTACATTGCAATATTTCTGCGCAGAAATTCAAAAAATGGGTAATAAATACATGACTTTTGTTTTTACGAAAGTGCATCTGCTTAACCTGTTTTGCAGCTCTAATTCCATGAAATCACGTAGTATCATTCTAAGAATGGGAAAGTTTTTTAGAACAGAAACCGACCAAATTGCTGATTTGACTGCGATGGTTTCAATATCCATTTTTGCATGATCAATGATGCGTTTCAAGCAACTGATTTCTGCAACAAACGCGATTTGAAATGAATTTTCATCTTATCAACACAACATCATTTTTTGCCTTGCATGCTTTTTAATTGAAAACGTTGCTGTTCCGAACAAAAAGTGGTATGGTTGTGCACATTCTTCTTGAGAAATTAGTTTCGTAATCAGTTTTCAGTAATTTTCGAATGAGTTGCAATAATATTGGCTTAGTAATTTGCGATTTTCTAAAAGAAAAATGTGCAGTGCCATAGCAAATATATATCAGTCTAGCAAAACAGATTTCTTTGCCCTTACATCATGCTGTTTACGGCATTGAGTGATTAAGCGCATCGCATCGTGCAAAAACAAATCCGGGAAAGTTGCGCGATCCACGCGTAACTTGGTATGTGCTGTGAATCAAGAATCGCAAACACGTAGTCAGTTTGGTATGTTTGACCTCGCTCGACTTGTAGTCACAAATACAAGCACTGGCTGGGTGAATAGGTCTGACAACATCAAACGCACGTGCAATTCTCCTAAGCTAGGGGAATCACCATAAAGTTACTTCAGTCGACCCAGTGACTACAGCAAGCGGAAATAATAAATGGTCGCTGGATCATTGGCGGCAATATGCTTGAAGGAAGTCTTGCTTTCAACATATTTTTAATCAATTTATTCTTCAGTTACAAAAAAACGTTGATGTGACTGATTTAAATGTTTAGATACCATTTAAAAAGTAATTTCTCAGCGCACTTCCACATTCTAAAGATCATTGCCAATGTTTGAGCTTTTAAAGAGACGCATGTACATTTAGCTGCGTAGAATGTACTAGAACAGTGCCTCGTCTGGACAGCAAATTGCGTTTGAAAACTATACGTAGTGAACATGAATCAGACACTTTCGCCAAAAGTTTTCGTTGATTTGATTTTATCACTTGTGCAGCAACAGAAAACGATTTGTTAAGGAGTTGGTGTTGGACACTTTGGAAAGGTCGGAGTCGGACATTATGCCTCAAAGTCTGATCATAACAATAAAAATAAGTAAAAGATGCTGAAAATGAAAACAATATGCTGAAAATCAAAATTGGTGGTTCGCAATTGTGCCAGTGGTATACAATGTGTGTCGTTGGATCGATTCTATGCAGGATTTTAAGTCTGTTCACACAGACGTTACACCTTTATCGCTAGTGGGTTTCAATCTTTTTCTTCTTTCGTGCACCTGGCTGAGCTAAGGATGCCCACTTCGCAGGCTACTTATATTTTCTGCTCTGTTGCAACATAACATCCGCTGATTCTTTGCTAGAAAAAAACTTCCTTCGATAAATACTCTGCAGAAAATTATGTGCTATTTAAAATACTTTCCACCGCGGCATCTTTCAACTTGCATAAAACCGAATCAAAACAAATGACCTATTTGGTTTCAAATCAACTTTTTGCACTTCATGAAATGAAGTTAAGCGTCGTGGTAGTGGTGTTTTACCTGTAATACAGGTTATATGGGTTAGCAAATTCATTAATAACGCCGAATACAGAATGAATAGTGCAATACTTCACGCTACACTGCCAGTGGAAGATGCGACGGCCTGTCACCTTTGGCGTCGGACGAAAGGAGCGACGCAGCTGTTCGTGGTTCGCTTCATTTAATTCGTGAAATCGTGCAACGTTAGGCAATATCTCTATGGCATGTTTAGTGCAAATTGTACAAAAACGTAAATTACACAAGCGATTTGAACAAGAAAATACAGCGTATCAGCTGGATTGAAAGTCTGGAATATACATGTGCGAAAGAATCTTTTGAGAGTCGAGCCTGTTAAAAAGAATTATGCAACGCAAATGCACGGAGCGACGACATAACGCTGTGCTCTACTGAAGAACCAGGCAAGTTCAGACGAACTAAACACATCAAACACGGTGTTTAAGATCTCTTTGAACCAAGGCAATTCTCCAGACGTAACCATGCGATACCAGTTCCGTCGTAGAAGACCAATAAATGTGACATGTTGATGAATTCCCACCGCATTTTAGAAAGGCAGAACAAACATGAAACTTTAGAACTCTGCTTGGCATAAAGCTTGTAACATCGCTGACATTTCAAACAGGTAATACCAGGCGTTGGTCTGGGCAGAATGACAGTAAATCCACCAACACGAAAAGCTTGCGCGTAATTGCTGTAACGTAGCGACAACAACAAAACGGCCGAGAATGCAATAAAACCGGGTAGAGTGTGCAGTTGAAAGGGTCTTCTATAGGAATGTCAGAAATTTAACAGAAGCAATCTGAATAAAACGAAATAAAATACAATCAGTTCACTATAAAGTCCATTCATAACTTAATGCTGCCATGTGTAACTTGGAAAAAATATCGGAGGATCCGCCATGTAACAATACTGGGTGTGGGATTTACAAAAAAATGATCCAGCAAAGCCTTTTTTCTAACCCTATGCAGCATGGAAGTGCCGTCGTGAGTACACTAACCATTAACGCTGAGCAGGAGACATCGACAGTCGCGCATTAGTATAGCGCATGCTCAACACACTGCACTACACAAAAGCCAATGTTAGCAAAGTGCTTTTGCGAAACACGCATTGGAGTTTAGGTACCGGAAGAATTGGTGAAAAGGTAAATTGCTCCGTTTGACGCTTCTGAAGCCTACTTTTATACGTTAGTAACGAGAAAGCTTCCCAAAAGTATCCAAAGCAACGCTGGGTTGCGAATAGACTTTGTGGTAGATTGAGTTTTCCTTGGCTTTTGCAGGTTGACTTCACTAAATTTCTACTATTCCTATCCTGTCTACTTATACATAATAGCAGATTTATTGCCTCACTGGCTTTATCTTGTCATCTCTACGTCACAGTCGTTACGCGCAATCCATGCGTTGGTGAGTTTTATCGCATTGCTTGCACAAGACATTTGCTCAGATGTTAACTACTGGTTCAAATGTTGGCGTCGTTTTTATTTTACAACAGGTGAGCGTAAAACTTTTATCATCCTACTGACTCATCCTGCAATATAGACACCAGCATCGTTTTAAGAAACGATTGGCTACATTTTGTTCGTTTCGTTCAAATACAAATTGTTTTCAAAAACCACTTGATTTTTCCAGTTAACGCGCTCGCCTTTGACGAGCCAGCTCTTGCACAATTTCAAGTTAAAGTTGCTTCATGAGTAAATTTTCATGTTTGAAACTTTCGTCACGTTGATCACGACTTACGCACTTGTTTCGCAATGAGACAGAACATAACCGACATAGGCGTGGAGTGCAATGGGTAAAACGTGTTTGAAAATACAATAGCTAGAAGTTTACAAGAGTATACAAAATAAGGTTGCGCACTTGAACTTTGCACTCATGGAAGAACAACACAACATATCTTTTGAGATGACAACACGCTACACCTTCATTAAATGCAAACGATTAATCTCATGCTGTCAGAACAAAAACACAAGGTATGAATAGAAATTAAAATGCATTTAAGTGCTACATTTGTTTGAAAAAAATCGAGTTAGTCAGTACAACATATCACTTATGTTCTCATGGCAGCAGTCGCAAATCTCACTCCAGGCAAGTTTTGAGTGATCTCCACTTTGTTCGCGAGAGCTTGCTGCAAACATGTGACCTCAACATACTCGATAGTTTCAGTTCTGACCCTTGGAATTTTTCGGTCCCAAAGGTTTCTTTGTGACGCATGTTCAACGCATCCCAGGCCATCCGGGAGTTCCTCTTCCGTCATTAACGTGCAATGCGCCGTCAAAAACAACGATTAAGGGCCAAGTTTCGACATACCTATCCTAATGATGCAACAAAGATTCTCGGGTTTCATATCGCTATGGAAATTTTTATGTAGTCCTGGCCTTGGTTTGACAGAAATCAGCTGTTGTCGATTGTATTATAGCACGTTTTCGGTCATGTTCTGGTGCAGGGGGTTTACCCCTAAAATGTGGTTCTGACTCAAACCCTTTACAATCTGAACTAGCTTTGAAACTTTCATAAGGAAATTACATTATGTAATGCGTAAAGAAAATCAAATATATGGACAAGAAACGATGACACAGATTAACATGGGAATTCACCCTGCTTTATATAATCACTTGTTTGAAATGTGCACATTCCATTGCAAAGAGAACAAAGAAACCTCGTAACGTGATGGTTTTATTGAGATTCATCTTTTTCCAATAGTTTTTTTTTCTTTGATCTTCGCGATGTCTTGTTTACAATTTACGTCATTAATCCGCGGACGAAACGACTGTTAGCGTCTTCCTTTAACAAATGCGTTCGCGTCATTTTTACTTTCGACCAAAGCAGTGGAGTCGGAGTTTATACTAGTGCAGTAAATGTCACCAACTCTTCATTCCTGGCATGTTTGGTGACCGTTTCATGGTATCCGACTCCATCGTTTTGGTCAAGAAGTATACGTCCTCACTGCCTTTTCGATCTTCTTCCTACAAATCGGACACACCCTCAGAGCTTTTGTACATTCCAAACAACAGCATATGTGGCCGCATGGTATGAAGACCATGTCTGCTTCTCTGTCCAGACAGACCTGCAAAATGTAATATGTTGAAAACGAAATGAACTATTTTTATTCCTTCTACAATTCATTGTAATCAAAATGGCGCACATTGTACGTTTATCAGAATTACTAGTTCATGAAATAAACAGAAGATTATGGCACTATGATGAAACAGCTTTGGTTAAAAACAAACCTTGCATATTCGTTCATCTTTGAGATCTTGCAACTTCTTTTTCAAACGCCGTTTGAGTTCTTCGCCGCTTTCTCTCGGTTCAGAAAGTGGAGAGGAGATTGTCTCGTACTCAGTAATGCTGTTTGATGTCTGGCGAAAGCACAAATAGAGGCAGTTATGGCAAAGGCGGAGTCCAGCCAGTAAGGTTGGGGGGGACGATTTCAGGAATATTTGGTGGTCATGTCTCATTCGCGGGTTCATTACTGGAAGTGAGATGAAGTATACTTCACAACACTGCTGTGACAAAACAATGGACGGCAAAATGGCCTCAAATCGCGAATTGTTAAAAATCATGGTGAATAATGTAAACGTAGGTTTTAGGGGGGTCGCCGCAATCGCCCCTCCTAGATCCACCCCTGGGTTATGTTCGCTTTAGATCAGATTTTTTAAACGCTTAATGGGGAAAAAAGAAACTTTCAGAAGCCATCGTCTGCTTCGAAGCACAGGAATAATAGTGGAAAAGCGCTATGACCACGTTCATTTGAAGCATTGTCGACTGCGAAACTTTATCACTGTAACTAAATCACAAGCCAGCTGGATTGCGTTTATGTTTATGGAGCCAGCAATCGTTTTGCAAGCAAGAGGAACACAAAAAAAGTTAAATCTTGAAAAAGTGCTGGTTGTTTACGACGTTCGCTCGCTCATTCCAGTAATGTTGCAACCCACCGGTTGTTGTTTTATGGCGACCAAGAGCAAAATTCTTCACTGAAAATAACCAATGCAATAGTAAAACGAGATAATCTCGACACATCTCGGTAATCAAGCGACAAAAGTACTCGTATGTATTCAAACACTTGGGAAATTTTATCAGCCACTCAGGAAGGTATGAGCCGTTGAGGAGGCTGAACACGCACTTAAAGGTCACTGACCCACACGAGTTAAGAGCAAAGCATAAAACAAGCGCACCTGAATCTTAAGGGGAACCGGGCCCAAGCTACTGCTTTTGCACAAAAGTTTTCCGCTTCTCTGGCCGCTCGTTAGTCATTGTCCGCAATCACTCATTCGCCCTCGGAAGAAGTCGATAGAATATCTTCAGAAACATTTACAAGCTCGGTCGAGATACTTCCAATGAAATTGACGCTTGCAAGAGACTTGACCAGCAAGTTTACATGATGTGCATCAGATGGTGAATCATCGCTAGGCGGGGGTCACAGGCGGGGGTCACTTGTACAGCTTAAGGGCTTGATCTTGACGAGGGCGGCCCAGGGGCTCAGGAAAAATTAAATGACCAGTTTTCAAGCGGAGTCAATGACTGTATTTCGCTGCGCAGCGAAGCGCCACCTGCAGCATCTGTGAAAATGGGCGTCGAAAAAGATGGCAGGGGAACTTGGACCCTTGATTTTGATATTTTCTTATTAAATTGTCAGTAGAAAAAATATTTTTATTGTAGTCTCTAATCGGTAAAATGGCACTGTACCACTGTTGTCCCGCCCTGGAAAAAAATACTTTTTGTCCCCCTCTGTAAAGTTCCACTATTACCCCCATGGAAAAAATCCCTCCGACGCCCACAACTGTGAGCCAATCAATGGGCAAGAAACGATTTTCATCAAAATCAACTGCTCGCCGGAGACCGACGAGACAGAAGTGCCATAAAACAATTTGACTTAAGGTTTGATAAGGTTCTTCTTACAAAGAAAAAGAATCCTTACCGGGACCGGTGGTCCGGCGTCGAGGTCGTTGGAGGTGGACGAGAACAAAAATGACTGAGGATTAGGATTGCCGGAGTCGACGCTGCTTTCGTAAATATCTTCCTGGTTTTCCTCCTCATCCATGACTTCCTCGTTGAAAGAAAAAGCAGCCGGAGAGTTGCCCCCAGTCTGCGGCTCTGGAGTTCTGCTTTCGCTGGTGTCATGACAACTGGAACAAGAAAAACTTTAGAATTCGGCGAATTGTCCGGTTCGCCGACAGCGTGCATGAAACCTTGATCGATGTTTCCATCACCCGACATCATCTGGCAAACTTTTCAGCCGCAGCCAGCACTCGGAAATTCATAACATT
>JGI24158J21664_10008939_pt1 | contig 13362 bp, 10 predicted proteins | sample Ectturendosymbi3_FD_21664 | JGI IMG/M metagenome (IMG submission 21664) | reverse complement strand
TATTTGAATGAGAGCTGATGATGCCTACATCGTAGGCGAAATATATACTCTGTAAGATCTTAAAGTGTCTGATTCTTTGCTGAGAAAGGATCTCTTTTCATAGACAGTGTTCGGTCTTATTAAGATGATCTTAATCCATTGCAATAAACGCGGACATGTATGTTCGTTAAATGCCGTTTAACCGTTTTCATTGGATGTTACAACGTTTCACCTAAAGGTTTTCATGTTTATGTGAACTCTGTCGTATGAGTCATCACTGTCGAGCGGTTGGATACTAGCAATAAATCTTTCGATTTTATCGTATTGCAGCACCTATCACATTGTACTTTATTATTACTATGAAGTTAAGCCCACGTAATCGTTATATACTCTGTTGTTACAAATGCTGCTGTTGTGATTGGCCAATATTTGTTTTTCTTTGCTGTCATTCATCTTGGATGTCACTCAAAAACAACGACTTCTTTATGATATTGGCAGGTCCCTTGTCCCGTGCCATACTGCGAAAGGCTGGCAGTGCGATGCAAAAAGAATGCGAATCGACTCCTGTTGTCAAGAATCGTCATCTTCGTGTCACCAGAGGAGGAAAGTTGAAATGCAAATACGTGGTTCACCTGATCGCGCCGCATTCAGCTGAAACTTATGCTGAAAGGATCGCCTGTGCTTTCGACAGCGCAGAGGAGCTCGGTGCTCGGTCGATTGCCGTTCCGACTTTGGGCGCAGGTCTGGAGAAATTAGTGTGATTCAGTTTGTCTCGGCGCTATTGTGTTTTTTTATCAACAATTCCACGCTTTTTTTCACGAATGATATTGTCGTCATAAGTGTATTGCCGATCATTCACTCCCCTTAGTTGCGCAAAAAAAATCCGGCTATGCAAGTTGCAATTACGAAAACGCTCCTTTTTCTCTACCGCTTTATTACCCACGCTATCCTCCTGCTTATCTTGATCTAACAATATTTGACTTGAAAATTTGTTAACTGCCTTTATCGCTTGTGGCTAGGGTTGGGTTCAAGTAATTAATTACTTGCTTTAAACCTTTACTGATTACTTGATTAAGTCATTTTGCCATTACTTGATGTTTCAAGTACTTTTTTTAGAAAAGTTCAGATTTTAGAAACCACACCCGTTGCTGTAAATGCCATATCACAGATGAAATGTATCATCACACATAAAATAAGCCATTTAGGCCAATAGATTTCTTGCCTGTGTAGAGAGATTTGTGAGTCATAATTGTTGATTGTCATCGTGATTACGGTTTGTATTGTAGCTAGAAGCTCATTCCATTAAATTGAATCGCGGCCAACAGGTTCAAATTGTGTCTGAACCACTTATTATGTGATTTAAAAATTGCAATGATTTTGATGTACTTCCATGTTTTTAAGTCTAAATGTCGACTTTCCTGATTTTCTTGAATTACTTAAGTTACTGAAGTAATCTGGTAGAAATTACCTATTACTTGAAAAATAAATTTTTGTTACTTGAACCCAGCCCTGCTTGTGGCATGCTCCTAAAAAATAACAAAAGCGCCACTTGAAGGCGTGCCGTGGTCGTTTGGGGTGAGGCAAGTGCACCATAAACTGCCCCCGTGAATCAGCCACTGACTGTGGGAATTATGAAAAAGTTTTTAATCAGTTTCATATAGCAAAAAATGTGTGGCGTGAAATTTAACGAAATTATGTAATATTTGCATCTATTAAAAATGCAAGAACAAAGTTTAGTGGAAGAAATGTTAAATTGTAACTGGAGGCGGAAGGTGTTAACAGATAAACAACTATAGGTCCTATGGCCGTGCAGCCGTTTACTTTCGATCGTGAACGTGTTGACTACATAGAAATATTATGCACGGTGAAGTATCAGCTCATCTCGCATGTAAAGAAGTCATTTTATCATTAAATGATTTTACCCAAACCCGCTCGTGCAACAGAGGAGTGTTTTTATTTCCGTGCAGGTCAGATTGGATTAGATATCAGTGAAGTCGGTGCCGGGTTGCTTGAGGCCATGGAACGTTTCGCCCATAAGAAACCGCAACATGTCAAGACTATCAGAGTCGCAGTGTTGGAAGAGTCGTTGATTCCTGTTTTACAGAAACACGTGGTACCGTACTATGGTAAGAGCTTTACAAAAAAAAAAGCAATCTACACACTACACAGATGATGGGCGTATGTCTAGATATGGAAATCACACATAGGGTAATTACTGTTTTTTCCAAACTAAGCTCGGGTTCATCAGCGAGCATTTTCCCCAGATATACTTACATGTTAGCGTGAATTAACCTTTCCCCGAAGCTTGTGGCTGGTTGATTGTTTTGAACGCATTTTTCATACATTTTCTGCTTAATCTTGACGCCACCTGGATAGCAAAGTTCTCTCTTTGAAATCTATAAGTTGCCTTGAAATTTAATTTTGGTGTCAGACCACTGTAAACAACTATTTTAAGAACACTGAATGTACTCATTTAATCATCGCTGTGTCATCTCGCCTGGCTTGCCACGGCGAGTCATTAAGATTTGACCTTCATAAACCTCGTTCTAGGTATGGTAAACAGTGCATTTTTCTGCAGATGTATATTTTCCACGATTACGACAATTGAAGACAACCTTGCCGACTGAAGAAACCGTCCATCTGGAATTAGTGTGCGATGACTTGAAATGCGCAAATCAAGTAAGCACTTAGGTCGCTGCAAATAAGGCGTTCGGATCAAGTGGTCTTATCACATCCGCAAATGTCGCATCACATTGTGTAAACTTAAATGTAGGTTACTGGACTTCAAAACATTTTCCACGGAATTTGCTTAACGTGCTATTCCAGCGAAGTCTTTTGCAATATTACCACGGCACTTCGATTCTAAGTTTTGTTCGGCTTCAGTGTCATGAAAATCGCAAAAGCAGCAGTAGTGCGTGCGTTAAAAACGCAAGAGATTTTTCCTGTAACGCGTGCTTCGCAGATTTTCATCTTTCACGTGAAAGTATTCCGTGCGCGGCAGCACAGCATAGCATTTGAACGTGCGGTGTGTCGATTGTTGCGGTAGGGGTGAGAAGCTGCTGAAAATAAAATGGGATATACGGAGACTGGTCAAATGGATGACTTTAAACTTCATTTTGTTTTGTAGTAAAGAGCGCCTCTGATTCTATTGTTGCTCGATTTGCACGTTCATTACTTGACTTTAAAATTTAACAATTTTAACTTTGCGGGTTAAAATCTTGCGTTATGATTATTTTTACAACGCTTACAAGCTTTGAAAAGCTGTCTACTTGCGCATTGAATCAGGCTAAGCAGAAGATCAAAGATCAAATCACAAAAATTCAGAAGATGGTCCTTTTCGACGATCAGGTCATAAGCAGGCTCGGACCACACGACTTGATTGACTTGTATGAGGCGACTGTGTCGTTCGAGGCCATGATATGCATTGATCAAACGTGAGTGAAACGTGATTTTAAAATAACATCTCGTGCACAAAATACGATAGCCATATTGCCGTTCAGAAATTTACGCATTTTTAATGTTTCCACGCATTGTTTTCTTACTTGATTTTTTATCCTATTTACTTGTGGTCCATTATTATTCGTTCATCATTGTCAGGTTTGTACCACCGAAAACTCTTTCTGTCCCTTTGGTTTCTATCACAACATGGAGAATTATTCAACAAGTCTGTTCTCCCCGGTGTTTCACGTTTATAGCAGATTACTTTCAGTTTCCGACCTTTCCGATTTACTCTAAAATTTTTTGATTCTCAATGCTTTGGCCTAAAAGTATGTTAACTATATGACATCGAAATAGTCACGGAATAAAAGTGTTGCGTAGAACGGCTCTTTTCAAAATGTTTTTTTGTGGTTATCTTAATGGTATCTGCACCTTTATGTTAAAATAAACAGGTTTCAAACGAAGCAAGTAAGTCCTATGATGCACAACATGTGCATTCTGCAGAAAAGTTGTTTTGCTACTGTCTTGAATTCTTGACTTGCAATCACGTAAACGAGTTTTAACCGTTTGTGTACAGGTCACCAAGCATCATTGTTTCGGGCTTAAAGGACAATGTTGCTCGCCTCGGCGACGCTGTAAAGGAAGTTGTTCACGAGTTCCAGCTTGCTGAATCCCTTTCGAAGCAATGTGTTTGGAAATGGCAAAGTTCAACTTCATCCCTTACTGCTTTGCCACTGAGGGTCAGCCAAGAAATCGAAAAAGAGTTTCAAGTATGCAACATAGAGCACTTTTCCAACACGAGATTAAATTTATCCGTAATAGCATGGAGGTGTTATGTCAACATGAAGGCTTCAGTCGCTTTTTGCACATTGCTTATATTTGAACTTGCATTTTGGCGCAGATCACGTCCCGCGAAAAGTGCAGCCGTTTCGAAACAAGTCAGGCCTCGCAAAGTAATAAGCTGGGCCGCTTCAGCGAATAATTTGCACAAGGTTGATGCGGTTAAGCACAAGGCGCACAATTGATAAAATAAAAAGCTCGAAACGGTCGTTTCATCTTAACTGCATCGCGGTCCTACCAGTTTTTCTTGCAGGGGAGCGTTCTAGACGAAAGGGCGCGTATATTTCTTGGTAAAAAAATTCGATTTTGCCGCCCATTGTGAGGTTGGCCCTGTAAGTAAGTTGGTGCGAAGGCAAGGCAAAACATTGTGCTTCATCTTTCTCAATATTGCCTTCAAAACTTTTGCCTACTGCTTCCCATTTCTACCAGCACGGCTTCATGAGATCACGCGTTGAAGTACGGTCCGTTATTTTCGAAAGTAGCTACGTCTTTAGCGACGTTTTTCCAGCGATCACTACAAACAAACTAGGTTCTACTAAATTCTGCCGCGCCTTGCCTGTTGATGTTGTTTCGCTGCTGATCTCAGTCTATTTTGGCGACTTGAAACGATCACGCATTTGCTTTCGTCAGGTTCACTTCTGACGACATTATCGTCACTACGCAAAGTATGCAACGCGTTGTTTTCATTCACCGACATAGCATACGTACGGTATGCCGCTTACCTTCGTGAAATATGTAGGCACGTAACCGCCATACGGAGACATAAGTTTCTGGTACAGGATGTACAAGTTGCTGTTGTGCTGCTGCTCGCACAAAAAGCTCGATCACTGTACTGGTATCATCAAAACTTATTTACAAGGTCTCAAACACGCAGGCCGCGTGGGGCCCGTAATGCTTTCTGGACTTTTCAAGCAGTTAAAAATTAAGTTATTTGCTCTATAAATATAAAAAATAAATATTCGCCGGTGGTTGAAGTGCTCGGCAAGCGAGTCAACACGTACTTTTAATCAAAAGTAAAGAATGCTAGTAATGATTAACCAACATCTCACAATGCACTTCACAGGAATGTGATGTAAAAGCTCTTTCTAATAAGATTCACTGTTGCGTTACTGTCATTGTTCAATGGTCACGTGGTCATTAATGCTGCCCTCGGGTTCCTTTGTAATTCTTCATTTGGCCCTGGGAGCTATTTGAGTTTGAGATCCCTGCTTTACTGTTTGCAGAGTTTTTTTGTGTTTGAGTATTTCCTCTAGAATTTCATAATTCAGTGTCAGTCGTGGGTGCCTGATTCGCTATGCCACGCTTTACTGTTGTTAAGATTTTTTTTGCAAACACAAGTTGGCTGATTCTGACAACTTGGTATAAAGTTTTTCTCCGCTTCTCGATAAGACGCATCCTTGACGAAATTGATTTTGCCTAAAACGCACTGTTCAGTTTTCCCCAGTAACTTGCACACGCTTTACAATAAACATGGCTGAACCTGAATTTTTTTGTTAAACTTTTGGGGTTGCTTGACAAACAACTTGCATTGCTCTGATGTATGCTGTGACACCCGGTTGGGCAAATTTTTTTCAAAGTCGGGAAGGATGTAAATGCTGTTGGCATTTAAGGCAATGTTTCTGCTGCTGGTGACCACTTCAATATCGTAACTTTGGCAATACTCAACGGTTGTACAAAAGAAATAGATTTGGGGGTGGTTATCACGAAGAATTGGTTCAAAACAACATGCATTTTTATTTTTGCTGTGCAATAAGTCTAACTCAAATTACTATTTACTTGTGTTTCTGTGTAAGACGTAAGTTCGCTTTTTTCTAAGCTTCATGAAAATTTCTGGTTGCACAAACCTTAGTTTCTGAACCTGTGATGCGCCTTCGCAAAGTCTTGCGTTTTTGTACAGAATTTAATTTCAGATGCCGGCCCAAGTGAAGTTGTGTTCTTTAAATAATTTGAACCAGGGGTCAAACTTTCCAAAGTCTTGTGTATTCGGATATATTGCTATGTTTTCAGAAAAAACATAACGCTTCCTGTACGATCAAGCTGTATGGAGAATGGATGAAGATTTCTCTGGCAAACAAAACATTCACGTTTAACTCACAGAACGGAAACCTGGAACGTTCCATTGTGGGTGAAACAGGTTCGTGCACACTTGCAATGACAATCAACGTCACCCCGAGTGATCTCATTCGTTTTGTCGCAGTTTCACAACTTTCTCACTTCACCCGTAAACAGTGGACACATATCAGTGGTGTACGGAGTCTAAAATTTTTGACTCCGACTCCACCCCTGCTTCGGCTGATACTCTGACTACGAAACATTTTAAGTTTTGCACTCCAATTCCTGCTTAAACTCCTGGTTGAATGCTACAAGCTGTTCAAAATACGTTCAAAAATGATTCCGGCTCCGGCTTTTCGTGAAAAAAGGAAGTCCGGCTCCACTTCTATTTTGGAAATTCATTATGACTCCGGCCGGAGCCCTCTCCTACACTCCGGCTACTGTGCACCACTGACACATATGGAAGAATAGACAAGTTGCGCTCAAGAAGTGCGATAGCAAATAGAGTTGGTTGCGCCTTGCCAAGCAGTGGTGATTATATCATTTAGATTGTTTTGTAAAGTTTTCATCATCTTCTGAAATTTACTTGTTGCTACAAAATTCTTCTTTGACTGATTGAAACCAATGCTCTTTTTTGAATGACGCGCCCCTACTGATCCAGGTGCTGAGCCCCCGTCTCACTGGGATAATATGGCGGGCAATCTATGGAAGAAAGTCGATCTTGACGAACAGTCGTCCGAGTACAAAGACGTCCTTCGAAAGTTTAAAAAAAGCAACCCTACGTGTTCCAGAATTAAGAAGGTAATTTAAGGAGCGTCGCTTTTTGCGTTTTTCCTTCGCTTTCGGCCAGAACAACAGCGCGAAACATATTTCTCGTAGATTCAAAGAATTCAAAATCCCGCCCTGTACAAGCAGTACCTGCTACAAAAGGAAGATGTCAAGCGGCACTTGCGATCGAGCGAGCCCGTCGAAAGAGATCTGTTTCACGGAACCTCAGAACTGGATGCAAATAAAATCTGCGCCCATGGATTCGACAGAGGTTTCGCTGGCAAGAACGGTAAGACAGACAAAATCTAAATAACAAGTGAAGGAATTCGTTTACTAGTATAGAAGGTCTTCATTGACTCTCTAGCCACAGGGGTGGCCAACCAGTCAGAGACCTAGAGCCACATTTCTTGCTGTGTTACCGCAAAGAGCCACTATATCATGCACATGGGCACACATGAACATCACGCCATCTCTTCCTCACTTACACACGTACCTTTGCTCAGCTAGATGTATTGTAACTATCACACACCAACACGATAATGAGAGACTATGCATTAATCGTCGCAAAACTTACCTTAAGCTTGAGTCCAGCATAGTATGAAACACGCTTTCTCTTGCACGACATTGTGCAAGGCTTTTACGCTTTAATTCCAGGCAAGTTATCCTGAATAGTACGGATGTCCACTCCAGCACGTATGTTTCACCTTTTGCGTTACTCTTTTCGATTTTGCGTTATCTTTTCGGTTACAGCTACCCGCGCATGCAAATACACGCGAACGTATGTCGAGTGTATGTGATCGCTTGTGTATGTTCTTGCGCAAATCACAAAGCACGCTTCCGCTCAACACCATAACTCACACGTGTGCCGCGGAAAATCGCTCGCGTGTGTATGTGCTTGCACAAGCCTCCAAGCGAGATTACACGCAATGCGTGTGTAAGTCGCACCCGGAATTTCAAAGTGAACAACTGGTACAAAATTTTTGGACTTATACACGAATGAATACTGTATTTGCGTGAGAGCCGCATGAAGTATGGCAAATAGCCACATGCGGCTCGCGAGCCGCGGGTTGGCCAGGCCTGCTCTGGCGCAATCAATCCCATAGTGTGGGTGAAACCCGATTTCAGAGTTTGGAACTGATGAAAAGCTTGTGTGTCATCAAAATTGCAAGGCTGTTGAAATCGAAAAAAAGTTGTTCGTTTAGCCTTCCTCGTGACTCGATTCTTTTCAAGTCGAAGAATTATTTCGTAACTTCAGTAGGCCGCACATGCCGTGCACTGCTTCTGTATCGCAGTGGGTGTGTATTGTGTTGTTGAATCACCAACGACTGACAAAAGTAAAGTCATTCGTAAGCGGTTACACAAACCGTCGTGAAATGCGAAACATTAAACGGGTACTCTTGATCTTTATTCTATTTTTACTGCAACATCCTACTTGTTTGCCCATCTCAGTACATGCACTGCCCTTACCGTGGTTCGTACGTGATCTTTGCTACGAGTCGAACAGCGCTGTACGACCTAATTCGCGCAAAAACAAATGTCTGCTTTTCTCAGTTATATTGCTCAACTCGAAGATTTGTGATACAGTGACGCTGAGCCTTTACCGCACAGTGCCACCTTTTTGATAAGTTTTCATTATTTCGACGTAGTGTTGCTGCCATGGTGACTGAGCTTCAGTAACAGTGCGTTAACTATCTTGATTTGCCTTTCCCAGCGACCGTCTTTGGCAAGGGATGCTATTTTGCCGTTGAATCGTCTTACTCGGAAAAGTACGCCGACACGAGAGGCTCGCTTGCCACCTACTTTCCCGGCCTGTCGAGCGTGACTGCGCACATGTTTCTAGCGCACGTCGTGACGGGGGATTACTGCAAAGGAAGCAGCGACCTGCGCGCCCCTCCCATCAAGGACTCTTCCGATTATAAAGATCGTCTGTACGACAGCGTTGTGGATAATGAACTTGATCCCAAGATTTTTGTTGTTTTCAAAGATTCCAGCGTCTACCCTGCCTACTTAATAACGTTCGTTTGAACGCTCTTGCATTAATGCTTTTGTGAATCATTATGATTGAGTTTAATTGAAAAAGTCCTTGTTAACATTTTCTGGGAAAAAAGCGTGAGCTTGCTGAAGCTGTTCTAAGCTCAAAAGTTATGTGTGAAATTGTTTTAAAGTTTATAAACTTTTTATCTGTCGAAATAACCCTCTCTGGCTTGCATGTAAAGTCTATTTTATATTTTCAAATCATTTTTCTTTTGTTTGCGTGCTCGTTAAAATTTATGTCTTGCTTTCGTGGCACTTGATATATTTGAGCTGATCGTTTTGTATATTCTTTCTAAGGGAACTCTGCCTAAGAAGCATACCAGCGTTAATATGTTTGCTGTTACTGCACTTATTGATTATGATGTGGTAGCCTTGGTTAGCTGCTGTAAAATATTATAACCTATTAGATTCAAATTAGGAGCTTGTTTGTTATGCTGTAGTTATATTTGTGTACATGTCTGCGCAGCATAAACCCACCAGGAAGTAATCTTCACGCCATTAATATCTTGCTATGAAGCACTTGAAATATGAGATACGGTTTGCACGCGTTTTTTTCATCGCCAGATATGTGCAGTGAAGCGGACAGGCAAGTTGAGATGCTTGATTTTGTAAGTAACCGAAATAACTTTCCCATCATAATATCGTTGATGCCTGCTTTGTAAAAGGTGCGATGAAAGGTTGAAACGCTGCGCAATGGAGTTTGTAGGCTCTGTTTTCCAGCAATATAACATTGTGATTTTGTGAGCAGGAAAGGCATGAATCGCCAGGTGATGTTTTTGAAAAAGCGGCTTGAGTGCACAAAGTGTTACAATTTTAGTTGCAGCACCAAATTAAGTTTCAGTAGATGTATATTTGTCTGCAAGACTGATGTCAAAAATAAATATGTAGTATATAAAATGAAATGTTTATATCGTGCTCTGTAAATATAAAAATAAAAAGTGCAAAAGCGCTTTGCAAATATAAAAAAGAAAAATAAATAAAGCCCCTTTCAGTTACGCAAAGTTTAAATTGATAAGTTGATATGATTGTTGTGTTCTTTCAGCTTTAATCGATTGTAATTCGAGGAATAGCTTTGATATCTATCTTTAGGTTGAAAATTATGAGGCTTTTTTGGGACCTTAGAATCAACTTTAATTCCGGAACATTTGTGATGGATCTGTGCAACGTTTCCTGAAACTAATAGCAGTTGCGTCTTTCCAGGTTAAATGCAATCCCATTTGCTTCACGAACTCTCATGTTGCGTGTATATGTTTGCGTGGTGATAAGAGTGGCTGGAAATATTTTCTGAATTTTTCTGAAAGAGTAACTGAAGTGATTCGTTTTCCTTCCGAAAGTGACTTTTCGTCGGTAGTGCTATGAGCTCAAAACAATTGTTTTATCGCGTACAGAATTTTGATTTCATGTGTGCCATAGTGTTATCTTATTGGTACTTCACGTATTTTCACAATATAGCATAAGTTGCCTTGCGCTACGGACTGACCCGTAAGTTGAAACGCGCGACAGATTCTTCAGTTTTGTTACATTTTTAATGATGTATATGCTTCTATTGTGCGACGATTGATTGTTTTTCATGAAGTGAACGACGAACACGCATTTGCTACTGTTCGTTCTCCATCCCATGTGATTTAATTGATGGTAATGGCAGTTGCATTCAAAACGTCGTTGTTGACTTTATCTAAAACCGTGTTTTTTCGCTATTGTTCCTACTCTATCACCTTTGTTCAACTGGTTATGCAGGGTGTGCTTGCGCATCAACATTTCTTCAGAAGCGTTCAGTGTGAGATAAAACGTTTCAGCACATATTTCTTCTTTTCTTACGTATACTTACATGTCATAGTTGTTCTGATTTTATGTACAAACGTAGAAGTTCACCTTTGAATATTTCGCATAAACTTTACGTATTTTGTTGACACCCTCATTAATTGTAGACTCATGTAAGCAGCGTATGGCTCACGCTAAAGTATCAATTGTTTGCGTTATCCACCAGCTTTGTGCTGATTAAATCGCGCATTCATTTGACCATGGTGTTGCAGTTCTTCTGTAAAGTTTGTTGACCATTTATCATCAATTTGAGCAGGTTAATTGGTTTTGGATTGACAGAAGTACTATTGATTCCACTATAGATTTAAAAACTAAGCAACTGCTGAGAGGCATCGACTCGATGACCATCGGTTCTTTCAATGCCCCGGTGTCCTTGCACTGTTGCGATCGGAAAAGCCCGAGCGGCATGTGCGCAAAGCTTCGCACTGTGGCAGCAAGCAGCAATAGAGATCATGCGCCGCAATCACTCTATTATTGTTTGTTCATATATATATATATATTGTTGTTGTTCGCGCACATCCCGTTCGTGGTGAATCACACACTCAACGCAACGCCAGCGGAGAGGTTGCAACAGCACTAATTTGTTTTGTTGGTGGAATATTAATTATTGCCAAACAAAATCTACTAAACTCTGCGTCTCAGGCAGCGATCGCGTGACTTGAGTCAGTGAAATTACTAATTTTTACGAAATCTCCAAACATCTGATTGACAAACCCAGTTTGTACACAAAGGAAAAAGCATTTTTTGCTTCAGTGACGCATGATTGATATTGGCTTGGCTGTGTCTCGTAGCTGTGTTGGATTTTCTGGATCCAGTTATCCACGTGACACTGTGGCAAAACTAAGTCTTTACTTTTCATTGAAGAGCCACCAGCGCACAATGAATTGCATACATTATCGTGATGTAATGTATCTAGCAGAGATGTGCTCGAGACCTAAAGGCCGAGACTTCATCACAAAATGGGAGACTCGAAAATTGGAGTTCAAGACCGTGATTCGAGTCTTGAAAATTTGTGGATTTAGCAGAAAATTTTTGAAAAAATGTCATCTGCAATTCGAAGCTGAATTTTTTCGAATTTCTGGCATTTTCCGTACTTGCTGTGGTTGTTGCTAAGCTGCAGATAGAGTAGACCAGGGGTTCCCAACATGGGGTACATGTACCCCTAATGGTACATTTGCCTATCCGAAGGGGTACATTTAAGGTTAGCAATAGAAGATAAAAATATTTTACATGTTGTTTATTTTCAAATTTTATACGTATATCACTTAAATTATTTTCAAAAGTCATTATATGTTTATTGTGAAATATATCTATGAATGATTATGAGAAAATATTTTGTCATAAGGAGTTTTAAGGGTAGGCCTAAATGTTCATCTGTCAAAATTCTGAAGGGGTAGACCTACATGCTTATCTGTTGAAATGCTCAGGAGTACATGCTCATTTGTCGAAATGCTGAAGGGGTACATGGTAAGATAAAGGTTGGAAACCCCTGGAGAAGACAAAAGCACGTTGAAGTAGCCTACAGCAGTTTTGCTAAGGAGTTTTGTTGCATTGTTCAAAATCTGAAAGAACTAGGCTTGTAAGCGAGACCTGCAGCTTTCAAGACCTGAAAACCTCAAGAGCGAGACCAAAACTCGCAAAAATGGGTCTCGAGACAAAGTCTCAAGACTGCTGTGAACCTTACCAAATGTGTTATTCCAACGGTAGCTTGATGCCAACTTTTTAAAAAATGAGACAACACACCAATGATCAAGACAGAGATTCGAAATCTGAGAAAAGATTGAATGTTAGGTTTCACGAACTCCCATGTTCGAATGTCGAATATCAGCGAACTTTTCTGTTTCTTATATTGGGCATGAAACTGAAACATCAGAAAGAAAGCAACTTTTTGATGAAAACTGATTTCACATGTAGTTAGTAGTCTACGTAGGCTAGCCTACATATTGTTTTAGTGTTCATTACAGCAATAAACAGTAAACACCACCATAAGCGTACGGGAAGGCATTTTACTGGGGGGGCGTAATTGCCCTGAAAATACATTTTTTAGTTTAATCCGAATGGAGCCTGAAACCTCTTGTAAATCTGTTTTAAACAATTGAATTCGTTTATAACGGCTTCGTCTGTAACGTCAATTCGCCTATGACGTTACATTTTATTCGGTTCCGATGGCATCTTTCACATGCATTTCAATTCGGTTATAACGTCAAAACGTAACTCTCTTCCCATGATTTTTTTCTTTTAAATAACTTTCTTTGTTGTCAGAACTGAGTTGCTTTTGACATACTTCACATCTGACACCATGAGGGAATGGTCGTTCTCTCGATCCTAGACTAGTCATGGTAATAATTACGAATAGCCTATCACAGATCTGGAAAGAAACAATGAACGTTTTCAACATTTCTGTAATAGACATTTACATGCATGTTTCAG
>JGI24158J21664_10008938_pt1 | contig 13363 bp, 6 predicted proteins | sample Ectturendosymbi3_FD_21664 | JGI IMG/M metagenome (IMG submission 21664) | reverse complement strand
AGTTAAGATATGCGCAACTGCGGAGTAACAAAAAACGTTGTGTGCAGGTGTAGTTGCAGGTACACGGTTTATCACACCGAAAATAGCAACCACCTTGCACCTTGACCAAAAAATATTTGTCAGTCAACAATAATACTGCGGAATGTACTGTTTCTCAAGAAAAAAGAAACTATCACGAAACTATCTACGATGGCGCTATAAGCATAAAAGAAACTTTTTGTGATAGCTCTATAGATATGAAAAGCCGGCTTGTAGGCTTCTTTAAAACAAGCCACGAATCGCGTGAGTGATCGATCTTTTCGACGCAACGCCATCTCGTGCTAATTTCCTCACCGCTGTCGCCTTCTCAAAAACAGTGTGAGACTAATCCGAGCAGAGAATAAAAGAACTCAGCTGTGTTTGCAAACAGAATCAGCTGAAGAAAAATCACAATCACTTCACTCACAGAAGTCACCGTGGTGAGCACGACGAATCTACGTCACGAACGAAAAAAGTCGTTACTCTGAATGTTATAAAAAAGTTTTGTATGCAAGCCCGAAATATTTAGACAAACTTAAGTCCGAGCCCGGCCCGACCCGAAAAGCCTGGCCAGACTTATAACTCTGCACCATGTCAAAAGTTTCATTCTAAGAGTTCTACTTGCACAACGACACAAAAATATATTTGAGGTTACGTCAAAATGCACAACGGTGAATTGGCAAAAAAGTACCAAAACCTTCAACACGAAAAGAATGTCCAACAAAACTAGGCGTGATGTATCTGTAAAGCAAATGTTTGACACTTGGATGAAAAGTTGCTGCATGGTGGGTTTGGTTAAACTCAAGTAAATCAGATGACTTGCGAACCAATGTATTCAGCACAAGTACAAAGTATAAGCGTCAAGGAAAAAAGTATCTTTCGGATTTGTTGGTCATCATTGTCGCGACATTACAAGAAGTTAGGATAAATGTATATTTTATCCTTATTTCCGAGTCAAGTCCCTCCGTTTTGAGCTATAGGTCAATATACAGCTAGGAAAATACTGTAGGCTACTTCTCCAACGTTTTGCTTGAAATCCTGTTCACGAATGGTTGGAAACAGTCTTTTGTTAAACTCCCCATCTCAAAATTAAGTCTCCATAATCGTGCTGCTTTTTGTCTGCGGCAAAAGCTTCGCAGAGATTTGCCTGAAAATCTAACTTTCTAACATTATATACACTAGCATCATTAAATTTACGCTGTCTGTTTCTGAATACGTGACAACCAACGTTGCAGCAAAGCCGGTTACATTTCTGCACGGAACAAATCATGGCTGTGCTGTGGTCTCTCACATGTGCAGCTGTAATACTCTCACTGTTACAAGAAAAAAAAACTTTCTAACAGTATGCCACACAGGATAACATCGCGGACAGAAGCAGTTAAACATCTTTCACGGTCTCTAGAAACTTGAATAATGCTAAAAATTATTTTATTGAAGCTAAAATTTATAAACTTACAGAATCAGTGATACCACACCATAGTGGTGGAGTCTCGAGACTTGGCCTCGGTCTCGAGACTCGTCTTGAGACCTATTTTTGCGAGTCTCGGTCTTGGTCTCGAAGGTTTCAGGTCTCGAGACTTTGAATATTGCAAAGAAATGGCGTATCAAAATTTCTGTAATTCAAATATTTTTGTTTGTTGTATTTGTAGGTAAAAAACAACCAAAACACGTCGGAAAAATGCCAGAAATTTGAAAAAAATTCAAGTGAGAGGTGATGAGGACATTGTTTTAAAAATTTCGGCAAAATGCACAAATTTTGAAGTCTCGAGTCTCGGTCTCAAACTTCAAGTCTCGCAGTTTTTGGTGAAGTCTCGGTCTCGGTCTAGAAGGTTACGGCCTCGACTACATCACTGTCACACCACACTCTGTTTCAACATCAGCTTGGCTATGCGTGGCCTGCCATCTAATATGAAAAGCTCTTCACACAAAACGTGACAAACATCAGTTTTATTTTTGAAACCTCTCCAAATACAAAACCTAAAGAGAAAAAAGTGGGGGGGACATGACATATTATGTCCCCCGTCTGAAAAAGTGAGGGGGACACGTCCCCCGCGTCCCCCACGAAATTGCACCCATGTGTGGTATGATGCAATATTACGCAATCAGTAGTAATTACATTTATGTGATGACCGTGTGATGGTAAGGAGGTTGAAAGTGTGATACTACACGCAACTTTTAAGTGGAAATTCCTCCCCAGAAATCATGAAATTCTTCACTGGGGAGGAATTTTTCCCAGGTTGGGAAACGCTGATCTAGTCCTTCAGCTTGTCCCTATAATAAAGTATCGTTCCTCTTAAATCGAAGCCTTCCCGAATTATTATATGCGCACACCATTAACGCACGTGATCAGGTTAACAAACAATTAGCGATTCGGGCTGCCTCCGCAACGATTTTACCATCCTTATGTGAAAAAGGTCCTGATTGACAGCTGGATAAGTGTGAAAAGTTTGGTTTAATCATCCCGGTCAACGATCGATCGTTGTGGAAAGCACTGTTGGGCAGAAGATTGCTTACTGATGGCGTTAACAGAGACTTAGGGCGAAACGAGAAAGTCTTGAACGCCGAGGGTATTGTAACTTCAGAGCACGATAGAATCTGGCCTAAGCAGAGCTGCCAAATTTACGAATTTTGCGTGGGTTTGGAAACATGTATTTTTACATCGAGCATTAAATCCACCATAGCTGTAAATATTGGTTCATTTTATACAGAAGAACATGGTTCGATGAGCGGCAGTTGACACTCCTACATTACTATGACAAGGACAACTCTTCGTGCAATGAAAAACTCTACTGCCTTTGAAATATTTAACAAGTTTTTTGGTAAAGGAGTCATTGGTAAATGAAGCATTTTGGCAAAATGTGTGAAAGGGTCATGCTGTGGTGTAGAGGACATGCCGTACACGTCACAGTGGTTATTTAACGTCACGAATTGCCTCGAGTTAAGACATTTTCGGACTGGGAAATGTTAAGTAAACCTGGTCCAGACCAAAAAAAGTTGATAACGACATTAGTAAAACTTCTTACAAATTGTAATTTTCATTAGGGCACTGATTTTTTGCGACAGAAACGAGAAAGCTAATTTTCCAGATATGATCCATTGCAGTTTCTTAAAGTCCCTATTTAATGGGTTAATACAAACCGATAACTGATTTTCAGTACGCGTTGCCAACGCAAACAGTGAACGGAAGTTCACGCTATTCCGACTACGTTCAAACAAGTTTTAATTTGGACCCTCTTGTTTGGCTAAACCAGCACATCAACATACTTTGTTTCCCAGCTCACCTCTGCTCAGATTCATGGGGTACGTCTGCGAATAAAAGGAAAATGAAAGAAAGTCGCAAGAGAGGACATCGATAATAACCTTGATCCTGTTTCTTAATGTGGCGCTAACGTTGATGCAGTTGAACCGCCGAAGGGCACAGTTCTATATTTGGGGGGCCACATGCAAGTTTTCTCTCGCATACGGGTACACAAACACTGCGGATCAAAGCTTTTGCTAGCAATGTGAGATGCAAGCTGTGATATGTTCTGCTACTGCCGCGAGTGGCTGCAATTGTCGGTATTTCGTGCAATATTCTCTACCCGGGAGTTAAACGTTTAGTGTACGTGGGAGCAGAAGCTTTTTCGAACTTTGGCCTCATGTGTTATATATTGCCCGACCGAGGTGTTTTTCTCCAGAGGACCAAACCACGACAACCAGTGAACAAACTGAAATGTGACTGAATTAAGCTTTTCCGGAACCATTTGCACGAGACGCGCCAACAGTGGTGAATCTACAAGTAGTGCATGTTGCCAAAGGAAAGTTGGGAACAGCTGTCTTGTCCTTTAGCTCGGCAGCCTTGCTCAGAATGTTTGATATAGTGAAGTTTATTTGTTGCGATATACAGCATAGCAACGCGGAAGGAAACACTGCTAGAATATACACTCACAACCAGGACGCCGACAAACCTGAAGTTATCCAGTTGACATTCATGCGTTCTCACGCACTCTGCATGCCATTAATCGAAACAGAAAAAAACTTCGCCTCCGCTAATCAATCTCATTATTTCATACTTTTCTAGGGTAGCATATTTAAAAATTAATTGTTAAGCTGCAGTGTTGAACGTTACCCATCCATTTTTCACACGTACAAATTTGCTGTAGTTTTTGAAATCGGATTACTGCTTTGTTTTAAAGGATGCCTTTGCAAGGGAAGTGAACGAGAGTCCAAAGAAGATTCTAATACAGTAAAAGTATTGAAATCATGAAGCGTCGTCAAAATAAGATGAGTGTTCCTCGGCCTTGCCTCCGCGTTCTTTGATTCTGCAAGGTAATGAGAACCAATGAAAATATCAAAACGTATTTTCCTCATACGGCTTTACTGTGCATGTTTTTTTGCAAGAAAGCTGGCATTCTAATCTAGCTTTGCCGTTGAAGCATTGCCGGTTTTGTTTCTCCTAGGTCTGTCATAAAGAAGAGCATTCTGTTCTAGCCGTCGTTTTCGTGCAGAAGGGATGAGCAATGAATCCTGTGGGGTGGGTTTGAAAATGAGTTTGAAAAAGGTGAATTAAGATATCTTTGAAACTAAACGTATTGCTCATTTTCTTCTGCATAGACGAAACGAATTTATCACTTCGCATTGACATAAAAAGTTTCTCAAGACACANAATTTTTTTTGCAATGACTGCAACCAACGACGTATTCCCCATGCAGTCACTTTACCATTCCTCTTGTAATGCCGGTCTCTTATTGCACGCGGCAGATCTTGCTGGATTGTTGCAAGCACTTTCAATCAAACGTTTATGCCGTTGACCGTGAATGACCAATGCTGCGCGTATTTTTGAGACGAAAGCATGCACTCTAGATATTTGTTCGACGACACTGATGCAGGATCAGTTTTATGTGTTCTTGAAAGTTAAAGTACCGCATGATAGTTTCGATTCATACATTAGACCAGGGGTCTCCAAACTAAGGCCCGCGGGCCAGATGCGGCCCGCGAAGCCATTTTGTCAATGATGAAAAAATAATGCACAGAACTTGCGAAAAATTTGTAAATTTGGTAGAATATAACATATCCCGCAACAATCACATTGCGTAAGGCGTCCGGCCCTCGAGATGTTCTGTATTACCTTGTGTGGCCCTCGGACAAAAAAGGTTGGAGACCCCTGCATTAGACCTAAAAATTTTCTGTGGTAGCTTCTGTGACACATATGCTTGCTTTAGCTGTAAATACCTTTCTCAAAGCCTTTTACCAGAATGTACTCTAGCACGAAAAACGTGTATATTATCATTTGAAGCATTATACTCTTTTGAGAAATGGTAACATTTTGCCTAAATTAACCCTGTATGCCTTCATTAGCCTTTCCTGACAAAGTGTTGTGGCTGCAGAGTGCCAGCAACTCCTGCAAGGCCAAGGTTAAACGTCGTTGACTCTACATGAAGGTATTTGAAAACATTGCCGTAATTTGATGTTTTTGTGCTTGCACAACATCTTTAAGTGTCCTTGTACAAAAATCTTTTGTTTTGATAAATCCTCAAAATGAATGCTTACATGGCATATTTGTTTTCCTTGAAAAGCACCACAGCTCCACTAGACAAGCCCAGCGCGGCATCGATCTGCTCGCCGTCATGCAAGAAGTTGTTGAACTGAGCGAATGTGCTCAACTTCGACATCTCGCATGAACCTCCGACACTTCCGCACTCGAATAGATCTTCTCCAAGAATGTAGCTGGTGCCTTTTACTAGGCCGCCTTTGTCCACTCTATATATTCAAACAAAGCGATTACAAGTCTGGTGTGAGTGAAATACGTTAAAAAATATTTTTACATAAAAATGATGATAATTTAAAATTATGTCAGTCGCTCTCGCTTGACACAAGAAACGCAGGGAGCATCCATCCATCCATGGAAAACAAAGATGCCGCCGCCTGGTTCAATTTTGAAGAAAAGCGTTGGAATTTTGGAAAATAATGCAAAGGTGCTGAAAAGCGGCGCTATTTATCATTTTTTGTCATTTGTTTATAAGCTTGAAATGCGTTGCTTTTTAAGAAAATTGGCCACAAATGCAATGCACGGCAGCGCTGTTAAAAGGTCAATATTTCTGTGGTCGGGAAGGTCTGCTGACGCTACAATGACGTTCCAAGCAGCAATAGAGATCTCATGCCATGATCACTCTACTACTGTTTGGGTCGGCCGTTGTTATATACTTTTGAGGTATCTGGTCTTTGTATTTGTGGTTCGTTTTCTCTTTATCAGGTGATTCCCTTGCATACGGCATAGCATCATTTTCTGGTGATTTCCGCATGTGATGGTACGTGTACCATTACAATATTTCCAAAGCGAGGTCATCGTGAAATGTAAGCATTTTCTTCCTACTTTTTTTTATCTATGTCCTGATAAAAAAATTCGTCCGTGTGTTTGAAATACACCTGGCTGCAAATTTCACTTCAAACCCATCATGTTTAGCAAAACGCCATTTCTGTTTCGTGTATTTTTCTCGTGAGCACGCGTTTGTCCCCTACATGTGACAACTGGTTTCAACCAGTGGCGTAGCGAGGCTAAGTGCCGCCCGGGGCCGACCATAAAAGTGCCGCCCTTTCAACCCCTCAAATTTGCTTACAAAAATTTTTAATGAAAAAAGATCATGTTTCGTGCTTATTTAAAGATATAAGGATTAATACAGCATCTTCAAAATCGCAATGAAAGTGAAATGTGTCTTGTTTTGTATTGTCGAGTATGATTTTTGCTTTTTCTGCTTGTCGCCACCTATCTCATTATTAATTTTTCTATTTTTTGCTTTCTTTGCATAGGCACATACGAACCCCACATGTTTCGTCAAACTTTCCTCCTTGTCGGTTTTTAAATCTCCGGTAAGCTCACCGCATGACTTTTCAATAGTTGACACATTCCAGGGGATCAAACGGAAAAATTAATGGATGTGATGGCGGCATACCTACTTTCCAAATGTAAACATTTGTGTATGTTAAAATTTCGTGTAGTATCCCCGACTTTAACTAAAAAAGTATATATACTGCGTATAGCAGGCTGTAAGATTAATTTCATAATATGATCTCAGTGATGTAAAGGACGTTTCATTTGTTCACTTCACGTTTCAGTAGTATAAAAGGCTTCAAACGTTGACTCTATCGGCACTTGCGCGGAGCCCTCTTTCGGTGCAGGGACCCATTTTGAAAAAATATTTTAAACAGGAAACCGGCTGTGGTTGAGAATCGCTTGCTTGCAGTCTTCATTGTGACCTGCACACTTGGTCTAGCTGTTGGACTTCTTCGAATTACACGTGCGTAGTGTTATTCCTTGCCTTTGCTCGTTACCAACAGAACCATCACCAGAAGGTCTTCAGTTGGGTGACTACGTTTGTGCAGGGGGGACTGACATTTTAAAATTTGATAAAAAATCCACTAGTTTATAGTGTTTCATATTCCAATTTTAAGGGACCTGTATCTTTTTTGGGGGGTAAGCCCGCCAAAGCCCCCGTGGCGACGGGACTGGTTACCAACAGACATTTATTTCGAAAACTGTATTACCAAACCATGCCAGCTGGGACTTAGGCTTTTTGGATGCTCAGCAGTGATTGCAATGTCTTACGTTCGACGGTATTGCGATGAACAACTTTATTCAGTGCAGCCATTGCCAAGCTGTACAACCGTTTCGATTAACTCTGTTTTTAATAAAAGTGTTAACCACAATTCATATCTAAACATATCGTTTACCCTTGCGTTAGGTTTTCAGACTAAGGTTCTTGTCTCAAATTCATCAAAATGAGAGCAACCCCTTTTTTAACTTTCTTGTTGAAATAAGTTTTTCTGTGACTGCCAATGTTTAAAAAGGCGACTTCACGACAACCACGTTACCTATCGGCTGACTCTTATCCACTCTACTTGCAGTTCAAACCGATAATCTGAGCTCAAAGCTACCCACGAAAATACACCAACTGCGCTACTCCGCTTCAGGGAAGTCATTTTCGGGCACCATTACGTCATGCAGAAAAAGAGAAGTTGTATTGAAACTGAGAAAAGTTATTTTTGCAAAGTTCTTCACTTCAACCGCCAAAACGTAATGTTGATTAACTCACCTATATGACGGGGCTACAGCTTATAGCAGTTATTGAAAATATCCCACTGAACATTACAAAATAGCATGAGATGTACCAAGAAATGTTTTTTTTAATCATTTTGGCGACGGCATTTAGCGGCATGCCAATGCCTGAAATATGCTTCTTTCCGGGGAAGTTTAGGCGAACGATCTTGCCCAAGGAGCACTACGGCGATTCACTCAGTGGCCCTGGATCGAACTCTCAACCCTCCGATTGAGAGGCGGATTAGCCATCGCCGCCCCAACAAAATGTTCGTCGCCAATGCCTAAGTGTCAGGAAATGTTATGATGTGCAGTTGGGACGTTACTGAGAAACCAAAGATGCGAGAAAAAGGATTAAACTGGCCTTGACTATTTACCGTGATTTCATGCAAGCTTTTTTTTATCAGATTTTAGAGGAGGGGCAATATAAATCGAAAACAACTGGAGCCCTAACGTTTTTAGTCTGCGGTCGAGTGTCATCTCTTTCCTTTGTGCAAAGGACTTTTGATTGAGATGGCTGAAATGGCTTTGCCTGGCGAGGAAGGAGTAGGGACTGGGACACAATTGTCCCCCAAATAAGCATGCCCGTAAATAGTGGCACAAGAAAATTTTTTGCCCCCCTCGGAAAAATGTTTTGATAATAGTTTAAAACTATTGGACATAGTTTAAAAAATTTGGGCCCTTCTTAGAAAACTGTTCGCCCCCAAACATTTTACCAATTCACTCACTCCAAAGCCACATGTCGTGTTCTTTTAGGCTGGCCCACTAGTCTAGAGCTTCTAAACATGAAAATCGAAAAGCGATAGAACATTCAAAAATGTATTTAAAATAATAACGAAAAACTAGAACTTTTAAACTTCTTTCAAAAATTAATTTTTGGTCAGCGAAGTGCCGCCCCCTTAAAGTGCCGCCCGGGGCCCGCGGCCCCCAGCCTCCCCCGTTGCTACGCCACTGGTTTCAACGATTGCGCTTGTGGATATAACAAACTTTTAGAGGTAGCGGTTTATAGTGGTGCAACTGTTTGAAGTGGGTAATATTTCCTAGGAAAAAATGTCGCAAATTGCGAATTGGTCTGCGGATCTAGACCTGGAAGCTATGTGCTGTGGACATGCTTTTTGTATAGCGGTGCAGTGCACGTGTTGCTGAATTACATCTTGTCATGATTTCGCAACAAGTTTTCATCATGTGCTGCGAGATGGGAGAAGACATATGGTTAAATGAGGCGACAGATTGAATATCAGTCTTGTCTTTCACAAGCCCACATGTTATGAAAAAATTCGAAATCACTTCTTACGCATAATACCTTTACTGTTCAAGCGATAGAAGTACAAACGGTATATTTGTAGTGAAAAAGACGTGCTGATCCACAAATAGCATTAAAACCTTTTTGTTTGTAGATAGTGTAGAAATAATGGTTGTCTTGCATTTGTACCAACCCTAAAAGACTTCTACATTCGGTTTGTGCCCGAGTCAACATAATAGCCAACTCTTTTGAAGCTACTTTTAAGACAATCACATCAAACTTGATCAATGGTTAAAAAAGAGTTTTAGGAAATCGCGCCATCGATTTTAACCACGACATTTCCAAGTCTGTTACGATGTCTCTGTAAATTTGTATTATTTTTGAATCGTCAATTCAACTCCTATCCGAAATATTTCCAAAACATAGCGTGCTTGAATGACGACGAAACCTGTCTTGATACATACAGATGAGTTCAAAACACAAATTGAATCAAACCAGTCTGTCGTTTCACACACTTTTCGAACAGTTGCTTTTCTTTGTGTTGTTTTTCCTTCCAATAAAGAAAACCAACTTGTTGCACATTAAGTTAGATTTTGCTGTCACCTTTGTATGACGGTGATGTTAAGACTAAATTCAAAATCAACGATAGAGTATGTTAAAATTTCAATGGTTGGTAAGTTATTTGCTAGCAATGCAAACAAAATGCCAAATCACTGTGATATGCTAAGGTCTTCTTTGAAAATATGGTGGTGTGTCTGATTTCAATAAGGTGTAGGAATAAACCTCTTGAAATTCGAAAGGATTTAAGTGTAACATTGTTGATTTCAGTAATGGTCAAAATTTTTTATGGTTATCAGGGCTTCGAAAACTTTTCTATGGCTATCCCACCAGTTGTATTTCAAAAATTTCGTTAAATTTCTCAAACCAGGTTTTGCAAACTAGGAAGAGTGGCTATTTTGCCGTGCACCGCAACCTCAGCGAATCGTCACTTGGTAGAGAAATTGATTTCGTCCAAGAGGGCAGCAGTCAACATGATTGTAATCGTGGCAGATTGAAATGACTTTGCAATTAAACGTTCAGAGTCTTGGCACCTTTAGTAGACGACTTCCGCCTACAATCAGCCTTTCACGGGCCAACAGTCTACGCTGTTTTCAAACGATCTGGTGAGAGATATGTCAAATCTACAAACGGTTGGTTTCTACCTTGTGTTTTACATGAATCTTATATGTGATAAAGGAAACCACCACTACGCTTCTCTGTTCGCACTGCTTTGCTAAAATCAAGGCAATATCCTCGATTATAACTGGAAGCATAGTGCATTTGCTCAATCTATACAAAAGCACGCAGTCCTATTGCCATGGGGGGCTTTGGTGGGCTTAGACCCCCCAATCGAAGCTCCCAGTCCCACAAATTGAATAATGAAACACTATAATACACTATAATAAGGGGAGTTTTTATCAATTTTTAGAATGTCAAGCTCCCCCTCACAAACATAAAGCCCCCCTATTGAAGTCTTTCTGGCGACGGTTCTGAAAGCACGTATTGTGAATTTTTGACGTGTCATCGTGTGTAACCGCACTGCAATTATTGTGCAATCAGCTTGGTTTGCGCATCAGCTGATGACGCACCATTTGCCGCTCTTTCCCAGTTTGGAGAAAGTAGCTCCAGCGCAAGCGGTGTTCTTTGTGAAAGCTTAAGTATAAAATCATGCTTCGTTGTTTTGCACAGATTCTAACATCGTTCCATTGGTTAAAGTCAAACTGAACTACCTTGTAAACCTGTTTCATCACAGTATGCATCTGCTGGGGACAAATACTGGTTTGTTGCATGAAAAAGCAACGCAGTAGCGATTGTTATTTCGATGCTGTTCAGTCGACTCACATGTGAAACGCCGCTTCCACTTCAGCTGGTCCGCCAGTGTACAGATCTCGCAACTGCGAGTTCATTTTAGTCACTTCATTGCCATGCGTCACATAGACATCCGCCCCTTTGAAGAAAGCTGTCACTGTTTTGTTGCCATCATCAGTCAGTATATACGCCGAGGCGTTGATGCCAGGAGGAATATCTGGGAAAAAAATTGTGGAATCGAAGAGTTTTGAAATTGTCAAAGAATTGTGCGAATTGCAAATGGGTAATAATGAGCTCGACGCCGAGCCACTGATGAACAAACTGCTTCTCTGCGCAGATACCTAAACTATGTACGTGCACGTGGATATCGGCAGAAAGGAAAAAGTTATTTCATCATTTAAGCTGAAGTACACCATATTTCACTAAGCTTTACATTTACGGGAATAGAATAGCTGCATGGTCTAGCAAAATACAATAAAACGGAAACAATAGTACAACCACAAAAATACTTGCCAGACATGCGTCTGACATAAAAAGTTACAAAAGCTTACTGTGACTTACTGTTAAAAAATACGCTTTCCGATAATGTTGAGAGTTTCTTGAAAGCTGTTCCGTTAACATCGTACAGAGAGCTGTTTGAACCGTCAAAGAAAAAGGCTAAATCCGGTAAAATAGACAAAGCAGCTTTAAGCCTAGCATCTGCAAAGGCGAACAGACATACAAGCAGCAGACCCTTCATTGTCATATTTTTGCGGTGTTTTTGAGCAACACGAGGGCTTTTATATTTCACGCACGAATGTTTCCAGCCCTTGGGCAACAGGCATGCTTCTTACGTCAATGCAGTTCACAGAAAGAACCGGTTGAACTGATGTCATAGGAAGCAATCTGATCATTGTGACTCATGCAATCTTTGAATTGTGAAAACAACAGCCTTTCCAGGTGCAGATAAGGTAGACAACAGAAACAGCAAAGAAACAATCAGTTGTAAAGCTTCATTGACAAAAACGAATTATGTCTTATTAGTTCTCTGGCAGATTCTTACCAGAGCTGCTTTCGTTTCCACCCCGACAGGCCGACAGCGAAAAGTTACTTTGTTTTGTTAACCGTTTATTAAGTTAACGTTAGGTATAACTCACCTCGACAACTTATGTCGACCCNACGGTGATTCGTGAGCGTTGTTTTTTATCTATTCAGAAACAATTTACATGTGGCCAAAGGAAATGTACATAGTTTATGACCAGCTCATACATTCCACCATTAGGTTTTAGGTTTTTGTTGACTGTTTTATTACAGCAAATGAATTACAGCGCAGAAGTCTATCGCACGCTTCGCAAAACTACGTAGAGAAACCAATATTAACACTCTTCTTTTAATAATGAATCGATTTCATACAACACCAAACTTTTTCAAACTCGGATCGCCGTAGAGAAAATCTAGCTAGCTAACTAACTAATTTAAATAAACATACCTTTTGCAATATCATCGCCTCGAGTTGCTGAATCCCGATATGCTGGAACACTTCTTATGCCGTTTGAACTCGAACTTTCAGTGAGCACAAATTAAAACTTGAATGTCACAGTACGGTTTTGCTGTACTATCGCACTCCAGGTCAGAGCAAGACTGACTCGCTGTTGCAACAGCTCGCTATTCATCCCACCAAAGTTTTGTTTGTTTCGTTTTGTTTCCTGAAGTCATTTTCTCGTGACTTTTGGACTTCTTAATTTGTTTTTATTAACTTTATGTGTCATGTCAAACAGAGTGATTGATGATTTCAGTGCGATTTCATGTCGCAGTTTCAATAGGACCCCTGTTGCGACAGTGTTCCTTGGTTTGTTTTCAATAAGATGACGTCATTGTGACGTCGTTTTAGGGGAAAAACCGTTTTTCATGAAGGCTAGAAAACTTAGCTACGTCCATTCAAAAGGCTATAGAGCCTTAACTCAACACGCTGGAAACAAACTTTCTACACACAAATTGTCGGTAAAGGCCTTACCTTTACAATGATGATCACCAAAGTTGAAATATTTCTTGGTGGGGGGGGCCAAAGAGTCAACAACCACGGATTCCGGGCTTTTTCTGATATTCAAGTCAGAACCGTCGCCAGAAAGTTTTCAACATGGGGACTTTACGTTTGTGCAGGTAGCTTGACGTAAACATTGACAATACTCCACTGATTTGTAGTG
>JGI24158J21664_10008937_pt1 | contig 13364 bp, 12 predicted proteins | sample Ectturendosymbi3_FD_21664 | JGI IMG/M metagenome (IMG submission 21664) | reverse complement strand
TCTGTATTGTCTGATTTTATCAACCTGCGTTCTGCAGAGTGTGTGTGTTCATACTATGGACTTCGTGTCTGCTCACAAACAAATAAATTAAAATTAATCCAAGTGTATTCTGCATCGTCCTTGTCATCTGACCAATCCAAACAATTGGATTCTTCTAATGGCAAAATAACTCCAGCAGTGCTTTTGCTTCATGAGGCAAAATAGACACTGCCTTGTTAAACTTTGGAAATGCCAAAGGGATATGTCTATTTTGCCTCATGAGGCAAAAGCACTAAAGCACTACTGAAGCTATTTTGCGTTCAGCCAAATATGATTGGTTAAAATTTATTATTTTATGTGGGCGGATCAGGACTGGATCGGACTGATGATTTTCAAAAATTTTGCGGATCAGGGCTGGATCGGATTTAATTATATCGAATCAGGACTGGACTCGGACTGAAAAATTTCACAGTCCGCTCATCTCTGCTAACTTGCAGAGATGAGCACGGATCAGGTCTGGTTCGGACTTGATCAGGACTGAAGCCAATTTTGGCCGGATCAGGTCTGCATCGGACTGCAATTTTTTTTAGAATTGGCAGATCAGGACCGGATCGGACTGAAAAAATTTGTTGTTTTGATGTGATTATTCTAACCACATCAAACATGTTAGTTGTTATGTGATTTTGCAGATTGGTTAATTGGTAATGTTTGTTTTGCCATCAAATGTAAAAACTCTGCTGAGACGATTTTGCTATGCATCCAATTTTGTCCAGACTCCACATATAGAGGTGAGTTCGTATTGCTAGCAACAAGGTGAACGTACTCAACGTACGCTTGACCAATTCTACCAATTGGGTTCACCTAATGGCAAATAACTCCAGCAATGCTTTTGCCTCTGATNGCAAAATACACACTGCCTTATTACATTTTGGAAGTGCCAAAAGGTTGTGTCTATTTTGCCTCATGANGTTGTGTCTATTTTGCCTCCTGAGGCAAAATAAAATACATGGTTTTATATGGGCGGATCAGGACTGGATCGGACTAATGATTTTCAAAAGTTTTAGCGGATCAGGACTGGATCGGATTCAATTTTTGCGGAACAGGATTGGACTTGGACTAAAAAATTTCACAGTCCGCTCATCTCTGTTGCTAGCAACTTCACCTCAGGGTTGCCAATTTCAGAATTTGGCTTTTTTGAAGCCAGATTTTAAAATCTTGGCTTTTTTTGAAGACCTTTTTTGGCATTTTTTGGGAATCAAAAAAAGCCAGACAAAATCTGTTTTTTTCTCGCTTTTTTCAGTCGGAAAGGCTTGGATCTGGAAAAAACATTTGTCTGTGCTGCGTACTCATTACAAATCTCCTCTGAAAAGAGTCTGTCCATGCAGGATGCACAAAATTTTGAAAGGATTTTACTGTTACCCTGAAAATGATCGATTTTATTGTTAAGAAACAAATATACGACAGTGTATTTACGGGGAAAGTGAATGCTTCTAATGAGTTAAATTGTATTGTATCGATGTTTCTAACGTGTTTTAACGCCTGTTTTGTGTTTGGTTATGCATATTTTATGTGTTCAACATAATGCCTTAAAACTGCTTTCTGGCTTTTTTGGGGACAAGAGCTGCCTTTTTTAGTGAAGACAGGTTGGCAACCCTGCTTCACCTTGGTTGCTTGGTCACAGCCATACATTTATCATGTTTTGCTGTGCATTGATTGTGAATGTGAGTATAGTAGCTGTACTACATGGTTCATCTGACTTGCAATGGAGTTTGAGTTAACATAGTCGGTTAAGAAAGGGGTAACTATTCATATTGTCATTTTGTTTTTTCGTAATCATAGATAATCAAGCATCTGGCAAGCAATCGTAATCGATTACATTTGTGATGTGATAGTCCCATGTCAGCAGCTAGCTAACTAACATAAGAAGAAGCAAATGCAATTCCACCATCCAGAAACATCTTATCAACTTACAAAGCAAGAATCGAGAACTAAGTATTCCACTCGTCAGCTAACCTTATTTTGTTTACAAGATGGAGACCATGCTAGTACGTTTCATTCACATAGATGGTCTGATTTTTGATCAACTGCAGTTGAGCATTTTTCAGAATTTTAGGAAAGAGTAAAGCTAATATTACTACTACTGGCATTTTCCCAGATCATGTTGTGGCTGAACAAAGTTTTAGTCAACTACTGCACATGCATAATAAATACCGCAATCGTCTTGATGAGATTGATGATGAACAAAGACCAGAGTAAACGCCATATGACTTAAGCTAACCAATTTGCAACCTGCTTTGAAAAAACTTGCAGATAAACACTAGGTACAACACAAGGTTTGCATTAGTTCAGGGGTCTCAAACTCATAATGCTCCAAGGTCCAAATGAGGACTTGTCTTATGAAGTACGCTGACGGCCACATTATCATAATTATGATGCTGACACAACAATGTGAATGTAGGTACTTGAACCTTACTACAAACAGCTCTTATATCTTATTTCCTGCGAAAGGTATCGTGAGTGATAGGCAAATTATTTCTATCCGTCTCTGCATTTGTGTCAAAAGAGCTTGTTCACTTGCTAGCCGAGCAATTTCAAACACCAGTGAATAAACCAAAAAACGTAAATGTTAATTATTTGAAAATTCCCAAAAAGCATCACGGGCCATACATATGTATTAGTCCCTGCATTAGTTGGAACCAGCTGCATTTTGGAAACAAAAAACATTCTGCAAATACATTTTATTCGTTTTGTTTTGTGCTAACTAGATTGCATGTTTATATTTCATTTGCCCTGATTTGTTTTCAAAACAAACAAAATATTTTAAACAATGCTAAAATAGGTATGGGGCAATTTTCAAGCAAAGTTCCTGTAGAGAGACGATTCAACAAAAAGGTTTGAAGACCATTGATTTAAACCAAAAAATCCAAAGAAAGACCTTGTTTACAAAATATCTTGTACAAATAGCAAGTAATAGATCTTCTATTACATGTAAAAAAATCTTGCATGAGCAACTTTTTAGTTGGAAATTATGGGATGTAGGCTGTGAAACTTCTGTGAATATGACCATCTACCATTTTTTATTCAAACAAGTGTCATGGCAGCATTAATTTTATCTCATTGTGTTGTAAACAGTGTGAAAAAGATACTTTTTCTAAACAAAGTTGCATTTGAATTTATGCTGATTTTTCTTAATTTTGTATTAGTTATGCTGATGCATATCACAAGTACTGAAAAAATTAACAACAAGAACTGCAGAATCTCCCTAATCATGTTGGTGAAACAATTGGTCTTTTGTATATGTAATACAAGAAACAAATAACTCCAAACTAAGTCTTTTTTTCAATTTTGCATAACGACAGAAATGTATTGTTGCTGAAGTTAACGGTACATAAATTAACATGTCAAAAAGTATGTTGTATTTTGCTTATTTGAGCAATATGTCTCCAAAAAGAATGTTGCAGTCTTGTCCTTCGGCTACAGTAAAATCAATTGCGAAGTTGGAAGACCACAAGCTTGTTTTCATAGGTAATAAAGATGAATGGGCTGGAGCATGTGGAAATGCAGTGAAATCCAAAGGTGACTTGCTGTGGGGTGTTGTGTGGGAGGTCAGTGAAAGTGATATGCCTGCATTGCAAGAAACAGAGAAGGGAGGCAATATTGACTTTAATGTCCCTCTTTGCAAGGTTGTGACACCAGAAGGTGAAGAGTTGGAATGCCTGTTTTTTTATCGTCAAAGTTCTGAAGCAGACATTGGTTTGCCATCACGTCAATATGTCAAAGTTGGTATTCAAGGAGCAATAAGAAACAAGCTTCCCCAATCTTACGTTGATATGCTGCGTTCAGTAGAAACTAACAACAACTCTAAAATGACCGAGGGAATGGAAAAGGCTCTGTATCCTGATGAAGATTGAAACAAACTTGTAGAAAACTGTTTGTTTGAGTTTGAATGCAAACTTTTAATGACCTTAAAGCAAGTTTGAGTACAATGATTAAAATAGGCAGATTTTGTTTGTGTTCTTTCCATTTGTTTGATTTTGTGCTGCAAGCAAGTAATTAGATTGTTTTTTGTCTTGTGTAGTTACTACTAGTACAAGTGGAAGTTGTGCTTTCAATACCATACCAGCTGTGGTGTAAAATGCATTTTGTTGCTAGTAATGTAGATAAGCTGTTTCATATACAAAAAACCTTATAGGAACTTTGTCATGTGGTAAGGAAAATAGCTAGCATGAGGTGCTGATTTCTGAACCTTCCATGCCTGCATTGTAGCCAAGAGGTCTGAAAAGTCAATAACTACTAAAATGTTAGTGTTGGTGGGTCTAAATTAAACACTTTTGTTATTATGTTGCCTTTAGATACAACTTGTATTGGGTGGCACATAAAACAGGTTGGCAGGGTTTCCATGCTGTGTTGAAAGTATTGAATTGTGAAATCAGTTTTCAAGACCTTGAATAAGTATTAAATTTGCCCAAAATGTACATAAAGTATGGAAATACCAAATTCAATCATTTGTTAATTCAAAATTTGTTCTTTGCCACCCATGACAGTTTTGCAGATGTTTTTTGCATTGTGTTCCATGAATAAAATTTTGGAAAATTAAGATAAGTGATGGTATTAAAGCTTTTTCATTCAGTATTCAAAAAGTATGGAAATAGATTTTTGAAAACATGTGGGAAACCTGAGTTGACCATAAGTACTGTAAATATTAACTCAGGCAGTGCCCAAGTCAAAACTGAACACAGTTTAACGATAAACCCTCAGGAGTTTTTCAATGACTTATTGCATTTCATTTATGTTTGCTTGAGTTTGTTTGAGTCTTATTTTTTCAATATTTTAGACCTAGGAACTTGCATTCCTAGTATTGATTTTATAAAGCAAGTGTTTTCCTTATGTAGGTATACGGTTTGCTAAGCAATTTCTGCTAAAATTTGTTAAAGGTGTGATGCTTTTGCCTCTTACATTTTCCAAATTGTATAGGTCCATTTAAAAACACTTCATTTAGGTTAGTCAGCTGGTTCCCACAAAATTGGGCAAAAGAACCCTGTCCAACATTTATCAAATCTGCATAATTTCATGGTCATTCAGTGTTTTGCAGATATAGCTTATTCAAGATTAATGCTTTGATAAAAATTCATCAGACATTTATGTTGTTGCGATCAGAAAGCCCGAGCGGCATGTGCACAAAGCTTCGAACTGTGGCAGCAAGCAACAATAGAGATCACACGCCGTGATCACTGTATTATTGCTTGTTTGCGCCACATATATGTGGTATTGTTGTTCGTGCACATTCTGTTCGTGGTGAACTGAACGTTCAACGCCAGCGGAGAGGTTGCAACAATATGCTTGGCAACTGTTTACCAGCTGTTGAGAAACAATTTTAAATAATTGTTCCTGCATTAGATTGGAGCCTCCTACCATAACAGTATTTAAAAGATGTTTTTATTGTGATTGCTTGAAAGATTAGTGCCAGTTGTAAACAGTATAAAAGTTCACCTATTGAAACTGTGTCATGCTCTCTGCAATCATTTGGTGACTGCTGTAATTTTTGTGTATTACTGTCACGTTCATCATTGTTCTTTGCCATCTTTACAAATTAAGTGCAATTTTCTATCAGTGGATTGTGATTTTACATGTATGCAAATGTAGCTTACTAAGACAGCAATTGAGCCAGTATGTGAGACTACATGTTGTCAATTACTCTGTGCAAAGGTGTTCCACTTTGGTATTAATTACAATAAAAGCTGACATTTTTGGTGCAGTTATTCATGTTTCCATTATTTTGTTTAATANGTGCAGCTGGTCACCCAATTTTTGCAAATGAGTTAAGATGAAGTTGTGGTCTTAATATCTTGAATTCATCCTGTATGGTTTGAAACAATTTTATTGATAGTTTTATCACCACATCCAGTTAACAAAACAGCTTGCATATTTTTTGCAGGCACCTAGGGCTGCTTCATAAGATTCCTTGTTTTATTGATGTTACAATTTGTTGCATTGCTGTGTAAGCATCAGAAGCTGCAATTCCATGAATCTTATGTTGCAACGTAACTTCCTGCTGATTTTTGCAGAATACAAGGATGATTTTTTAGGAAGCCCTTTGTGTTAAGCATTGCCAAGATTTTTTTTTCTGAAGCAATCTTCAAGTCATTCTCTGTTTAAGGATAAAACAGTTGTGCAATTCAAATCTTTGCTATGTTGATTCTCAGTTCGTTTATCCTTCTTTATCTGGTTCAATTACATATTTTTTTATTACCAATTATATTGCTTTTTCACCTACGTGCTTTTAATTTTGACAAACTGTTCTTAGGAAGCTGATAACTCCCAAGTGTTCTTTTTGACTTGCCATACAGAGCACTTTCAGATATCTGTAACAGTCACTACTATCAGTCTTGCTCAAGTTTAAAAGGCGCTACCATATGCTCTCCAAGTGGTTAGTTGGTTGAAGCCATGGATGACGTCCAAATGACTAAGGCCGAGCAGGAGGCTCATGAAAGGGCCATAAAGAAGGTGGCAAGCCTGTTACAAAGGCCTGAACACCTGGATAAACTTGAGCAGCATCGTCGCAGAGTTGCTCGAGAAAAGGTTAATGCAGTTTTTTATATGTTTTTTTTTATTGTATAAGAAGGCGTGTAGTCCAGCATTGATCTGGTTCAGCTAGTAGTCTAGCTTTGATCTGGTTCTATACCTGTGACTGAATATACGTTTTTTTCTGGTGTGATTAGCTTTGCTGCATTTCTCCATCTTGTTCCAGTGTCTTCCTTCTGCAACCCAGTCCCTCTAGCCTGCTCTTCTACTTGCTTTCTCCATGTCTTCTGTGGTTGTCTCCATTTTCTCTGACCCTCCGCCTTGAAACTCAGCACCTTTCTCAAGGCACCATCCTAATCTTTCATCAAAACATGTCCTTACCATTACACCCTACTTGTTTTTGCCAGATTTCCAAAGTTTCTCCTAATCCCATCATGTTCATCAGTGCTCTTTTTGTCCATCAGTTCTGTGCCAAACATTGCTCTTACCAAAGTTCTCTTGGTTCACCTCAGAATTGACACCTCGTTCTCCTAACTCAATATTACAATTATTTGCATAGTGAAAGTGGCGAAAGCAAATTTAAATGCATTGCTCTAACCAGCCAAAATCAGCTGATTTGCGGAAAGAACGAGTCTCTTTTCCAGAAACACGGTAGTGATCATATTAGAGTACAATGTGGTTTCCTGACCCCTCGCATCACTTGTTGGCAGGGCTGTGGAGCCAACAATCAAATTTCAGACTACAGCTCCAGGCATCCAAAATATTTGGCTCCGGCTCCCACATCTAGAAGCTTTTGGCTCTGGCTCGAGAACGATGTGGTCCATTAAAAACTAAAAACCATTGTATTATTTGCACAATTCGCTTGCCCCACAAACCATGTCTGTGGAACTGCAACTTAAATTTCTGGCTCCACCATAAAAAAGTTTTTGGCTCCGGCTGTGGTTGCAGCCATCCAAAATTGCTTGGGCTCCTGCTCCTCAGCCTTGCTTGTTTGGATTGTGCAGTTGCTTGTAAACTCGTACTTTTTTTTCTTTCAGGCGTCAGTCGAAGCTCGTTTGAAAGCAGCCGTTCAATCTCAGCTTGATGGTGTCAGAACAGGCTTAAATCAAATGACAGACGCTCTGAAGGAGGTGCGCGAAATCAAAGAACGAATGGGTGACGTTGATGATATGTACATGAGCTGTGGCACATTAAGTGACAAGATGAGGTGAGCACGCGTCCGTAGATAGCGTGCAAGTGGATTGAAAATCAATCAAGCGTTTGTTCATTTATTAGATCGGAATGACAGTGCACAACTGCTTCAAATGTCGCTAATCGCTGGCACATTCTGTGCTTGATTTGAGTCACACAAAAACCAGCAACCACGTGACAGTTTTCATTTGGCAAATGCCATCACAATTAACACACAACCATGGGCGTTGGAAGGGGGACGGGCTTGGCCCCACCCTGGATTTTAAAATATGGTGTTTTACTATTTAATTTTTACAGAAAGATGTTTTTGTCTTTAGTTTTGAGTTGGGAAATTGAAATTCCACCACTGTTGTCCACCACCCCCCAGGAAAAAATCCTTCCGACACCCATGCGTAGAACGTTGTTACCTTTTTATTCTGTGTGGTCAGGGACATAAAGGACATCAGCGCGCAGCACCGACAGCTTGCTGCTGCCATGGAAAACCTTAAACACATTTTCGGAGTGCCGGAAGAGGTCGCTAAAGCTCGCGAGATGTTGGAACAGGGCAAACTCCTGGAGGTAAAAATCACATTTGTGTGGTCAATTTATGATTCGTCTTGAGTGAACTCAACCTCGGTTCAATTTTCATTTGCCAACTTCTTATGCGCCTTTATTAAGCACTTGTCCAATACAGTACTTGTCCCATTTTGAAAAATGTTTGTGTAGTGCCCTGGCCAAAATCGGCGCAAATATTGAAGGCCCAATTTTTTTGTAACATTTGTAAACTTCAGTACATTCTGCTACAGCTTCCCGCAACCCTCGATGCAACTATTCTAGTGTTTGTGGCTCTTAAGCAACGATGTTGTTCTGTATACCGCAATGGTTTTACGCCTTTGCTAATATTTGGCAGTGAAGTAAAGTTAAATAATTTAGTCATTTATCTGATCACATAAAATTGGTGATTCAGATAGAACTAACTCATGTGAACCACACGTTTTTTACCCGAATAAATACGAAACGTATAACTATTGACATCACGGGTAGCCGTTTCGTACAAATTTTGCCAGTGGTTAAATTTACAGCAGTATCATGAAGGCGTAAATCTGAAAAAAGAGAGGAGAGAATCTAAATGTGTGAATCTGGATTTTTGTAAGAGCGCATTTATTTTTAATGGAGCTACCGCTCTTGATGGAAAATTCAACTACTGTGTGAAAACCTTGCCCTGTTTGAACATGAATTGATCATTTTGTTTCTGTCAGTCGCTCCCCACATCATTGCAATGAATATTTCACGCGAAAGTGACTTTTCCAGACAATTTAAATGTCATTCGGCGCTGGTTCAACAAAACAATGACCCTGCGAAAAGATCTCGCGCGTGCAAAACCTCGTACACATTGGTCCGAACCTGGGCCTAGACCGCTGCTCGGATGACAACGAAAACTGCTGTTCACAGTTGTTGCAGCCGAGTTTGCACTTCGCTTTGTACTTTGAAGGCTCACAAAGTTCTCACGGACTTGGAGACGTCCAGGGACGACCTGCTGTACGAACAGCACCGACTGGAAAATCACAGCGCGTCCGACATCAAACAACTACAGTCATATTTTTCTGAGGCCGAGCACTTGTCGGTATGTGCTGGATAATGGATATGACCAAATGCGTTGCCTTTTGTATTGAATAACACTTTGTCCAGCATTGGCCAAACTTTGTCCAGCGTTGACCAAACGTTGTCCAGCGTTTACCAAACTTTGTCCAGCGTTGGCCAAACTTTGTCCAGCGTTGGCCAAACTTTTTCCAGCGTTTACCAAACTTTGTCCAGCGTTTACCAAACGTTGTCCAGCGTTTACCAAACGTTGTCCAGCGTTGACCAAACTTTGTCCAGCGTTGACCAAACGTTGTCCAGCGTTGACCAAACGTTGTCCAGCGTTGACCAAACTTTTTCCAGCGTTGACCAAACTTTTTCCAGCGTTGACCAAACTTTTTCCAGCGTTGACCAAACTTTTTCCAGCGTTGGCCAAACTTTGTCCAGCGTTGGCCAAACTTTGTCCAGCGTTGGCCAAACTTTGTCCAGCGCTGACCAAACTTTGTCCAGCGCTGACCAAACTTTGTCCAGCGCTGACCAAACTTTGTCCAGCGCTGGCCAAACTTTTTCCAGCGTTTACCAAACTTTGTCCAGCGTTGTCCAAACTTAACCATCGTTGGCCAAATTTCGCAGGATGAACTCGCCGAAGCACTGTGGAAGATCGTGCGCAAGTCAATGACCCTGGTGCGAAAGGACTCGGCCAGTTTGGTGACGGTTTTACGCATAGTTGAGCGCGAGCACAGGTAACCGAGGCCTCATTTTTTTACTTGTGAGCGTTGTTTGAGGCGGAACTCGCGACAGCTTCTTTGTTTTCTTGCCTTTTGTGACATAACAAAATAAGTAGGCTTCAACCCAAGGCGACTAAGTCTGTAGCACGTTTTGGTGTTTCCGCAAGAACCTGAAGAAAAGTTAAAAATTGTTAAACAACAGGTTTAAAGATTCTTTCTCTCTTCAAACGTTTTTTTTGCCTACTTGTGAGTTGTTTTCTTGTGGATGGATTTGAAAAAGTACACCCGCCGCAGTTATGTTCCCTGTTGATTCTCTCTGCTCTGTTGATCGATCGCTGCATTTTCGCTGTTTTGAGTTTGTATTTTGATCGGCAACTGCTGAGCAGCCGAGGCAAGAAGTTTGATGGAAGCAGGGATAGGCCCTGAAATGGGCAACTGATGTTAAACTCGGCTCCATAGAACATACTCGTCGAACGTTCATCATATGAGAGGAAAAGCTCTGGAGTTGTTTTTTATTTTTAGCACTCGCTTAACTCTGCGCAGAAATTATAAGTAAACACGACGAGTTGCATCATTAGGTCATCTGCAGCAATCACTATGAACACTGGCAGTGACGTTTGTCATTGATAAATATGCGGTTATGACCAAGTCTTATTTGACAAATCTTCAATGTACGCCGCTCTACTCCTGTATTACTTTTCCAGACTTATTGAAAATGAAAACTTAAACTAGGCAAAAAGTAAAGTGAAATCTTAATAGCCCAGTCCGGCGCTCCTGGCTCTTATGCACAACACTGAAGTAGGATCTATTCGTTGAAGGCTTTGCACATTGCTGTTGTTTCCGTTCAAGCGTCGATCTCGACTACGTGTCACAAAACCGCCAGTCACCACAACCAGGAGTTTTTCAAAGATCGGCGGTGATCACAATTTTTTTCCACAGGGCCGATACGAAACTGGAGGAACAGCAGGCGCATTCAGGTTTCTTACCTCCAGGGAGACCGAAGATGTGGCGACAGAAGGCGATGGAGACGTTGAAGGAGAGTGTCGATGACAGGTCGGACACTTCAGGATGACTTTTATTGGGAGTTTGCTATCTTAATTTTGACGCCTTGCTTCGCTGTATAGAGGTTGGAATTTGAAAGGCTGAAACATATTACCTTTTTTTGGTGAAGACAAAGCTTTTTTTCTAAAACGTGGTGAAGCATTTATCTTGACAAAAAAAATAAACATTCGAGAAGACCCTTGAATTTTGCATCGGCAGCGATGTCGCGTTAGTGTGTGACTTCAATATCCATGCAATCTTCTTGTGCAATTATGCGCTTTTTATCTCATTGCTGCAGAGGTGCTGGCCTGGCATTTGTCAGAACAACCTCCTGATCTTTTGCTACAATCTATATTCTATGCCAGTGGTTCTCAAATTTTTTTTCATATTACCCCCCTTACAAACCCAAACACTGTCAATTCCTCCCCAACAAAAATCACAAGAAGTAATGACAAAAATTTCACACTACCTATTGTGAAGGAACAATAGAGAGACGATTGTGAACCAAACACACCCTTTTATGACGTCAGCCACTACAGTTAAAGCGGCTTGTTCTTGCGTTCTGTAGACATTCCCATCTGAACCAAGAGCGAGCACGTTTCCAGGACGACCTCAAATGACCCCTGACATTTTCTGTCGCAGAGTCGAGAGCGACGTGTACGACTCGCGCGAGACTGACAAGATGTGGCTCGTCAAACATCTGGAAATTCTGCGCCAGACCGTCGTCGAAGACCTTCGCGTTGCTCGCTACCTCTGCTTGCCGTGCTTCCCCCCCGACTATCAAATATTCGATCGCTACTTGCACTGGTATCATTTGTCGTTGGCAAGCCATGTAAGCGTGTAAATTTCCTTTTGCTGCGAGTCGTTGCTGTGTTTTTTTTATGGATGTACGAAAGCATTTTATTGCTGGACGTGACCTTGTGCTTTTTTTCCGATTATTTTGAGTGTCCAGGCCTGGCCAGTCTTTCGTTTGGAACCAGGGTTGCCAGACATCTCTTGAGAAGAACAGCCAAACCATGTCTTGAAAAAAGCCAAACCGGGTTAAAAAAAGCCAAATTTCAAATAAACAGAGAAATTTAAAATTCTTTATTAGTTGTAGGACATTTCAGAAGAGTAAATTTGTAGCATTACCTCTACACACTACAGGAACAATTTCAAATGTTCATCTTCCGCATTTTCTACAGCGTTTCCTCTCGAACCCTTGGCATTATGGGTTGCCAGATATGCTACAACTTTATTATTTTCTGGGTTTCCAGATAACTTTTGAGAAAATACACCAAACACTGTCTAAAAAAGCCTAATAACACTTTTCAGCAAGACATTCAAAAATACAAAACACCAGTCTGATAGTATGTGCCAACTGCCTCCAAAAAAGCCAAATATTGAAAAGAAAAAGTGAAACCATTTTTTTGACGCCAATTGCTTCTAAAAAAAGGCAAATTTGTGAAATTTGGCGTCAAGAAAGCCAATCTGGCAACCCTGTTTCGAACTATCGGCATTGACCCTGAGTAAACTTCGTTTGGAACTATCGACATTGACCCAGAGTAAACGTGGTGTAGAACTGTCAGCATTGACCCAGAGTAAACTCTGCTACGTTTATTATCTTGTGCAGCTGCAACATCTGATTGAAGATGGTTTGGAGGGCAACGAGATCATATCGTTGCTCACGTGGCTCAACCATTATACCGGTGAGTGAAACATCAGTGTGGAAATGCTCTTCCCTTTCTCGAACTTTCTAAACTGACTGTTTTAAGTACTTCGATCAGACAGTTTCTTCAAAAATTACGGTCAAATCGATTACACGTCAAAAAAGAGTTGTAGAACGCACCTGCTACAAAACAGCGCTGTACGATTTTCAATACAGTGCTTCTGTTGCAGGTTCTGATTTCATGGGTCACGCCGAGCTTTACATCGACACAGGCAAACTGCCGGCCTTGCTTGACGATAGCGTCACCGAAGACTTAATCAGAAGGTTGGTTTGTATTTGCACGTTGTCGTACGCGCGCCAAAGCGAGTTAACATTGGGTAGAGTTACCAGACCGCTGTAACCTCCCTACCGAAACTCACCACGCGAATAAATTTTTCCAAGTCAAAATAAGCGCTTTGCCGAAGTATCGCTGCGAGGTTTCCCGAAGTATCGCTGCGAAGTTGCCCGAAGTATCGCTGCGAGGTTTCCCGAAGTATCCCTGCGAGGTTTCCCGAAGTAGCCCTGCGAAGTTGCCCGAAGTATCCCTGCGAAGTTGCCCGAAGTATCGCTGCGAGGTTTCCCGAAGTATCGCTGCGAAGTTGTCCTAAGTATCGTTGCGAGGTTTCCCGAAGTATCGCTGCGAAGTTGTCCTAAGTATC
>JGI24158J21664_10008934_pt1 | contig 13366 bp, 8 predicted proteins | sample Ectturendosymbi3_FD_21664 | JGI IMG/M metagenome (IMG submission 21664) | reverse complement strand
TTGCTCAGTGGGATCCGCACTTCGTCCCAGGCCACGCGGGCATCGTCCATCTGTTTGAATGGCACTGGGGTACCATTGCTGACGAATGCGAGACTCTCTTAGGACCGAACAAATGGGGTGGTGTTCAGGTAAGATTTGCGATGCTTGGCCAAACATTTAGTCTGTTGTTTCCACTTGATTTTCAGTTAATAGTGTGTTTGTCTCAGTCAAAACGTTCTTAAGACATGGATTGGCACGTGAAGATTACAAAAAAAAAATTTATGCAAATTTTCCGCATACTAAGGGGAAACACATGCGTCACAACTCTCGATACACATGAGACGATACTATGAGTGGATGTGCACAGTAGCAACTTATGCACAGGCAATATTGAACTAAAACAAACACTTGGATAGCTTCGTCACGCATGTAGCTCATGCAAGTTTATTATTGGGTAAAAAGAAGGATAAAGCAGTTTCAGATAAATTGAACTGAGCTTCAAACTCTTGAATACCGACGCACACTTTTGAATACATGCTGTTGCTTTAAAGACTTGAAGCCCAATGCTGGCAAATTTGGAAAAGTAGTGCAATATTAACTTAGATTTACTGCAGCTTATAAGCGAAACCTTACAGCGAGTCTGAGATTACTAGCTCCAAGATTTGAGGCATACATTGTGGTAAAATTGTCAATTGTTTGTTGTTTGAGCTGAATAACCTTAGTACAGCGTCGTCTTTTTTCTCATAAAAAAAAACAAAAATGTGTCAACGTTTATCTTCCCTGCGCCTTCGAGATAAAAAGCCCCTGACGCAAAACAACAATGTTTCAAGCATGCTGCCTTGCTTTTAACTATTTCTTCGATTTTGACGAATCAAAACCACTCAGCCTTTAAATCTGCGTGCATTTGATTTACCCTGCTTCATTGCAGCACAGGGTCAGTGCTGCTGGACATTAGGTGGAATGCGACAGAAAATGTTCATTCATTTTTTGAGGTTCGCCTTGACTAGCGCTATCTTGAACAGAACGGACAAAGAAAAGACAGAATGTCCACCTAATGCCGGCCTGCAACACCCACGCTTCTGTTGAACAGATTGCCCGGGAAACAAAGCACAGTTGCATGGGACAAAAATCGGGAGACGGCCGCCCAATAACTGCCGCAAATTTATCAAAATCAGGCGAATCAAGGCAGTGTTTATTTATTTTCAGGGACATGATGTGTTTTGGAGAAACAAAAATCANGACAGTCATAGTGGTAGGCAGTCTACTAAACCTTAAAATTCNTTTGGACAAAATGCGTTTCAACTTGCATCACCGGCAGATTTGAACGCAAATCTAATACTTTCCTAATCACATTTGTTTTAATTCCGCGGAATTAAGCCCAATTTTTTGGTGATCTTTTTGAAACATTTGATCTTACGAAACAGGAATGCACCGTGTCTGTTTGTTAAGTCCTTTTATCATCGTAGTAGAGCCAGCCATGCTTGCTACGGACAATTGATCAAAATTACACAGTAAGTTTTGGAACATATCAAGAAACATCATATTGAAAGCAATCATCTTTGGTACACGAAAAGCGGAAGTGCTGAATAGCCTTATAATGAATATCACGGCCAAAGCAAACGATACAAGTGACATATTGCAAACGTTTCGATAACTCTTGTTACCATCATCAGTGCATTACTATGCACTGATGAGTGATGATGATAACAGGAGTTATCGAAACGTTTGCAATATGTCATTTGTATCGTTTGCTTTGGCCGTGATATTCATTATAGAAAGCAATCATGATCCAAGATTTTTTTTAATTTAGTAAAAGTTAAATGTAGCTGCCCAGATATTACAAACTTTTCTTAAAATTATTGCTAAGGACAAAAATATGAATCTAATGTTAGTATTCGAACTGTCCGCATGATATAAAGGTCGGTTCCTTCATCAAGTCTTCTGTACATGAATTTCGCAAAATACGGTTTGTGAACTAATACTCTTGAATCGTAGGAATGAACTTTTATGTTTTAGATTTCACCTCCTACTGAAAACCGCATTGTGGGAGACAGACCGTGGTGGGAACGGTATCAACCAATTTCATACGTTATGAACACCAGATCCGGAGACAGGGGCTCTTTGCAGTAAGTGTTTTTTCAATTTATATTGAACTTCTTCAGAGGGTTTGTTGACCACATGCTGACTGAAAAAGCAATTTTGTTACACTTTTTATAGCCTTTTCTGCTGTGAACATGTTCTAGGGGTGCAGTTCAGTATCGTTATAAACCAGTGTTTCCCAATCTTTTTTGGCTAGCGCCCCGTTTTCTGACAAAACAAATTTCTATCGCCCCCCTACCATGCCAAGCACACATATCAACACAATTTTTTCGTATTGTATATTTAGGATGTTTGAAAATGATTGAAACAAGAATGGGCGCAAAGATGCATTTTACTATAAAACTTAATTTAGTATATTAATTCATTTAGCAGTCGGAAACTGTTAGAGTCAATGATTTGGAAACTGTTAGAGTTCATAAAGGGCTCGATTTCGTTTGAACAGCATTAAACTTGGACAAGAAGGTGAAGATTGCTAATTTGGCTTTAACTGAGGTTAACACCATTCCCCTGCAATTGCAAATTAGCTTCACTGAACTTCGTGAAGATATCTGTGGACTTTGACAGGCAAGATACTGTATCTATGACACCCTTTGACAGTCACTTTCTGTGTGCAGCAACAGGCGTACAAATCTCCTTATCATTATCCGAGTGCACCACATTGCCTAAACTTAGCAGAACACTTCTCAACCCTTTGGTATCCTTTGATCAATCAATCCATTGATACTCTGCCACATTTTTAGTAAATTTTGAGTTCGGAGCAGTGCAGGATTGAATTTAATCCGCATATTTTAAAAGTTTTTGAACTTAGCCATGACACTTGCAGTCGTCCAGTGGCTCTACCATCTCTCTCTCCCTGGATTTCCTTGGCGCTGCTCAAGCTAAAGTGCGTTCTGAAACACACTTCTGTTTTCCAGAATCTTTTCGGTTCCCTTTAAGTAACTTATTCTTGTTGGCACCTAACACTATTTGTACAAAAATATAAATTACCTTTCTACTTTCGAATTGAAGTCGTACAAGGTTATTATTATATTTGTGATCATTAAACCACTCCATCCAAAATTAGCTCACGCTTTTGGTTGCAGTCTGCGCCTAAGTGCAAGCGTGCATTCTTAAACCTGAACGGTGATAGTCATTGTAACGAAACGGGCATTGTTAAGTAGCAATTTACCCGTGCAAAGAAGTACAGCTGACGAAAATTCCAATCATAATCATTTAATTATAGAGGAGAACAGTTTTACTGTGCAGCTTACATTTAGTGATAGAAACTGCAGTTCATCAATTTATCTCCTAGCATTTCACCTCTGCTTTGTTTCCAAAACCCTAAGTTTTTGTTTGCAAATTACATGCATGCATGTTTGTTGATCATACTGTTTTTAAGACATTTGGTCACTCAAAGTTAGTAAGACCACAGAAATGTAATTATTAGCTGGGTCTCCTATTGCCCCCCAATCGCCCATTTCTGTTTCACCGCCCCCAGGGGGGGGCGGTACCGCCCACTTTGGGAACCACTGTCATAAACCTTTCCCATTCCTGTGGTAGTGTCACGAGTGGTCTGCGGCGCCCATCTCCGCTTGCTTGCGCTTTGGGCCATGTGACTGCTTTCGTATGGTAGTGCATGCTACACTGTTGGCAAGTCAATGGCATTATCGCACGTAGACAGTTTTCTATTCTTGCAACCACCCATCAACGTCAAGCGCGAGGCTGGATTGGTCTCAAGTGCCATTTCTCAAGTCTTCGGCATAAACGACTGGGTATCGCACCCAGCTTACCAGCTTTGGTGCCCCTTGCTCAACCAAATGCATCACTTAGGTGGTAACCTTATCAAAAGACTTCAAGCTGTTTGGGCATGGGGGAACATTCTTTATATCAGCTCTGTATAAAACGTATCTGAATCAAGCATACCTGAATCTAAATTTATTGCTCAAAAACCCAAATTATGGCAAAAATAAAAGAATACAAGAAAGGTATGATTTGCCCTATCAGGGCAAATTTTAATCAGCCATACCTCAGCAGCAGATTGAGCTAGAGAGCTGTTTAGACTCTCTAAAGACTCGGAGAGTCTTGTAGTTAAGAATAAAAAAAAATTTTGTAAGTTTTTGATTTCAAGTTTTGGTCGATGACGTCATAATTTGGGTCAGTTTTGCAGTTTTTGGATGTTGTCATCGGACGATTTGTTAAGTCGATTTTAAGTCTCAAATTTTATTAGAAAGTAAGCTATAATACGGGTTTTTAGAGCCCTAAATCGATTTTCTCGCGTTTCTGGTGCCAAAATTATGGCCAAAAAATGCAAATTAATTGATTATTAGAGAGTTAGCGGGGGCTTCACTAATTATTTTGCGTTTCTTGACCATAATTTTGGGACCAGAAACGCTAGAAAGTCAATCAAATCCTCTAAAGATTTGTATTATAGCCTAGTTTCCAATAAAAACTCGAGTCAAACATGGCTCTTGACGTTGGCGTCCAGGGCCTGATGACGTCATCCAAATATGCATAAGCATACTCCCATTATAACGTCACTGACACAAAAAAACGAAATCCAAAACTTACAATTTTTTTTATTCTTAATTGCAAGACTTTCCGCATCTTTAAGAGGTTTTTCAACAGCTCTCTAGCTCAATCGGCTGGTGAGTTACTTTCTGTAGCCAAAATGGCCAAGATTACTTTTTGTGGGACTTGATTTTTTACTCAATTTTTGATTTTTGAGCCATAATTCTGGATCCAGATATGCTAGAAAGCAAATCAAGGGCTATGGATCCTCGGAGCATGGCCTAGTTTCTAAAAAAGCTTGAGCCAAAAAATGACTCGGTGGGCTGGCGCCCAGGTCCAGATGACCTAGGCTAAAAAGGCGAGTAAACCTGCTCTCATTATGACGTCACCCACAGAAAACTCCACACCCAAAACTAAAAGAATTTTAAATCTACATTACATGACTTCTCAAATCCTTAGAGGGTTTGAAGAGCTCTCTAGCTCAACCGGCTGGCGAGTTATGGAGTTGCAAAGTTACATAACGTTTTGCAAAAAAGTGGAGCACGCGGGTCTTGTATTTTAGATGGGATTTGTGAGAATTGTATTTTAGAATTGATAAATCGAACCATGTATGAGGCCTTTGGTTATCCATAGTGCAAAATGCAGATGTGAGTGTACGTTCTTGTAAACGGAAGACATGAACATTTTGTGTCTTCCTTTTACAAGAAGATCCAATTCTTACAGACTATGAAGCGGATTGGTGACAGCAGTCAGGTTGTTCGACATCAATTATTGGCCGGTTTGAATCAAGACCACAAAAACTGGGATATGCAGACATTTTTCTTCAACGTGAGGCACCTATAAGCAAGGTCGATGTTCGCATACGTGACTCAGATGTTCGCATACGCTTTTCTGTCTCTGACAAAACAAGATAGACTGAAGCGAAACATTAACATCAGGTGTTCCCAACCTTTCTCTGATTATGTACCTCTTCAACATCTTGACAACCGAGCATGTTCTCCAAAAATTTCTTATGACAAAAACGCTGAGCAAATTGACAAAAATCCACTGAATTTTTAATCGGGCTTTTATATTTTAGAATGTTTAGAAATAAATTAAATATGAATGCGTTTTCCCTTCTTATACTAAGCTTAAATGTACCCTTTCAGATAGACAAATGTACCCTTAGGGGTACATGTACCCTAGGTTGGAAACCTTGTACTACAGTTTCAGATTGAGAAATACTGTACAGGCAAGCCATTGTCCCTTCTAAAAATGGGCAAACCATCATTCTTCGAATAACTACTGTCAAGTGCCAATCAATACCCCGGAAAGGTTTATGACAATTTATTTCATGAGTTTCAAATTTGATTTTATTTTTCCTGATAATTGACAAACGCCGAGACATTAATTCCAAACTGCTCGATTGTAAATCTTTTTTAAAATACCATAGTATCTGAAACGAATATTATGTAGAAAAAATGTTTGCTGGAAAACGGTGTACAGTGCGCACCGTTGATAAAACGGTGTCACAATTTCAGACATCTTGAACTTGTTGCAGAGGCTGTCCAGTGTCCCAGTTATGTGGTTTTTGTCGTTATTTGTAAAATCACTAACATGTTTTGATAAAGTATGTTTGTGGTAACAGGCCAAGCTGGCTATAAATGTCCCAACTTCAGTCAACATTTTGCAGCGATGAGACAATTTCAAAAACTAGTAAAGATTCTGGATAGTGGCGATGCACATGTTCTTCCGTTGAAGTGAACTTATAAAAATCCCTAGTCACGCTTATGTGACAGATTATTAAATGCGTGAAATTAATTTTAGAATCAGAAAAAATCTAGTACGGTCGTTCGAGTAAATTTAAACAAGGGTTAACACGTTTACAATAAATTTTATTTGCAGAGACATGATTAATCGTTGCAACGCCGCGGGTGTCCGAATATACGCCGATATCGTCATCAATCACATGTGTGGTGGAGGAGGAACTGGTGTGCAAAATTTGTGCCATTCTTTATTTTTTAAACTGGTGTGAAAATAGTAAATAAAGACCTTTAAACTTTGTTCCGATAAAATATTTGTTATTGCAAGTATGAAACTTTGGTTGCAATCTGCAGTAGGCTTGTCCAAGGAACCACCAGCTTGAGCATGAAGAGCAATCCAAAAACTGCCCAAGCTATTCCATTGTTTCATTCCAGCTTTTCCTCTCAAGCAGGTCTCGGGGCAGTGGCCCTGGCGGAACTCAAAACGCCTCAATGTCAATAGCAATCTCAGATTGTTCTGCTGGTTCCATACCCAAGATGGGAACGTTAGGAGCAGATTTAAAACTTTCAAAATATCTGAAGGGTTTTTGTCCCCGCAGTTTTAACCTGTTGAGATCCATTCACTTAATATTGCTGACTATAAAAATCTGATTTTTTAACTTTCCAAAAGATATCATTTGAAATGGTGTTGTTTTTCGTTTACGTTTCTTATTCAAAAGGATTCGTTCTTGTTAAGTTTTGTTAAAACTATTTACTCTGTCTTCATAAACTTTTTTGTCAATTTCCTGAATTGGATTAACATATTTGATCAAAACATTTCTCGCAAAAAATTCAGCAGTGTAGGAATGAGGATTATTTCTGATGCTTGAATGTTATCTATGTCTGGTTGCGTAAACGTATGCTTAAGTTGCCTTACCTATGCTTAAGTTGTGGAGACATCATCATGACACCGCTAAAAGCTGTAGCATGATACTGTTTCAAGTAAATGTCTTATCGACATTTTTATACCTTACACAGGAACCGGCACCGGTGGATCGTATTTTGACGCCAACACTGAAGATTTTCCAGCTGTGCCTTACTCTGCGATGGATTTCAACGATGCGAACTGCAATAGCGGTTCGGGAGATATAGAGAATTACCAGGATCCTAACCAGGTACTTTCATTAAAACCAAACTTTGGTATAGGTTCAGATTCTCTTTTCCCATTTTTTATCCAATACACTGCTCCTTTAAGTGTTTTTCTGTTTTGGGAAACAATGAGCTTAAATACTATTTGTTTGCTGTCAAAAATTCTTGGAAATGTGAAGGAAAAGCCAAAAAATGTCAAATGTATGCGTAATAAAAATAAAAGGCTGTTTGATGTCATACTGCACTTCACCAATGGCGTGTAATTTTGTAAGAATTTTTGTTCTGCATGTGTAGTGCATATACTGATGTTCTGGTGGATATGAACGTTGTTTTGAGGCGTCAATCGCTTCAATGAGGGGAGTCTTAACGATAGAGTGGCAAGCAGTAATGGAGATCGCATGCCATGACCTCTCTACTACTGCGTGGTCTGTCCAGATTTATATACATTCGTGGAAATGGCTCTACTACTTGTGGTGATTGACGCGAATTACTTCCGGATTCCCGTTTTGTTGATTGACGTATGTGTTGCGGTCCTTGTGACCGTAACAGATGCCTTGTAGCGCTTTTGCATTCGGGCCAATGTAACCTGTTCATATTCACACCTAAATTCATGAATTAATCAACACATTGAAAAAAACATCAACAAGGCATTTGTCGTTAGTCAACGAGTTCTTAAAAAAGGGAACAAAATTTTTAAGATTTCAAAATACATTACATCTAATTTGTTCCCAAACAGATATTTTTTAATTTAGATAAATAGGAAATGCCTTAAATTGCTCAATCTACAGTTATGACTGTGTAAATTTACTGTCGCCAAGCCAAGAATGATGCAAATTCGATGTTCCGTTGTATGCCAGAAGCATATAGCCCAGCTTGTTCAAAATTTTTTCTCGGTTTTACAATTAACATAAATCAAAGAAAACTTTGGTCATAACGGCGTGTTTCCGTCAATGTGGGTCTACTGTGTTGCTCGATAATTGGCGTCAGATAGTTTTAAATTTCCAGCGAAAGCTGTTATTTGGGAACAACGTAATTTTCAGTTTGCGGCAGCTTGTGTTGGGATTTGTTCGTTTTGGTCTTCACTTCGTTTGCTTTCTCTGCTCATGCTTTGGCTTTTCAACGTTTCACCTGTAAGCATTAGGCCCACTTGCAAATTTAGACCTTGGAAATGCGCAGGGTTACGTTAAATCGATTTCCTAAAAAAGATTTGCTCGATTGATTTGCTTGTGTCACCTCTTAAGGGACTAGTTACTTGAATACGGATGGGTGCAGCCTTGAATCACGGCAAAAAGAAGAAAGCAAAACCAATCCGGCTGATTCCTGGAAAGTTTGCGACAAAACTAGAGCTTCTGATTGCCATTTTGCTGTTATATACCCGAGTAATATCTTCAGTTAGTTTACAAACAAAGAAAAATTGCTATGTATCACTAGTATTTTGACTTTAATTTTACTTTTGTCTGTTGGCACGTTCACTTGAAAAAACCTGCTGTTTTTTTTAGGTTCGCAACTGTAGGCTGGTGAATTTACTTGATCTAAATCAAGGCAAAGACTACGTTAGAGGTTTGATTTTTTCAGTCATTCCAGTTGTGTGTGTGTCATTCTTATAAAAAGCTATTTCAAAATGTCCGTAGACTTTGTCCCTTAACTGTGACCTACAAAGTATCTCAATTTATGCAAGGGCATTTAAAGAAAACAAAATGCTTTTTCTGAAACCAAGTTCGTTCGGAAAAAATAACATATATTATTAATCTATTCGTGCATTGGGAGGTAGTGTAGGATGTGATAGCTGTCATGGTTGCAGTGTCACTTCACACTGTGTCCACTAGCTAAAAATTACAATTCCGTGTTTGCGATAAAATCTTGTTGAGGAAGAATCATAAAGGTATCTGAAACGTGTGACATAATCAGATAAAGACATTTGCGTCACTTTTACGCAGTGTTTACCATCGTTTAAATTTCAAAAAATTCTGTAAAACGCTTGAATTAATTGAGTACCAATTAAAACTGTAATAATTCAATTGTGCGTTTACGCAGAGATCGCCCCCTTTTAAATATAACATGTTGAGAAAATTCAATGCCTTATTTTCAGCCACTTACTGATACTAAGAGGATGGTTCCATCAGCCTGTTTTGATGAATTGTTCCATCAACCTGTTTTGATGAATTGAACAAATTCTGCACGTTTTTTTAGAAAGATAATGACTTCGACGGCGTCGCTAGGGGCGCAGGGACGTACCGAGTTTAGATGGGGCCCGGGACAAGAAACATGTTTGGCGCCCACATGTTCGAACCTAAGATTTTTCAGAAGCAAATGTGCTGTCTTGAAGAAAGTACTTGTGACATTGTTGGAACTTTTTGGCGTCCCCAGTGATTCAACGCCCGGAGCATTGTGCCCCCTTTTCCGCCCCTCGTTACGCCCCTGTAGAGGTTCTTGTGTGAAACCTGAACTCGGAAAATTGTTTCAGGCAAAATCATTGACATGATGAACGACCTCATCGGAATGGGCGTTGCTGGATTTCGTGTTGATGCTTGTAAGCACATGTGGCCGGGCGATTTAGAAGTGATCTTTGGCTCAATAAGCGATCTTACATTTGGAGGAAGACCATTTATATTCCAAGAAGTCATTGATCAAGGAGGTAGGACAAAAAGTTGGTTCATTTTATGTTTTAGTTAACGCATTATTGGTCTTCGTGCTTTTTTTCCTTGTTCTTCAGACTTGAAGTTTAGTAGCGATAAACGTTAGATTTAAGTTTCATTAGTGTAACAGACGATTCTTACCAGGATAATCACGGTGTTTAATCTTTCTGACAATAAAGTGGGTTGTTAGTAAAGAGTAAACCTATCATGCGAATTTGCTTCGAGATCTTAAGAACTTGTTATACCCTCAAAGCGCGTCTTTGCATCGTCAGGTACACAATACACATATTCGACTGCTTTTTAACCCATGTTTTAGGTTGATCCAGTGACAGCATGCAGGTTTGGTCAGGTATGTACAATCACTGGCGCATAACCAGCAAGCCCGTAACCAGGTTTTCGGCTTTGGGTTGGAGAAATACACTTTTAGGGGGCAAGATTTTTTTTTAAATATTTGTTTAAAACAAATTTTTCTGGGCACAAAAAAATAGGGGAAGAACAAAAAAATTTGGAGGGGCACTGCCTCCGAACATAGGCGTAGCCAGGGGGCGGCCAAAAGGACCATGCCACCCCAATGTTTAGAACATATAGTCATTTTGTGCTTTGAGAGGCGTATTTCCAAACAAAATGATGTTATTCGCCTAAAATCAAACATGTTGGCCCAAACATTTTGGGCTGGCTACGCCACTGCCCCCAAATTCCCTCCGTGGCTGCGGATCTGATCACTAGTGATGTCATTCCATCTTATTGTAGGTGTACACAGTGACTGCGCTTGATCTTTCATGTAAAACGCGTAAGAACTGCATGGTTTCAAATAAGTGAAAAGTGAGTGGAATGGCCTCGGAAAACATCAACTAGGAAACTTGCTTGGGAACAGGTGTCCCAGGGTCGCAACCAGCTATTATTTTCGGTGGCGTGGGGCAATTGCCTGGTTGCGGGCCAATGAGGCATCCTCAGAGTAAATCTCATGATTCATGAAACCAAGCAGTGGTTGAGACTCCCGCAGGAAGAAAATTGGTCTAGGTGACCGTTACGTCAAAAGCTGATGTCCTCCAGCTACGTATACAACAGCACGACCGCCTTTTGCCACTTAATTTAACAATTATTATCCAATTTCATAACGTCGATTGATTCCTCGCGTTTATCATAAACTTTTCGTGTGCAGGTGAAACACGTCCCGATAAGGCAAGGGTCTTCAAACATTTTTGTCCGAGGGCCGCATAAGCTGTAACTCAATAGTTGGAGAACCGAACATAAACTTGCGGTGTGAGATGAAAGAATGTAAAAACATAATGGGGAAATTGCTTCTTTGATTTTAGAATAGCCGAAAATCAGACTTCAAGCGGGATCTACCAAAAATAACAAAAACCTCAGATTGTGACTACATATCAGCTAAAGTTTGGCCAGCTTGCAGCGCAGTAATAAATTGCCAACTAACATTCACGTGGCCGTATTACGTAATGTCAATGTTCGAGACATGTTATTTTCCAACTAAGCCAAGAAATTGTTTAGAAATATGCTATATTTTTATTGATAAAGTGTTTGTGTGGGTCGGATTTGGCCCGCGAAAGGTAGTGAACCCTGTGATGAAGGAATATTTTAACTACATTTATCAAGGGCTGGGTTAACGTCGAAGTCAGTCAGGATACGGCCAAAAGATAGCTTGCTTTCAAGAGCCTGTCTGTGTTGAGGGTGCGATTGCAAATAACAGCTTGTCACACAGATACATTTGTTCACAACCAAACGTATCAAATAATTTGCGTCTGCTCCCAAAGACTTACAGCTTCAGGGTTCCAAAAACATGAAGTGGTCTGAGTCTGCATGCCGTGCCGGATTAAGGTAGCCCGGGGCCCGTAGCATTTCAAGAGCCCGGGGCCCTAAGTTTAAAAAGCATCTCAACACCTGCTGCATCATAAAGTGTGTGGGCAAGGCATCCGTGTTGCAAACTTTACTCTCTACATGCTCTATCCAGTTCGCATCGTTACATGACAGTCTGAGTGTGTCGTACTGACCGCCAGTGTTGCCAGATGTTTGTGACCTAAATCTGCTAAATGATGTCACAAAAAACTGCAAGATTCTGCTAAACGTTTTGTCACAAATTTTCAGCTATATTCTGCTAAAAGCAGTGAAATTCTGTTAAAAAATCTGTCATTTTTAACTTGATTGAAAGAAGCCAACAAACTTACGCAATATACTAGTTTTTCGTCCTGCACTCGCTCTCAACAAGCATCGGCTGAAAATGCCGGTCTTGGCCAACACACTTTTCGGCCCACAATATTCTATCGGTCAACATTTTGACTTTTTGAGCAACGCAACTGCAGCTTACCTCGTTTTTTGTATGACATGCAGTTCTTGACGATCTCTTTCAAATGGTTGCATGTTTATATGCAGTAAAACAATGCTCAGCGATAAACAGTCTGAGCATAGATTGAGCCCTAAAACTTTCTAGATCTGCTCTTTGTAACTTAAAACTTAGTGTAACATTAGGGAGCATGCAAAAAGTTCTGTAGTCTTATCTGAGTGTTTTTGCTACCAGTTATGCCTATTTAAGCTCACAATATTTCGCTATGGTTGCATTATTGCAAACTTCACAAAAGGCTTTTGTTGAATCAGCAGGATAGAGGCATTAGGCATCTTGCAACCACATATGTCAAAACTTTTGGCAGCTTTGGTTTACCAGGAAGTTTTTTTACCAGACATTACAACTTACTAATGTAACTGAATGACCTGGAAGTATCGTGCCGTGGGATAAAAACATATTCTACCAATCCTGTCTTTTAACCTAACGCGCTCACTAAGCACACAAGCAAATCATTTTCGCTTCACCAAGTCATCTAATTACTTGTTATTATGATACAATCACCTGCTTGAAACAGCTTTTTGCATCATAATAAAAATTCCAAATAATTGCAGGCAGCTGTTTGTGCTTTGTTCTGGTGTTACCCAATAAATAACGTCATGAAGAAGACAAGTATATTTTTTGATTAAGGTATAAAGTTCTCATCTTGAAAAAGTGTTGGAACAGGTTTTTGATCAGGAATTTGTTACCTACTAAACCTATCAAACGGTTGGTAAAATCCTGCTAGAAAGATTGAAAATTTTACAGGTAATAGCGAGAAAATCCTGCTAGATTTAGCAGCAAATCAGCTAAAATGGCAAGACTGCTGACGGCAATCATAGGCCTTTTGTTACGTAACTGTACAAAAAAATTCGAAGAAGAATTTCTGGACATAGACGGCGTTCCATTAAAAACCTTTGCTTAATAATGGCAAATTTAGCAAAGTGCTGACTTCTTAG
>JGI24158J21664_10008933_pt1 | contig 13366 bp, 10 predicted proteins | sample Ectturendosymbi3_FD_21664 | JGI IMG/M metagenome (IMG submission 21664) | reverse complement strand
CTTAAAATTGGATCACGTCATGCAAGTGGTTGTCCGGACAGTTAATTTCATCCGAACCATCACCGTCAGTTTGACAGCCTTCTCAGTAATAGGCGTTTTTTATTTACGTGGGGAAATTGAAAGCATTATGTGCTAATAATCATTTTCAGATAAGCTTGAACTTTTTGCGTTAAAGTTATGAAAACAGTTGGAAGTTGTCAATACTTATAACCAGGGTGTTATACGGTGATGTTATACATACATTGGTCCGGCCCGCTTGAGATTAAATTTGCCTGAATTGGCCCCTGAACTGAAACGAGTTAGACAACCCTGGTTTAAACTGACGGCGAAGGGTAGAAATGACCTACCGGTACTCAGAAAATCTTAAGATTGAGAACCACGCTGCGATGCAATGGAACCCGTGCCGGATTAACCAATAGGCTATATAGGCTTAAGCCTAGGGCCTCAAGATCCAAGGGGGCCTCCAGCAAACTGTGGTACGCATAGAGTCAATTGCCGGTATATGATCATTCAGATTAAAGTTCGTCAAAAGTTTGTCTTATTTGTTATTCACGAAATTTAGTTTTATTTAACTTTCGTGGTGATAACGCCAGTCTTCCAACGAGTTTCCATGAATCTCAATACGACGGTTGGTCAAGCCGCATGCAAACGATTGCGTCGATATACTCAAAGCACGCTGGCTGCGTCCTGCGTTGGCTTAATCGTACCGATTGTTACGTTTGACTCTATCAGAACTTGTGGCTGTTCATGTTTAAAATGCACCCGATCAGTGGCATAACTGACGGGTGGCAAGTGTTCAAATCTCCCCTTTGCCAAGCTAAATGTAAATTCCGGGCCCCGGCCCCTAACCAGCTTGTATTTTGGTATTTACTATTCTTTTGGTTTCAGTAGATTGTTGTTTTTTTTGCATTTTTCGGAGTGTTTTCCGGTGATTTCATTTTATTGCATAGGCATTCAATACCGGATATGCTATTATTGCAACCTCTCCGGTGGCGTTGCGTTGAATGTGTGGTTCACTACGAACGGGATGTGCGCGAAGAACAACAATATATATACATGGCGCGAACAAGCAATAAGAGTGATCGCGGCGCGTGAAATCTATTGTTGCTTGCTGCCAGAGGGCGAAGCTTTGCGCATATGCCGCACGGGTTTTTCCGATCGTAACACGATTTTTTCTCAACAATTTTCTTAGTGTTAGCCAGTGGGCTCTCTTCAGCTGAGTTTCCCCCTGGCTCAAACCTCTAATTGCGTCACTGCACTTGATTAAAGCAAGGTTGTACTGTAGATAAGAGCTATGTGTAGGGCTGGCAGCAGTACCCTGCAGTGAAAGCATAGTTGTTACTTAGGTGACTAAGCAATACAATAGTTTTGCTAGCGTTTTTATCGCGTAAAGCTCGTTTGGTATTTTCAAGATGTGATTTTTTCCACTTGAATTTTCTTCAGTAAAGTCATTCAGAAATCAGATTGCTATTGTGTACTTGCGCAAGTTTGTACTGCTCCCATGCTAGGCAAATCAGAAAAGATCTTGATGAGCTTGAATAGCAAACAGGAGCCACTTTGCCAACTGGCGAACACAGAACTCTTACCCCAAGGAGACAAAGAAAATTGTAACACCGAGAAAATGACAAAAGCACGTTTGGGTCTGATGCCTTAGTTGATGACAAAAGCACGTTTGGGTCTGATGCCTTAGTTGAGTGGTTCTGAGTTTATGCAACCACGCGAAGCCTTATTTCTTAGCTTGATGGTCACTTACTGCTCAGGGGAAAGGTCCTTTTCAAGATTCAAAATTACCAAAAAAGACGTAAAGGGTGGTTATCTTCCAGGAGAGGTTGTCCACACTAAGCATTCGGTGCATTAAGAGTGACAAACTTAGGCAAACAAATTGTAATGAATTCTTATATAATTTTGTTATGAACAAGACAAGACAGTCTTTTTAACTGTTTACTGTGTTATGTTCAGCCTCACTTGATTCGAATATTGTAGCTTTTTATTCCTTTATACGTATTTCAATAATGACAGCATAAGCGAAATTTAAACCTGTCCAGTCGCCACGGTGGGCATTGGTGAGCTCAGCCCTTCCAAATGTATATATGAAACACTATAAATCAGTAAAGATTTTATCAAATTTTCAGTATCAAACCCCTTGCGCAAATTTAAATCCCCTATTCAAGACTTTCTGGCGACGGTTCTGGATTTTAAACCTCACATCTTTTCACGCGACAGTTTAGTTGCGTTCGATTCTTACCAATCTGAAAAGTAAGTAACACGCGGATCATGAACTTAGCAATTATAACCATTTGGGTGCGTTTTACGTGACGTGTTTTGCTCGTGTGTGTGAGATTTTTACAGCCGTGGTAAGCGAGTTGCAACGTGGACCTCACGTTGTGCTTTAAAGTCTTTATGCCGCCGCACATGCTATATAGGTGCAGTGTGTTTGTTTTTTTTTTTAACACGGATAAGAAAATACAGATGTAATTCTTATAAAAACCGTAGGCCATATGTTTTGTCAAATATTTCAATTGTGGCGATTTCGGTTGGTTGCCTGTGGCAATTAATAATCCTGTTCCCGCCAGCCAAGTAGGATTTCAACAGTACCGTGCAACTGAACGCTTTTACGTCGAAGGCAGCAACAAACGCAGTGATCGTGGGGCTCTCCGGTAATGATTTTGATGTTTTTACTGACCGTACTTTCACAGCGTCATTTTCGAATTTTTTCAAATTGATCAACGCTTGCCGTTTTTCCCTCGCAACAGTGGGAGATGGGGCCTCACAAGTGGATTAGCCTGGGGCCTCGCATTAGTTAAATCCGGCCCTGAATGGAATGTTTCATATCTTGTGCAAAAAAAACAATTTAAATTTTATTTGCTTTATTGCCCCTTGGAATTGTCACCAGTGGTTTGCGGTCGCCTGTGTTAGTTCACACTGCGCCGCACGACTGCTTTTGTAGCGATGCTGCGACGGTGGCTAGCCAATGTTACGAACTCCATTTGTGAATCTTTACCTTGCGCTCATTCATTAACGCTGAACACGTTTCAGTAAACATAAAAATTTCCGTTTTTCCAAGTGGTCTGTCCAGTGTCCAACTTGGGAAGAGTGTGCATGGAAAGAGAGTCAAACTGACTTTGCCACTTAGCCAATGTACCTTATGCGAGTGGTTTGCAAAATCTTTGGTCACCTTCCTACGTGCTTTTCCTTAAAGCACATAATTCCACAAAAACGCGTTCTTTCAATGTTGTTGTGAATCACGTGTTTGAACAATCAGCATCTACGTCACCACGTTTTCGGCGTCACCGGTTGAAGCCGCGAAAGCCGGTTGCGAATGCACCAGGTTAGTTGCAGTCATTGGGGACCGTGCAGTGTGGTTACTGATATTGTTTATCGCTTATGAACTGCACGCAGTGCATCAACGTTACGTGAGAAACCAAATAAGAAAAGAGTACCCAACACTCCATTTTTTAAGCTGTTAATGCTGTTCCTCATGTAGCAGCGCGGCGGCTGCTACATGCGACGCGCTAAGCATAACATCCGTAGTAGCACGAAAGCTACAGGGAGCTTGCTTTAGCCTAGTGCGTAGGTGCGCAGTCAAGCCGCTTCTTCACTCAAACATAAACCGTTCTCAGTTGCACAAGTTTTCTTGAAGTACATTTTTATAATATTCCTTCAATGTAAGTTTATCAACGATGTATGTGCATTGCATAACGACTCATTTCTGTAACAGCATGTTTTTTATGTTAAGAATAAGAAAGTTTTATCTTCCATGCATATCTCCGCGGGTTACGTGTGGTAGTTGCTGTTGACAACCGCAAAACCGCTATTTCTATTTTCCCGTATTTTATAATGGGTGGCAACTGGTAATTAACAACTTGAATAAATCAAAAGTTACGTATAAGATTTCGCTCTTTTTGTCAAGTACTGCAATGCATATATTAACTACGTTTGCAACGCTAAACGAAGTCGCCTCCTTCCATTTTGGTAAGTTCTCGTTTCAAACATTTTCAAAACGTTAGTAGTATCTCGGCAATGTTTAGCATGACGCGTCCTGATAAATTACATTTATCAAAGTATTCTATAAACCCGACCTCATTTGAACCGTCAACCAACTCAAGGTTTCAGTTTGTTGCTTTCATAAAGTGAAGATGCTTCGAATCGCGGGCATACTTTGCTGTTTCTGCAACCGCCATTGACACTAAAGGCATTGTGAAGTAAACTGCCATTGTGCCTATTTTACACCAGACGACATCAAACCAACACAATATTTATAGTTTACTACTTTTGTGTATGATTATGTGCATTTTTAACTGTTCTGAATCTGTATGCTTATTTAGTGATGATGTTCGCAACTTATGCTGGCCTGGACATAGAAGCAACGCCCACGGCTCTACGCAGTGCTGTTCAAACGGTTTGTGTTTTGCACGAACGAAGGAAAATCACTAAAAACTTTTTCAATTTGATTTGTTAATCTAGTTTTTTTGCAAACACTGGCGTTTCACAGGTTATCTGCAAAAGAAAACGCAAACTGAAAAAAAGCGAATTTCACAGCTATACATTTCATGTGTTTCAAAGCGTGTGAAGATATTGGTCTTCGTGAAAAAAAGCTTTGTTTGTAAGACTGAAATATGGTGGTGGCAGATGACATCGCGTGAAAATTCCCTGCGAAAAGAACTTAGAAGGTTCGTTTCAAATACTATTTGAAAAAGGAAAATTACAGCGAAGGAAAGGTGTGCTTTAGCGCCGGTGATGTTTATTGTTCTGGTGCAGCAGCCGAATCAAAACGAGCTCTCTCCATGTAATTCATCCATGACGTTACGTGAATTTAGCCATGGACGTCTTTACTTCACAAGCCAGCACCTTTGACGATTACTGCCCTTTTGACGATTTTTTCAAGAACCTTGTAAACCTCAGAAATTTCTGTCTGTGTTTTCAACGTTTTTTGACCCACGTTTCGTTAAACGGTTTTCTACATGTCAAAAATGATTGGGCGAGCCCTCAAACATTTCAGATGTCGCATTAAATGTCACAACAAATACCGGGCACCCAACGTTTAGAAACACTGATCCAACGTTGCAACTACCTGTTATTATCGGGGAGTCGGAAATGATCGCAACTTGTTGTTGTACCTAACAACTAAACATGTTTTTGAAAATTTCGAGAGGGGGGCAATTGCCCGGTTGCTCATCCTGCTTGCGGGCCTGCACTTACCTATAGTTAAGTACACAAAAATCGGATTTCCGGGTTCTCGCTTTTAGCCAATAACTTCAACTCACCGACAACCTTGTTGCAACATATCGCAGATATATAGCCCAGTAAACAAAAGGAGCACTGATACGGTACCTGATGGCAGGGCATTGAATGTAGGTATCTCCAGAGTGTAACTGAATGTGATGATTCAACGCGTTTTTTTTGCTGCGAACAATCTTAATTATTTCATTGGATGCGATCAGTGCATAATTATTTTGGGGCGATGCGTGATGATGAACTGACCAAGAGTTGTTCTACCAATGACGCAACACGTTTTTTTTGCTTTTTCGTCATGCTTTGTCCTATACCAGGGGTCGGGAACCTATGGCTCTCGAGCCAGATGTGGTTCTTTTGATGAGGGCATCTGGCTCGCTTCATATTTTGTTGACACGATTGTTACGGATAACTTTCTGTAATTTTCCTACAAAACCATCAGTAACACCATGCAGCACCAGAATTCGCATTAACAGTAAAAAGCATGTTATTAAAGAGAAAATTCAGACATTACCATTGTTTAGAATTGTTAATTTTGCTTAAAAATGCACACGTTAGTTGAGTTAGTTTCATTAAGTGTTAAAAAATATTACATGGCTCTCACGGAAATACAATTAAAACATGTATATTTCATGGCTCCCTTAGCCAAAAAGGATCCCGACCCCTGTCCTATACAGTGGCACGTTACTGATACGTCAAAAAAAGAAATATATTTGCAATGTTTTTACACCAACTTCGCGCACAACTCTGTTTGAAATAGCACTGCGATCTTCTGCTCTCATTCGTTCCCTATTCCATCATTTCTCTTGTTGTGTGGCGACAATAGCTAGGCCAGAGGAGAGCAAATATTGTAACTGACGGGGTTCATTCGGTTTTAAAATGTGATAGCGGGGTGGATTGCGAAGTGACGCATGCATTGTTTAGTTAAAACCTGGGCTTTTATAAGGAATTTGAAAAATGATAAGCTCCATTGATATACTGTGGTGAAGTTCAGCGGGTACGATAACAGAGCGTGACGGGCCGTAGTTTGCTCGTGTCTAGTCCGAGCAGTCTTGCGTCACGTGTGCCTTCACGGCTGCTTTGCTGTGGCAACATAAGATGGCAAGAATACTGGGTTTGCAGTACTTGGTCACGTTTGAACCTCAGCGTGGTTTGCCTTAGGAATCAACGAGCAAAAACAACACAAAATTTTGATGGTTTTTGCAAAATAATTTAATGAAATGAAGTATCGGTGAATCTGTGATGCGTTTAGGTTATTCTAAAAATCACACTGCTTGTCAATTAAGCCAAATTCTGGTCAGCTCTCATGAGGAGCTTGTTTATATGTGTTTCGTATAGAAACAATTTATGTAACTATTGTATAGTACATCTGGGGGAATATCACACTGTTTTTTCCTGGAATCTCCAAAGTAGACGAGAGTTGCAGAAAAGTTATGAAGGAAATGTTGAAGACGAAAATCCAGTGCTTACAGTGTTATAGCGTGACGTTTAACGAAGAGCTGAAATTTTCGGGAAGGTTGCCGCAAAGACTTTTAATATGTTCAGCTCTTTGAAACCCAAAACTTTTTTTTCGGAATTTACGGGACGGAAAATTAGGAAATATACATTTTTGAATGCAGGCTAAAAAAAGTAGCCATATGTTTTACGAAATTCGTTTCGAGACACTCTTGACAACGTATATGAGCACATAGGTGCAAAAGCAGTTGGTAGTAACGTTTTTGAATACCCGACCAATTAAAAACTGTTATAACGTCTGAAACAATAGAACTTGACATCTTTCATTTTCTGGGCGCCACCGCAGCTGAGAGTTGCGTGGGGTGCTCATATACTTAGAAAGTACTTTGTTGGGACTTTTGCCGAAAATGATCCGCTGTGCACAACTGACAGATCGTATGATCTGACTCAGCTAAAGTATTTCAAACACTGTCTGAAACCTGACATATTGTTTTTTTCAGTAAATTGGTTTGCCTTCATTTTTCTGCTGCATCATTTTGATAGTTCAGTGAAACCAGGACGGATTCGTCCGTTACACCTTTTAAAAAGTTAAAAGCTAATTTTTTTAAAAAAGACGTTTTAAACTTAATTTCCAGCCTATAATTCAACACGTTTGGGATCTTTATGGCAAAGGTATTCTCCAAGGGTATTGTTTCATTGTATTGTTGCAGTCACTTCAAATCGGACTTGGAGTTCCGAAACCAAGCAGCTAACACGTTAAACCTTCAAAAGACACCAAATAAAAGTAGAGAGTAGCCGCCGAGTTCATTAATACTTGCTTCTCGTGTGGCTACTTTTAACAATCTCAACACGTTGAACCTTCTTTGGTACCTACAACCTTGAAGGTTCTCAACGTGCTTCCTGTTATGGTCCCTATCGGCGAACTCAACTTGTCGTACGGTGGCACATGTAATGCAGCCACTCCCCATCAAAATATGACGCACAATTATGCGTCTTGCGATCGCTTTGAACGCACCACTGGTTTTATAGGTGGAACCCCCCAAAAACTCTAAATTCATGGTCAAAGTGCTACAACATTTGCTATTGGCCCTGTAACGTACCGAGAAGCTTGTCACGCACAAACTACAGGGACTTAAATAATGCTTGGCACATGCAGATCTTACAAGCCCTCCTTAAAAAATTTACGTTCAGTTAATGATCCGTCGTTTTCACAGGAGATATTCAGTTTTTTGCTTAATGCTTGAGCGTTTTCAGGTCAGTATTCTGTGCCATCTATCTTTTGCGTAGAACGTGAAACGTCTCAGCATTTTTAGTGAACCACTACCGAGGTTTCTTTATGACCTAAACGAATGTCAAGCTTATAAAACGCGTCTGAACAAGTTTTATTGGTAGAAGGATACTGTTGCAACGACGTGAAAGCAAACAATCTTTCACGAATTTCGTTTTCCAGCATACGGTAGTTGGTCACAGGTTGATGCGCAAACACCCTATTCCATTGTTTCGTGCCACTGGCAGCTGTGACGTTGGATATTCAGCAACATAACATTGCCTTGCTGTACGCGCCGACTTTGTTTTGTCAGCTCCCTGCAAAAGGTTTGACGAGAAACCAGGTTTAATTTGGAAAATACTGTCTGAGACACCATTTCAAAGGCTCCACTTAAATTGACGCAAGGGTTTTCAAAAGATCGAAAATGTTGTGTTTCAGGTGTGTTGGTAGGCAACTGTTTAACAGAATCAGAATGTCTCAACTGTACCCTGGAACGCGAGTGGCTTATCCAAATGACCGAGGTAAGCGACAGTGCCTCATGCACCCTCTTTTGTTGAAACAAATGTGTTTCTGTTTATCAAAATAGCCTTGTTTTTTATCATATAAACCTTTACCTTCAGTTCAAGTAATTTTTGAAGTCCGAAACTCATGGTTTAAGAAAGGTGCTGCACCGCCAGGTCTTACGGAAAACCTTAGCGATTCCGTGAATTGGAAGAGACGCTGCTTACACATTTCAGTACTGATGATGCATTCACAAGATCACAGAAGCAAAATAGGGGTGCACCTGAATTAGAAACTACGTTCAGGCGTCTACGTTCATAAACGTGAACGAACTACAGAGAGTATACAATTTTCTTGCATGAAAAGTCCGACCCGTTCATTGCTATGATAATGATCCATGACCATCAAGGCCTTTTATACTCCGACCGAAGTCTGAACAAATGTTCAAAGTGTCAGCATTTTTGATTGCTTGACTTCCCCTAAGCGCATCGCATGCTTTGGGGGGCAACGCATTGTTCTTTTAACCGAGCGTCACCCGGTCTGCTGGGTGTTATTTTGTGCACAGAAATACCAAACGTTTCGAAACGTGGCAAGTTATTGTTTTCAATGAGCGACTTTAATCCAGGAAATCCTCAAACAAAATCTGTGCTAGATTATGTTGAACATTTGCAGCAAGTGGTGAAGATGTTCAAGACTGTGATGATGACTCTGGCTTAAAATTATCCAATTTTTATTTATAGTTGATTTTTCGAAATCGGTCAGCGGAATGTACGAATGTGCCGTTGAAAGCGGTTCTGGGAAAACTATTCTCGAGCTAAAAATCGACATCGACAAAACTGGACTGTATCGAAAAGCACTGAATTATGTTAGCGGTACCATCAATACATCAGGAGACAAACTGTGGTATCCCTATGTGTTTTCTGTTGTAGCCTATTAAGCACGGGTTCCGTTGGCTAATCTAAACCCTTTGCATTTTCATTCCATGTAAATATCTTTTCACATTGAGTAAGGCTTTTCACATTGAGTAAGGCGTAATTGATGATTGCTTAAATGCTAATTGCAAATGCAAATCCCCAAGAGAGATAAGTACTTGTAAACAGTAATACAATACGTTGTATCGCTTTTAACAGCTCTAAAAGGGAAATGCTTAAAATATCTAACGTAAGTAAAGTGTGATTCAACAATATCGCTGTGTTCCGCTAATTGTTGTGCATATTGTCTAATGTCTGCTATGTTGCAAACTACGCAGATTAAATGCTTTACTGGGGTGAAAAGGCACTGACAGTTTGAAAATCTTAGTGGTCAAAATTTGACAGGAATTTTGGCAGTATGAAAAAAGTCTGTCATTAAACATGTATGAGAACAAAGTTATTTTCACAGCAACTGTGTTTCTTCGGAACTCTCACCGCCTCCCAACATCAGTAGCTCTCCCCTAAAGGCAAAGTCGATCGTCAAGGGAGTTCAAAATCTTCCTGGCGGCTTAGCAAAGCCTTGTTTAATTGCCACCATGTGGGCGCTCGATTCAAATCTCAAAATGTGCTACAGTGTTGCATCTTTCGTGTACTTTCCAAATTAGATTTTTCCATAACAAGTAAACAGAATTACATGATGTTATTGCGTATTTGCCATCAATTTCTATTTAATATTTATATATGCTTTTGTATAAATGTAACATTCTTCTTAGAATTTATGTAAATTATCTGTTATAATAAAGCTATTACATGTATTACTTCAGTACACAATTTCGTGACGGCATTTTAAAAATTCGGTTGTGAGGTGCAATACATTTCGAGTTACTAACATTTGAGTATATGGCAGGTGGTTGTCGTTATCCTTTTAGCATGCGTGCAGACCAAGATGTTACATGATAGCCTACTTTACGATGTCGGTCACTAGCAGAAATGGTTGTCTCAAGGTTTTAAGATCAATTCCCACCAATAATTTAAAAAAGTTAGCCTACATTAAACCATTTGCAACAAAGTAAAATACTTATTGTTCGTTTTTTTAATTGCATGGTAAGTTTAAAAACCGTGTAATTGCTTGTTTTTTGAGCTAAATGTGCTTCTACTTGCATGTTTGCAGGAGTGGCAATGCGTTGGCAGCATTTTTTCGCTCNAACAAAGGTGGTGTGAAAATTGAGTCAGCAAATGGCTCTGAAACTGTGAGTTGTCAGCTCTTTGTGGTCATGAGCGACGGCAGCAAAAGACAAGGCTCGTTCAGCGCTTCTCAGCTCTCTGGCGCCCGTTTGCAGTGGAACGTTTCGATCAAAATCGACTCAGCCAATTTTGAGTTCAAACATGTGGAAAGAGCAAGCACGGTACACCTATGTGTTGCCTCGTCTTGTTTTGGTAACTTGGCTACACGTTTGGAAATATTGGCTCCCTACGATTATGAAATAGACTCTCTGCTCGTATAGATGAGGCGTGCATTCCCAACTAAAATGTTGTATCAGACGGTTCTGTCTTGCAGGTAGTTACATTAACAAGTCTGTTGCTAGCGATGCTGTAAGAATGCACATATTCCAGCAAAATGTCTAGTGTCAAGCGTTTCGCAATTGATTGGAGTATCCTAATTGGCCGCAAGTCCAGACATATATTTGTTCCTTGATTGGTTAAGGCACCGCGAAAAACCCGATCAATTAAAAAAATGTTAGGTTGGCCGTTAAAATGAGTTTCATCAGGATGCGGCATGATATTGTGATTATACGCTTTCCAGAATTTTGTTGCAGGAAATGACGTTGGAATAAAAAAAAACAGTTTTGTGCTTCATATCAGCGACAAGCATGTTAGCGATGAAGGTGCTATTTGCGAAAAATTTGGAAGAGATTTTAGATGTGTTTGGCAAAAATAATTTTTTCTTTAAACACACAATTTACGCTAGAGGCAAATGGAAATTGTTGGAATTTGTGGACAAATTTTTGAGTAAAAGTGATATGTTGCAGTAAAATAGTGGTATTGAATAATTTACAAAGAAGGATAACTACTAAGCTTATTTGGTAAACATATTTTAAATGATGGCTCCAACGTTAGTTTTTTGTTATTATGTTGGTGTGTAATTAGTTGTGTTATAAGTTTCCGGAATTGTTTTAGGATTCGTCGCACTTTATTTACGCGGGGCTAAGCAAACGTACAAACAGGAAAAATTAAAAACTCTCCTCATTTTAGAAAAATAATTGCATTTGGTGATTGGCTACTCGTTGGCGAGATGCAGAGGCTTAGCTTTAATTTACATAAGGACGAAAACTAAAGCAAGTTCTTCACTTGCGCTGGCAGCATTTCCGTGACATCAAACTCGACATCGACTACGTGGATAAAGTGATATGGCCAGTGATAGAACTGCAGAACTACCGAGGGACACCGAAGACTATGCTAAACAGGAAACTCGATTTGTTTTCTGTATTCGAAGACGCTGGTTTGAAGCTTCACTACAACGAAGAAAATTCTCAAAAGGTAATTTTATTCAATCGTGGTTTTAAGCACCGCATTTGCAATTGCGTTCATACTCGCTACTTGGGGGCGCCGGCAATTGCGAATGTAGTTTTGAGGCGAGTTTTATGATGTTCATCTGCATTATTCGTTCATCCTTCCCTGCTCCACTTCTCAAAAGCGTGCTTCTTTCTATGTCTCCCTCGGCTTTTGAAACTCGCCCACATTTTGCAAACATGAAGTATCTTAATTTTCATGTGTGAAAAACCGGTGCTTGTCACATCTGGTCGTCTTGGCTTTTGTACCACTTCTGTACGAAGAACGTTCCAAACGAAGTTTGGAAAACACATTCACTACCGGCTCCTAATGAGCTACAAAGAAGAATAGATTTTTCAAGTCGGTTCACTTACCTTTACGTTTGTATCTGAGGTAATTTTTTGATTGTTAGGTGCAAGACCCAACTCCCGACACTAGCTGGACAAAAGCGGACATGTTTGCAGTGATGAACGACCACTTTGACGAACACGATGCCAGTGACCAAAACATTTGGTGTTTGATGGCGAACAAACCACCGGACAGCAGATATATGGGCTTTTCCTTTGACAACAACGGGAAACGAGGATTCGGACTTTTCTCTGGGTGGGCAAACAACTCATGTTTATTATGGCATGTTTATGGCATTACTGTAAGATGTACGTATATGGCCTAGTTCAGGAAAAGATTTGTAAAAGTTGTAGGCTGACAGTGTTCCACCCAGTAAATTATAAAGTCTTCTAAAAATGCTCTAGTATTGCAAAACTCATTCTTGAGTTTGGATGGGATCTTATTTTGGGAAAAATAAAAGTATCGGTACGTTCGAGTATTCCGGGGACAAGTATCCTTTCTTTTTATTCAATTGCGTATGCCGATCTTTTTTCAGTTGCTTGTGGTGATTTCTATTTTGCATACGAATCACGTTTTTGTTAATGGGTTAAATTTGTCACCAACGAATGACATCAACTGGTGCTAAAGTGGCTAATCACTCTCTAGTCCCTGATGCAGAAGAGATTCTGTAGTGACAACATCTTGTTTATGGAATGTCTATCACAATGATTAACAAAAATGGAGTTTGCGCCATAAGTAGATTTTGTGACTGTGATTCCAGGGTTGTCATTCTTGTTAATTTTCCGCTGGTAGCTTCTGATAGCCGATTGGAACGTTTACAGGGTGTTTTAATGAAAATTACGTGTTCTTATCATGGTAAAACGTATGCATTTCCTTCAAAAAAATAATACCTTCGTGTAGTGAGAAGCCATTTAGTGCAAGATTTATCCATGGTAAAAAAATATTTATCGAAAAATCAGCACATTAATTTGGTTGAATTTGAATTGGACCTGACTAAAGTACTGGAAGATGTTTTCAAAATTTTTTCCTGTTAAATGTGTTTGTCACACAATTGCAATGACAAAAACATTTCTGATCCCAGGCACACTTCTTTTGATGGAAT
>JGI24158J21664_10008931_pt1 | contig 13367 bp, 8 predicted proteins | sample Ectturendosymbi3_FD_21664 | JGI IMG/M metagenome (IMG submission 21664) | reverse complement strand
CAAACAAGTACATCACGTTGAATCACGAATGGAATATTACTGGGAATTACGCAGTAAGAATGCACAAAACATTAAAGCACTAATGTGTCCACTATAATATCTTTCTCTTTCGTGATATGCAATGTTCAGGCGTAAGCAACCAAAGGATGGAACAATTAATGTCAGAGACTGCTTTGCCAACAAACAATACAAATCATCAGTGTAGCAAACAACTATCAAGTTGAATACAAAATTAACAAAAAATCTTAACATTGGTTTGCTTTTTCGTTTAAGGTTTTGTGTCACATTTTTATCAGAAATTATGCACACGCTGGTGTCTTCGATGTAATTAATATGAACTTGAAATTAAGGCTCTTTCTGGAATCTATAGAATTAGACAGATTTTCGAAACTTGGTTTTGAAACCTCAGTCTGCTGATCATTTTTAATAAGAAGTTATCAAGCACCACAGTGGTTCAATATGCTGGCAACTTGTGGTCACAATTGACATTCACCATATACTTCACAGCGCTGGTTCAGGTCGGACTGGAACGTACATAGCAATGGACGTTTTGTGTGATCAGCTTGATTCGGAAGGGAAGGTTGATGTAAAGAAATGTGTCAAAGAAATGCGACTGTGTCGAAAAGAAATGGTTCAAACTGCGGTACGTTAACCACGGATTTGAACCTCTGCTATAATTTGTAAACAAATTTAATTTCAAGTTGCTTACGGTTTAAAATACAAATGAATATTTTTCTTATAGTTTAATATACCTATGTACAAGCATAGCCTATATCAGTGACTCAAAATACTTTCAGCATCGTACGGTTTAAAATTTCGAAACGTTTCAGCAAAAGTGCTAAGTGTTTTGCACACAAGAATACTGCATGGAGTGTGCGCAATCGCTCTTGACAAGTTTGTTTAATTTCTTTTCTATACAACATATAAATTGCTGTTGATCTTTGTAAGCAACGTTCCTGATATTTTAGTTGCTCATTTTGAATATGTCTAACTTATTCTTATCAGCCAAATTAAATTATTGAAACCGTTCGTAAAAGGCCAAAACTTTTTTCCAAGTCACGCAGTTTACACCGCAACATAACTGTAATATTATCGTAATTTGGCGCAAAAGTTTGAAAATGCATATTACAAAGAGAAGCGTTTTAGCATAAAATGTTCGAAATAGTTTTCGAAGTGATTTCTGTACTATTTCAAAAAGCAAAAGCCTTGGCATTTTCGCAATGTATTGTAGTCAAAGCACACATTAAAAACAAAGCAACCAAGTGACTGTAGTCCTGGTTTTTACAACACCGTAGATAGCTGTTGTGCTAATTTGCTCATGTCTTTGTTTTTTTGTAAAATAAATATTGTTACTAGTGTCTGAACTTGTAGATTAAATCAGTTTGTGTTTCCATCCTCGGGTGCCATAACATTTTCCAAGGGTGACACAAAAAGACGACGTTGATAGTTTTAAGTGATGTGCTACAGCAAAACCAATTTGGAGTGTCACTAAGCCAAACTACCCCAAGTCCATCCAACTTGAAAGTACATCATATGCTTTACCACCCTTATCTTGTTGAAAAGTTTCTTACGATTTCCCTCTGGTTTCTTCATCAAAACTTTTTAGTCATTTCAGCACTTAGCAAAGTATTTTCAACAAAACTAACTTGATGTGCTTTGGTAAACAGTGAACGAAGTTGCTATAGATTCTTATTGCAAACAAAACAGCCGTAATAATCGAAAACATTTTATTCAACGTTTCGGCTTATGCGTAAGCCATCATCAGGTATAAATGAAATGCAACAGTTGGTAACTTGATGTGGCTCAAATTTAACTACCTGCAACCTGGTCAATCCACCCCCATTCACAAACAGAGCGCATGTCTGGTGCTAGCAACTGAAAACAGCCCAAATTCCACCAAAATCATCAAGGACTTTGAGTGTTGGAACCATATCTTCTCGTACAATCACTGGACACGTGAAAATGGTGAAAAAGAAGTGCTGCAATTTATCCTTGAGTACAGGTTTGGCAGGTTTTTCGATTACTTGTCCAGGTCATGAAGTCCAACAGTGAATGAAACCGAGCGCGCATGCTTTAAATCAGTGCTTCCCAACCTTTTCAAGCTTGCGGCTCACTTTTGCTGACAGTTTTTATGAGGCCCACTCTGAGATATTCCGGTAAAACGACGCCGAAATTCATTGAGATATGAGAAAGAAATAAAATGGGATGTTGGAATGTTTCAATTTAATGGCCTTTCTTCACGTTTAACCCCTCTCGTACTAACAGTGACATACCCTGAACTCAGTAACGATCTGAAAAGCACGTTAATTTGTGACACAGGAGCAGTACGCCTTCATTCATCGATTAATCTTGGAGCACGCGGAACTACCGGACACCGATCGAACCGCAAATGAGCTCATATCCTTTACGCCTGAGAAGACGTGAGCATGAGAAGCATTAGGGTTTTTCCAGCTCTGACGGGTTTCGTATGTTAAACGCAATCGGATATGACTTGAGGTGTTATTAACAGCAGGTTTTATTTGAAATTAATCTGAGAGTGCCAGCAGCAAGCTCTTTTTCTTATTTGAATTTTCGCTCACCATCAGTAGCATTCTTTTCCTCAAACAAGTATGATAATGATGCGAAGATCAGCTTATGACGCATTCATAAACACTGTACAATATGACAAGCTAGCTATAGTAGTTTTGCAAATCTTCGAACCTGAGTTGTTTTAAATTAGAGTCTTGACAAAAAGCCCTACCAGATATTTATGTGCAATTTTCGGTTATGCGCTGGTTCGCGTGAAAGGGCATAGGAATATTGTATCTTGCAAATTAACAAACTGCTAAACATACCTCACAATATCCAAATGTGCGATATCAAATATTATATTACGATGTATCGGCATCAACAAAAAATATTTCATAATATTCTGTGAAAAAAGTGGTAAGCCAGGAAAATGGCAAGATCTCATAATTACGAAATTAAAAACTTCAATAATGCAAGAATAAGAGCAACAAATTAATGGAAATTCAAAATAAAGAAAATATTGAATAAAGTGAAGCAAATCAACCGGATTGCTTTTACATAGCAATAGATATTAATAATACTAAAACGTCCAATAGTTTAGCTAGAAGCGTTGGTGTAGCTCGCAATTTAAACAGTAGAAAGCACTACTTGACATAAAATGATTAGTTTTTTTTCAAATCGGTCAAGTCCGTTTGAGAAAGACCGCAACAAAATTTGTATTGCCATTGTATCGCATATTTAACGAAACCGTGACAAGCTATTCAACAGATGCAAGTTTTTATTAAAAAGAGATCGAAGTTCTTTAGAGCTGTGAGCACCTGGGGATATTCGTGGCAGATGGACCAAAGTCACACTTTCGCCAAGTGTTTTCCTACAGTTCTTTACTGATTTCAAATATAAGCCATGCTCCTTTTATTACAGAGAAGAAATTGCACAACATGAGCTTTTTTTACTGGCTAACGTAAATGCATGGAACAAGTCGAGAGGTTGGTAAATTGCTTTATGTTTCTTTCTTTTTTTGAACAACTCTTTCCAAAAAGAATAGCTCCCTAGCTAACATACAATTATTTGCACAACTCTCTCCAAAAAGAATAGCTCCCTGGCTAACATACACGAACAATCATTTTAAAGACTATTTTTCATTTCGGCTTATTGCATTCTTAATCCAAATTATCATCTTACAATAGGGCTGGGCTAAAATACTAGTGCATTGATAAAACTCTGTATTTAACCATTTTTGAGCAACGAGAATAATTCTGAGACGCACAAACCATGAAATAATCTTTGTTTAGGAAACAAGAGCGTTGTTCGATTGCGGCAAAGCTTCCAGGAAGTTGTCACAAAGATGAGAGCTTTCAACGTCGAGGTAAGGTTTCCCTTCCTGACATGATACCGCTCATAAAAACGTGACAATGATATTTCGGTGCTAGGTCACGAAATAACGAAACTTTCGTAAGAATTAAGTATGGAAAGAAAGCTTTGCCAAGTCGAACAGGAAATAACAACGCAAATACCGCTGACTTAGTAAAAAATTTGAGGCTTCGAAACCATCTGCTTTGATTTTCAGCCAACATCTTCAAATGGATTGGTAAGGTTATGGTAGAGGCATGCACTCGACACATTTTCACTCAGAGCTTACTTTTCGCTGAAGGAGCCACAACGGCCATTCAACCGTCCAAGCGTCATATGCAGATTGACATGTTCTTGCGGTGAAACATGTGCTAGATATTCTCACCTTTATGTTAGTTGCAGACTGAATGCACACAAAAGATACCCGGACTCAGAAGTGCGTAAGTGCACCAAGTTTTATCTTAATCATGCTTTAAATTTTAATGGAAATGACACTTTGGCCTCAGCGGGTGGTTGAAAGTACTTCGTTGACTTAATATCGCTTCTGATATAAGAAAATCGTTCCTGGTTCAACACTCATGCGTCATTTACACCATTGTTTGCATTTGCACGTTTGAGATTGATTTAGTAGCTTTTCCACTAAATCAATCTCAAAACGGGTCTACTGTCTCTTGAATCAATCTTGTCTACTAAATCAATCTCAGAACATCTCAAAGCTTTTCTCTACCTACAGGTTCACATGCAGATACTTTAGGTGATATGTAAGCATTACCTTCTTTTTGTGGTGTTTCCTTCCAACCATGTGTGTGTTGTGGTCTAACGCTTGCAATTTTTTTATCATATTTTGCTGACGGTGAAAAGAATTCTTATGGAAATCCCCAGCATGGTTTGAGTCTGAGCAGTGTCTTTTGCGTTGTTGTTCCTAATTTTTGATAAAAGTGGATCTATACTAATAAACAGCAAATGTAATAAATCATTGCTGTAAGTTCATTAAAATTCCCAAGTCCATCAAGACCAAACTGCTGTCGTACGCAGAAATAAGGGGATATCCTTGGCAGATGGAGAGAGTACTTCAGAGATCTTTGAACAAAGCCACGTTCACACCATCGGATGTACAGGAAGTGCATTTGGGTGAGGAAAATACTATCACTGCAGCCGAAGTCTTCCTAGCTGTCAAAACACTGAAAGCTGCGAGGGCGCATGTTGTGATGAAATACGACCTGAAATGCTCGAGGTCATGAATAGAGAGAAGATCATTGGCTACCTCGCGTGTGTCAAGTGAAATGGCGTTCAGGAAGGGCCTTGTAACGCGAGCAAACTCGGGTGATTATCCCCATACAAAAAAAAGGAAGACAGGAAGAAATGCACTAATTGCCGGGGTATCTCTCCACTTAGCTTCCATGGAAACGTGCATGCCAAGTGCCCTGAAACAATGCAGCGAAATAATTTAATCAAAACCGGATGATACCCAATGCGGTTGTCGTCCTGGCCGTAGCACCATCTAGTACAGACTAAATTTTCACTCTACAGCGAATTTTCGAGAAATCTGTAGAGTATGCAAAGATGTCTACGCATGTTTTTCGACCTTGTGAAAGCACATGAGCTGTCCCTGAAGAAAAGCTCACCACTCCTCCTCATAATCTATATGCATTGGATAGACAGTAATAGTCGAGGCGACGAGAATGTCATGTTGGAAAGTGCAAGATGAACAGGACTTTCTCTTTGTGAACAANTTGTTGCTACTTGAATCTTTTCAACAGGGTCTTCAAAATGCATCTGCACGGGTTTTCAGCTGTAGAAATGAAAACTAGCCCTAAAAAGAATGAAGTATTATGTCCCTCCTGAAACCCAAGACAGTGCGCGGTTCAATAAAAGCCAGTAAGCTGCAGCAGGTGGAAAAGTTCGAGTATCTTGGGACGGAAGACGGAACAAGGAGATTGATGCAAGGATTGGTAGAGCAAATGCAGTTCTGCGTAAACATTATAAATCGCTCTGCGGTCACAAAACGGGAGCTTTCAAACAACGCAAAACTGTCAGTTTCAAATTAGTCTTTTTCCGATCCTCAACTATGGTTATGAATCTTGGGTAATGGCCAAACGAGTGCTATGTCATGTGCAAATGGCAGAGATGAAATTTTTGCGAAGAGTTCATGGCGTGACACTTCGCGACCAAGTGCACAGCTATGAAATTTGTGAAAACCTGAATGTTGAACTACTTATCTTCCGAATCTCAGATACGATGGTTCGGTCACGTGACCAGGATGTCCCAAGTAAGATTGTCGAAAACTATCGGCTACGCCCACGGGAAAGCGGCACAGATTTCAACCAAAGACCAGTCTTTCAACCAAAAACCAGTGATTGCATCTTTGATCTGGCTAGGTCCTGTCTTTGTGTGGAGCCAGAAAAAATATCAGAAGTTGCTGAAAACTGTGACGTGATTCTAGACGTCCTGGGCATAGGCGTAGCCAGGGGGCCATGCCTCCCCCAATTTGTAGAACATATAGTCACTTTGTGGTTTGAGAGGTGGTATCCAAAACAAAGTAGTAGTATTCGCCTCAAATCAAACATTTTGGCTCCCCCCAATTTTTTGCCCCCCCCCAATTTTTGGGCTGGCTACGCTACTGCTCCTGGGCCTAGTTCCACCGCAACCTACCCAGAGAAAAAGCTGGTGTGGATATGAATGAATGAATGTTAAGTAAATCCGGGTTTTCACCGGTGGTTTTCAATACAAAACTATGGTTAAATGATGTGGTTTCTTTCTAAAATTCAGTTTCAAAAAAATCTGCACAGTTTTATCCATCAGTTTCACGACGGTGAAACGCTCTAAAATTTCATTTGAAACGTGATCATTGCATTTTTTCTGTTTTTTTCAATAACATAGTCATTTTGACTTTAGATTTCGCATGTTGCCGATAGATGCATTATGGCAGAAAGTCCTGGTGTAGAACAAGAGGACAAGTTCTGGGAGATGGTTGTACAGCTCCAAACAGAGTTTATCGTGTCACTGGAAGGAAAAGTGGGTTATTGTAGTTAACAGTAGATTCGCTTGCTATGAAGTTTAGTAAAAAGAGACAAGCTTGAAAAGAAAATGATTAACAATTCATCATCACCCGTGGCCAAATTGAACAGATTTTACATTTTGTGTGTTTCACGTTCTTGTTACATATTTGAAACACCTTATTGCTGAGGTTACACTTTCTTTGTAGCAAACATTGCTTAAAGTCTTGCGCTCTTTTCAAAGTTGTTGTAGCTCAGAGAAACACAATATGCACGGAAATAGTGATCAAAAAATTTACGATGAGGAAAATGTTGGGTACTAATAAACTCTTTTCGCCAGCAATTCTCTTTCGATCAGGTTTTAGAATTAAAAGGTTTAAAAAGTATCAAAATCTAATAAAAACTCAATGCCTCAAACACAATAAACTTTCACAGATAAGATAGCAATTTGCTTTTGCTCTTGCATAAAAGCAAATATAGTTTTAAGACAATGTACAGTGTCAATCGTTGCAAAGAGTTGTGAACGGGCATCGCGTCTTCATTGTTTTCAGAATGACATTCTCAGTGTCTCGCATGGCGCAGCAAAAACTTGCACAGAGAACATCTTACTGGAAGTCTCTTCTGTGAAGAAGATGGACAACTACACAGTTCGAAAAATCAACCTGACCTCCAAAGACAGCAAACAGGTTTAGTCTATAGCTAGACTGTCAACACAATAAAGGCGAGATAGAGCATAGCTTTGGCGAGATAGAACATGGCAATCTTTATTGTTGAAAATATGCCGAACGATCAACACTACTGCTGTCTTGGAAACCCTTAGCAAAATGTTACTTCAAAATTGGGTGTTACTTCTTGACAGAAATGGATCAATCACCACTGTATTTGTAATTGAATGGAATTTAATTACAGATTTTCATGTAATTGTAATTATAACGGAAATATTTCATTCATGTGTAATTGTAATTTGCAAAAAAAATGTTGACCAAAGTACAATTTCATTTTTCTTCGATCAATTTCACAGGGTTCGAACAGATGCGTAAGCAAAACCAGTGTTACACTTGCCATGTGACCTGCTGCAGTTCTGTTTGTAAGGTGGACGCACCAAGCTTGCGAGGCGCTCAGCAAGGCCACAAGACACAATGAAAATACACGCCAGCTAGACTGACCGATACACAGGGAAGACCACGTGCGATGCATGTTCATGACCCATTGGTTTGACACCCAATGAGAATTCGTGCAATAATAGAACCACAAAAGGCATGTTTGGAACGAAATAGCGTTCGCCGCAGGGGGCACCAACGAAGCTCTATCGTGGATAGGTTAAAAGCGCTAACAAGTGGCTGCAACATTCAAACCCCTGCAATGTATAAGTAACTATTTTGCTGTGCGTAAAGTTAAAACAAGGCAAAATGTGTTGTGTGCTCAGTGTGCTGTGTGTAATGCACAAAAAATTCACCGAGTTGAAGCAGTATTAATTTGCGTGAAAGAGTGCTTTGTTAAATTTTGAATAATATAGTAAGTTAAGTCTTTGTTGGGTATGGTAGAGTAAATTTTTGTGTTTACTTATTCAATCTTTATTCATTCCGGCAAATATAATACAGAAATTATAGCATTTTGAAAACGAATGGTCAAAAAAACTCTTTTTAACCGTTTATGAATCATTTTTACCACAGTTTTCCAATTTTTTCAAAATTTAACAAGTATTTGGACGTACGACAACTGGAGCAATTCATATTTTGACTTGAGGCAACATTTGTTAATCATTTGTTTGACACTGCATGTATTGCTTTTAATAATCTGTTACAAAAAATTCATTTGCAATTTATCTTTAATTAAAAGTTTAAGAGTAATTGTAATTGTATTTTTGATTTTTCTACACAGAATAGTTGTATTTAGAATCTTGAAAAATGTGAAAGAGTAACTGTAACTGAAATACTGTAATGTGCTTGATTCAACTCGATTTGTTTCCAAACTCATAATGACCACTGTACCCTTTTTCTGCATTTTATGTGCTTCAGAAGCTGGCCACCTGCACTCAGCTTCAAGTTTTCGGATGGGAAAACAAACCTCCAGCTGAACAAGAAACAATCAAACTTATTGCGGAGCTGCAAAATTGGGCGCCGGAAAATTTAAAAACCATCCTTATTTATCACAAGTAAGTTAAACAATGCAGTCCAGAACATTCAGAAGGAAGATCCAAGCTCACCATTTTGCGGTAAAACATCTTGCAAGGCTTAAACTTTGAATGCTTTCATAAAAGCTGAATTGTCGTGGAATTGGTGAACGGATGCCTTGTCGTCACATAAAATCTCAAACCAACATTCAAGGTTCTCTGATACTGAGTGTTTCAAAATTGGCGCCTACCGCCGGTTAGCACTCATGGCTTTGCCATACGTCACCGTTTGCTCTAAGAAGGCCCCATTCATTAAAATATAAAGATTGAAAAGATTGAAACTCCGTTTGCAAAAACATCGCACAAAAAATTCTTACAAAAAATAAACGTAAAAGCTTTGCCATGAGCGGTGAGGTTTATCAAGGATACGAAAGGGCTGATTACCGCGTACGAAAGCGCTGAGTCATGATTTAATGCATTTATTCATACACGAAGTGCCTTACAGTAAACACAGCTTTTCAGCATAGATTCATAACTTTTTCAACGCTTAGAGGGCAAAGGTAGCTTTAAATAGAAAGAAAGAAGGTTCAACGCCTTTTCTCGCAAAATCTACTGCACCATCAGGTTTCTGCCAATCTTAAACAATAAGGAAGAAAACACTACTTGAAATAGTTAGAAAAGGATTCAAAGGCCAGTCCAACTTGAAAACAAGCACACCTCAAATAATTGTGACATTTAGATGTATTGTGTCACTCAAAACTATTCTGTGTCACAGGAAGTTAATCCTACTTGAGATAAACTTGTATGTTGCAGCAAAGGAGACGGCAAAGCTGGAGTTTTGGTGGCTCTGATCAATTTGCTTGAACGCCTTGAAGCACGAAAAAGAATTGATGTCTTCAGAACTGTCAAAGACCTCCAAGAAGTCAACCCAAACATGAACCTCACTGCGGTACGTTAAAAGTGGAACTCACCATTCGTCGCCCACATACTTCATTTTTTAACCTATATCCAATTCACAACCGTTCTTCCTTGTCACTGAGGCGTATAAATTCAACACAAATGGAAAACACGTTCAAGACCTCCTCTCTATAGCATGTTGAACAAGTGCTTAATAAGAGTGACCTCGGCATGTGAACGCTTATGCCACATGAAACCGTGGCTGGCTGAAAGTGCTTTCCGTTGTGTCTCTAATCACTTTGCAACGCAGTCTGGCTGCAACACAACTCTCTACACGTAAAAATACGAAAGGAAAAATAGCTTGTTTGGTATCTCGAAAATGTTTGGAAAGAAACACCTACGTGTATTGTGCAAAATTGTGATGTCTTGCGGAACTTGAAGGATTTTTTCACATAGTTGATGAAATTGTACATCAAATATATACTTTGCACACGCCAAAAGCTGTACAAAACTAGTGTGTCCTTCATTTTAGGAAAGCCAAAAATTATAAAAATGTGCGTCGGTTTTTTGCTTCTTTTATATGTGCCCTTGAAATCAATTCCATTGTAGATTAAGTAACTTTAAAATTCATCACCTGTTATTTCAAGAACGAAAACCTAAAGCAATGTCACTATGCCTTTACAAGATGATCAACTTACGCAAATGTTCATATTTTTAGATGAGAAAGTTACTCCTATCAGAGGTTATTGGACATCAACTTCATGAAAAAATTAAACTGATCATTTGGCATATTACAGTTTAAAGCATTTCCATACTTTAGACCTCACTGTTTAAACAGTAGAAACACCAAATGCCGGAAATTCACTTATTTTTAGGAAAATAGAGAATATAAACTAACGTGATATTCTACGTAAGCATAAGCGTACGCCAAAGAGATGCAGGGGATTCGGTCGCATCCCCATTACTAGAAAATTGGCCGTTATTAGGGCAAAAATTCTCAACATTTCGGCATATTATTCAACTGCATGCACATTTGAGCGAGGTATTGTCTTTTTTGCCATCAACGGCAAAAAGTCCTATTTTGCCTTCTTTTTGCCTCTGATTGGAAAATAGAAACTGCCTTTAAAAGTTAACTGGAATCATTTGGTAATTCTAACAGCCTTCATAAAATTTGGGCCCATTCAAGAACTTCACTCAAGTTTTGGGTAAAATTAGAAACATTTGGGAAAATTAGGAGAGTTTGGGTATAGTCTAACAGCTTCCATTAAATCTGGGCAAATGAGAAAAGCTTCATTCAAATTTGGGTGAAATTAAAAACATCACATAAATTGCAAACACAAGAGCTTCATTCAGTTGTGGGCAACCTCAAACATTCTTACTGAAAGTTGGACTATGCAGAATAGCCCCATTGAAATTTGAGTACATTTAAAAGTGTCTGGGTGAACTACAGTATAAGAGCTTTATTCAAACTTGGATAAAATTAGAATCATGTGGGTAAATTTTAACAACCTCAATCAAATATGAGCAAATTATAAAATCTCCATTCAACTTGGGTAAAATTAGAAATACTTCCATAAATTGAAAAATTTCGGTAAATTCCAACAGACTAAATCAACTTCGAGCAAATAGCATTTGCTCCATTTAAATTTAGGCCAAGTAGAATTGGGAAATATGCAAAAGCTTCATGAAAATTAGAAACATTTGTGTAAATTAAGAGCCTCAATCAAATTTGGGTAATTGAAACAGCTTCATTCAAACTTGTGCAGAATTGGAGCCACCTGGGTAAATTAAAAGAAGTTCATTCAAATATGCATATATTACAAACATTTGGGAAATTCCGAAATGCCAGTTAAATTGAAAAAACCTCATTCAAATTTGGGTGGAGTTAAAAATATTTAAAAATTGGGAACATGTAGTGGGAACCCACCATTCCAACCAACCCTAATTTTTGTAAACAACAAAGTGCTGATGCTGTAAAGCAGCTGTGCCCAACCCAAATGGCTCACTAAGCCAAAAATTACGTCACTATCTTGAGTAGGGTTGCACACTGAATGGCATTATTGAGGGCCACACATTGAATGGCTTACTTTAATTTTATCAAATTAAATTTAACTTAAGCAAATATGTTGAAAGTGTTGGAATCTTAACTACAATGGTAACAGACGTCGTAAAGTGGCATAGAGANCCACCTGCATCAAAACTTCAAATTCAAGATTATCAANATAGGGACAGGTTGTCAGTATGTAGGGTACATTCGCTACAACGAAAACCTAAACTGGGCCGTACAAAAGCTTCGATTGGGCCGCACGTGGCCCAGTGTCCACGAGATGGACGTTGCTCAACTAAAATAATTAGGCATGCAGGTACCTTGATTTGCTTACAATGGTACGTTTTAGTCTTAACATTAAGATATACTGTTTGTAGGTTATTTGGGAAAAACAAGACCAAATTTGGGCAAAAATGTTTTACACCCCCAAAAATATGCACTCCCGTGCACCTATGTAGCCTACGTAAGGTTTTCATATCATTCGCAGGAACTCTACGATTATTGCTACAAAGTTACACTGACCCAGCTGGCGGCCTATGGGACTTACGTCAACTTCTGAAAAGACTGTGACGAAAAGCAAGGAAGAAGATCGAAAATAATTCAACAAGAAGAGCTTCAGTTCTTAACTGTGTAAAAGACGCAGATAGAAATAACAATAATGACAACTCTATCAACTTTGAGGAAGTCGTTTGAAAACATTACTGCAGAATGCAAGAGAATGACGGGTTAACATGTACCAACGCTTGAAAAACTGCTCCGTTGTAGTTTTTGCAATGTTTCAAAAAAACTGATCCTGCATATAATTAATCCCAAGCGATAAAAGACTGTTTGCTGTACCCTATTAACAGGGGCGGAGCTAGGGGGGTGCCAAGGGGGGCCACTGCCCTCCCAAATTTTGCCTGCCCCCAAAAATTTTTCAGGTCTCTTACTGAAAGTCTTACACAGACCATTGACAGCTCCCCTTGTTACATAACTGGCTCCTCCAGTGGCCCCCTCGAATGAAATGTCTGGCTCCGCCCCTGCCTATTAAGCACTTGTACTCAGGGCCGGCTTGAAGCCGATGCAACCGCTGCAGCTGCATTGGGTCACGCGCGTTTGGGATATCGGCGCTATGGTTTTTGGGCAGGTTGTGCATTTTTGATAGATACTCCTTACGCTCGAGATTTCAGCATAAATGGTTGATTAATCACATTGTTAGCAAACAATTAATGCTTTCGTTAGAACGAACGATGAATTGCCCAACTGCCGAACGTTGTCAAACGTGCTCAGTTCTCGTACTAGGACTTTATATCTGCGCTCTACCATGACCCAGTCTTTATGGATTTAATGTGGTTGTTAGTAGTGCCAGTTAGGCTGCAGCAGGCCTACAGCTATTGGAAACAAGGTGTGTAATGCTTCAACTCGCAATGAACAGGTGGAGACGAGTGTCTGTCGTATTAACTTTAATGGCAGTTCT
>JGI24158J21664_10008930_pt1 | contig 13368 bp, 6 predicted proteins | sample Ectturendosymbi3_FD_21664 | JGI IMG/M metagenome (IMG submission 21664) | reverse complement strand
AATGTTTGAAAGATGCTTAATTGCATCTGGTTGCCTAGCACCTTGGCTAGTCATGCTAAAGCATCACACGACTCCTGGTCACGTTTTTCGTGACATGGTTTTCGGAGTCAGCTGATTGAAATGATGGGGTTTGATTGGACATGATTCTTTTGAATCTGTTTTACTGGATTCGAGCTTGGGAGGTTTTCAGCAGGCTTGGCTTGTGTACAGTAATAGTTGTTATAGGCAAAACTTGCCTGTAACAAAGACAAGTTTTGCACAGCAGCAAAGTATTATCGCAACACCCTCAGTTAACCATATGAAGTAAGCCCAACGTAGACACGTCTGTCCCAGTAAAGCTTACGGGAAACAATTCTAGCTGATTTAACTAACATATAGAGTTTCAACAAACACTCGCTGTTTGCGGGAAATCTAGTAAAAACAACCAAACCTAGGATCCAGTACTGACAATATTGCTTTTTATCGGAGTTTTGCAGTGTGTGGTGGTCTTGTGTTGTTGCGAGCTTTTTGTCAGTGGAAAATTGAACATAAAATATGCACCTCTTTTTTCTTTTTCATTCTTTTTTTCGGAATCGCTTTCATACAGACGGCCTGTATCTCTCTTACGCCCAGATGCACGATATTGCCGTGTTGTTACTGTACTGTCAAGAGTCTATATTAGACATTTGCATTTCCACTCGCTTCAAGGTAAATTGTGAAGTTGTGCCTCAGTACAGTTTCGCAAAATTTTAGTTACATTGAGTCGTCATAGGAAAGAGTTGTGCGGGGCCCCCAAAAGCGCGGGGCCTTAGGCCATGACCTAATTGGCCTATGCCTAAATCCGTTTGTGCGTTGCGTCAACAGCAGCAGCTTTGCTCCGAGTGAGAGGCGTGCAACTCAAAACGTGCAAAAGTTTCTGAAAGTTTGCATTCAGGTTCTATCTCAGAGAAGTGCTAATTTTTGTGGGGGTGCAATAAGATACTTCGATTGATGTCCGAGTAATTGTTCCAAAAAATTGAAAATTTCCATGCTGAAAGTCCAGTTTTGTGATTGTTTTTGACTGGAGGCGCAAATTTTTCATACATGTGCCTGCTTTCTTCCCTTTGCTGTGGATGTTTCAGTGCTATCTTGCCTGTTTTGGCGATACGCTTCAAAATGTTATTTGATGACATCACTGCATTTCAAAACTGATATCTGTTTCTGCTTGACAGGTTAAATGAATGGTCTTGCCCAAACAGCTTTTCATATAATAGCGAGGAGATCCATATCCCAATTTTTTTTGGCTGTTAAGCGGACACAAGATGCTAATGACTTCTAAGGTTCTCAAACTGTGCAATATTTGATACAAGCCTGTAGTTAATTTTTCTTTTCAGCCAAACTAACTCAATAATGCCAAGGATTGCGTTGTATGCTGCTTAGCATAAAAAAATTTTAGATCATAAATATTATAGATACAGCTGACACTCGTGAGCAAGAGGGGTTACGTACACTTCCCGACGTTTCGGTATTTTATTACCACTATTTGTAGGCTTTATCAATAATTTCATTATTTCTTATTTCAGCTACGTGATTTCTAAATATGAAGGTAGTGGAAGCAGTGTTGACTCGAGTTTCCGATGGTCTAGGTGGTTCGGAGGGGCCAGTGTTCGACACTCGGGGTCGGTTCTATGCAGTTGCCCCAGCGGAAAGCGCTCCTGAGGAAAGGTCAGTGTTACGACGATCTGCTGCACGTGCTGTTCGGAACACCGACGCACGTAATATGTTCGGACGACACTTGCCAATTACCTGCTCCAGATACATACGCTTTTCTTTAAATCTTTGAGTGCTGATATCCAAGGACCGAAACACTGTTACAGCGTGAGCCAAACACGAGAGTTTCGAGCAGATTTCTAAAGGTGAATGAACAAATACTGCACATTAATGCGAGATTGCAATTATCGATGTTTCGGAAGAAAACCAGAAAAATATTTAGCAATCCGACTACCATCGAAATTGCTTACTATACGTAAAGAAGGTAATATATCCAGAAGTGATAATATCCCCAGACTGTGAGCGTCTAGACCTTGGAAATGAACAACAAATGCTTATACAACGAACATTAATCAGCAGCAACGTATCATCAGCCCCAGCAAATACTGGCGCGACATTCTTTTTAAATTCAAAGCTTACAGGTTAGTGAACGTTTCAACAGATCTCACGCAAGCAATACACTCCAGACAGCAAATAACATTGCTCGAAAAAGCCTGACCGCTTGGAAAAGGAATGACTCATTAGCGCCAAAGCTGCTCTTTGCTGTAATTTGTGATGCAAGCAAAGTTTTGATGTATTTAAACTCAACTTTGTCTAAAGCAGTGGTTCTCAAAGCAGTGGCGGATTCAGACCAAGCGTTTGGGGGGCAGTCAAATTGGGGGGCGCCAAATATGTCTTCACTTGGTTAAATGCCAAAGGTTGTCTGCGACAATCGTTGTGTTTCACACAAAAGAGGTTATCTTTTGTAAATCAAAAAATGGCTATTTTTGTTGGTCGAACTATGCTATTTTTCAGGGAATAACCACAGTTTGAGAGCGCTTTATATCATTAATTCAGAAAACGTTTGAAACGTGTCCCAAACAGTGGGCCTCGTTTTTAACAAGCTACCCAGATCGCGTAGGCTATATCTACAAAATGTATTGAAAAGGTATAAAAGCGTGCTGCGCGCAAGCGTTTGCCACTGTTTTAGCTATCCCTAGCGAAATCATTGAAGAACAGTGTCTGAAACGCATTCCCGACCTGGTTAGAAGTAGAACGGTTCTTCTTAGACTTGGAAGCGACAACTCATGTCCCACGATAGGACTCAAATAAAAAGCTAAAAGACGATCATGTTTCCAAGCCAAGCTTGTGCATTTCCATGTACATGGAAGACTTATTTATTGCTGAAGCGACAATTCAAAAACAACGCGTGAATGAAAGACATTTGCCAGGACACTATTTTAGGTATCTTTGTTGACTATCGTAAAAAACAATCTTATAATCGTATGATAGATTTACACTGGGCCTTAAAGCATTTTGCCCTAAAATACATTTATCGCCACGTATAAAGGTAGATTTTCAATCAAGTCTTTAAATATCGTTTTACATTTTTTGATACTGGATTGCTGATGTGAAGAAAAAAAACATCAATTCCACTAGACCAGGTTATTAATAAAAGTTGTGACACTTTTCAACAGAGGTGGAAGTAAGCGGGCTGAGCCCCCCAAAATCACAATCAATACCTCCAAAGTGAAGCTCTAGTCTCCTCAGGAAGTCATTTTTCAATTCATTTTATACTATTACGAAGCCCCAGAAGAAGCTCAGAGCCACCGCCAGTGCTGTTGATCTGGCGATGGATCTGCTTCTATCCAACCAGGCCAGAAAACACAGAGGAGCATCAGCCTATCACCAATTTAAAACCACGAACTTTCGCCAACACCACGGTTACCGGTAAAAAAGTTTAAGATTCACCAGAAGATTGCTTTTTTGCTCAAATTTTTATGATGCAAGCGGAATGATCTAACAACCACTAAGCTAAGCATTTTTCTGTCGGTTGCTGATTTCACTAACCATGCCAAATTTGTCTTTTCATGGCCAGCGTGAATTGTCTGCGGGTTTGCAATTGCAACAAAAGGTTCAAAACCACACAGCCATCACTAATTGTTGCCTGACGCGTCGCCAGGTGGGGGTAAAAGGCGCCGTCATTCCACCAATTTTGGACTGCACATGTTCAAGTGTAGAGCAAAAATTGTTATAACCACGTAAAACCAATTATTCAATCCACTAATCTGTAGATAGCTAGTATTTTGCCAAAGCTTCTACGTCAAAGCTATAGGGGTACGAAGTGGAGGGGAGATACGGACAAGATAAAAAAAATCAGGTAAAATTCCCGATATTTTTGGGCAAGTTTCTGAAATAGAACCATCGCCCTGCAAAATTCTCCTATTCGTTTTTCCTCAAAATGGCGCAAAAATTCGGACGAATTGAAAATTTTGCCCCGCCTAAAGCCCTAAGATTCCCGTATGCCTCTGCTTAGAGCTGTGTACCACGATTTGTTGAGGCGCGTCGCTGCGCGCAGTAATCTGGGGCGTAACGACGAGGGGCAAGGGGCACATTCCCCGGGCGCCGAATCATCATGAGGGCGCCGAATGGCTGCGGGGCACCGAAAAGTCCCAACAATGTCACAAGAACTTCAGTGCAGTACATTTGCTTCCGAAAGACCTCAGGTTCGAATATAGGGGCGCCAAACTTGCTTTTTGCCCCGGGCGCCATCTAACTTCGTTGCGGCCCTAGCAGTAATTCAATACTCCTCTGCGTTGTCCATGTTTATGAAGTGAGGAATTACACAATTGCATAGTTACGCAGGTCATAATTCTTTGAGCTAATCGGGCACGTTCAATGCATTTTTGTTACATAGCGGTAAGTTGTTTGCTAACGTAAACATCTGCAGTTTTTACACGCTGCATTATGGTTCAATCAGCAAGGGCGTAACGAAGGGTCAAGGGGGCGCATTTACCCGGGCGTCGAATCACTCTGGGGGCGCTGAAATACTGCGGGAGCGCCGAATGATTGCGCCGACGCCAAAAAATCCCAACAATGTCACACGTACATTCTTCAATACAGCACATTTGCTTCCGGAAGTCCTCAGGTTCGAAAATGGGGGCGCCAAACTTGCATTTTGCCCCGGGTGCCATCTAGCCTCGTTACGCCCCTGTCAATTTGGAGATTAGTTCCGTCAAGAAATCCATCCACTCACTTTTATGTTGCAAAACTACGATACAGGCAAACTGCGGACTCATGAACTACACTGGCAATTGCCCTGAAACTGTTTTTTCGTTTTCATTTAGGAGCCTTTAAAATATTGAGTCAGTAATAAGTTTTCCACATTGCATTCCTATTTTTACTGCTGCCTTTCCTTTTCCTTTCAGGGCGGTCATCAGGCATTAAAGAATAAACTTGTAAAAACACAGGCCATTTTCATACAGCACAGCAGCAAGTCGAGAACTGCGAACGCGACTGCGTTTGTGAAGGCTTGGCAGTTCTCACGCAGCAAGAAAAAACGAAACAGCATAACTATTACGAAACAATAGCATCGTTCACGCTATTCGATAAAAGGTTGGGTAAAGTCCGGCACGTAAACCCTGACGTTTAACTAAGCAAAAGCATTGTTTATTTTAGAGTATTTTAAAATCTGTTTCTACTTCAATTGGCACCAAAATGGGGTGCATTTATGGCAAAGTGGCACCACAGAGGTTTGGGGGGTAGTTGCCCCAAACTGCCCCCTGGATCCGCCACTGTCTCAAAGTGGGCGGAATCACCTCCTTGGGGGCGATTTTGAGGGTCAAGGGGGCGAAAACGCTCAACCACTAATCGATCATTGAGTTAACTGCAGTTAACGATCATTCAGCTAACTTCGGCTGTGGCCTTCATGTTGTCAAAGCAAAGAAAACGATGATTTATAAGCGAGGTGATCTACGACTGTATCTCACTAAAATGTCTCCAATATTTTGAAGCTTTCTGAAGGCCGCCAAGCATACTCATCACATTGAAGTAGTACCGTGGTTTGAATCGATTTCCTTAAATAAAATTGTTAAAAAATACTACCTTGTGTTTGTTTTATGAGGCTTGTGGGGCGAAAACGATGTGTCGAGAGTGAAATGGGGGCGATAGAACAAAAAGGTTTGAGAAAGACTGGTTTAAAGTGCAAGCTGCGACGATAATAAAGGAAAAAGCGAAAATGCCTACAGTGAATACAGATAAGTAGTAAGCACAGCGTGCCGGGTCAAAGGAAGGTTTTTATTTTGCCGCACATCCCTGTTTTTCAGGAATCTTCAAAAACCAAGTTTTATTTAAAATGGGAATACTTCGAGCAGTAGAGTACTTTGTTTACCAGATCGAAATTTCTCACATTTCTTCTCTTCGACTAAAGTGTGTTCAGGGTCCACTAAAGACGAGCACTACTCAAAGAGTGATAAGTAATCTACTACCATCTTTTCTGATCCTTAACGTATTTCATTTTTAGTGTAGTTTTCACAGTGGTGGAACGACGATTTTGTACACTCAGCAAATGACTATATTGTAATGTAGGTTAATAGGAAGGACACTTTTCTGTCTAAGTTGTCTTACGGTTTCTCTAAAACCGCTGATTGTGAATCCATTTTTTTGCAAATGTCTTTGGTTTACCTAGTNTGAAATCAAGTCAGGGAGATCNAATTTTATCAATCATATTTTATTGCCTATGAGCCCCACATCTCTGCGAACCACTATAAAATTTCTTTCTAAAAAATTTCTTCACTNCAGGTTCTTCTTATCATTCCTGCAAATATGATCTTCAAAAATTAAAAATGTCTCTTTGTGACCTGTTGCTGAACATTGGTCCTCTTGTTGGTGCAAAAGACAAACCGACTGCTTTTTAGATGAAACTGCTTGTTTCCAGAAAAAAGCTCAGTGGAAAACATAATTTCATTCTGATTAAGAGAATATTGTGTTTAGAAATCCATCAACATTTCTTGACGGGATCGCCGGTAGCTTATACACAATTGATCTTCAGAGCGGTCAGAAAACGCTTGTCTGTACTCCTCAAGTCGATGGATACGGCGGCCGCCCTGCAGGTTGCCAATCGGACAAGGATGGCAACATTTGGGTTGCCGATATGCGGTTAGGCTTACTCAAATGCAGTGCAAATGGTGACTACAAGCAGGTATGAAAACAGAAACATGCATGTTTGGACTGTGCTTAATAGACAAGTTGTTATCATTGTCAAGGCAACATTGAAAGTCTAGACTATGTCATTGGTCAAAATACTTGTTTACGCTGAGGTTACGCACTTCTTCCCTTCTAAATAAGCTCACACCATTCAATCATATCCGCTGACATTGGTGACTTAGAGTTCTTGTTTAGTGTGGCACTATGTTGATTTTCGATGGAAATGATAATCACAGTTGCCCAAGAGGAGCTGCAGATGATTTTCAACCAGTTTTATCGTTTTGTTTTGGGCTTTCGTATTCCGTTAAGACCGGATTTATCGCTCAATCTAAATCAAAAAATGCAAGATTAATCACAAAATCAAATTTACCTACAGAAAAAAATGCAAGATTAATCACAAAATCAAATTTAACAGAATCCTGAAGGTACTTGAAATTGTAGTTTAAAGATTTGCATTTTACGTTTGTCGTGGGGTTACGCTTTCGAGGTGAAATTCACCACTCAATAAGCTCCGATACATTTTGCATCTTTCTGTGACTAACACCAGCCTGCAAATGCAAATACAAGAGTTTTGTGTTGATACCAATTAGAAATAAGCACAAACGCTTTGGTATTGTTAGATAAGCAAAGTTGACACTGATGGGAACCCCTTAAATGGAGCAAACGATCTTGTTTTTGATGACGAAGGGAATTTGTGGTTTACCGGACCAGGAAGTCCCATCGCTCCTTCGCCAGAAGATCGAGAAAGCATTTTTAAGGTATACAGTTCTCTCTGAACAGTCCAATTACCTGATGCCTTTTCCAAACATGGTCATGCACCCTGTAGCATTTGAGATGTCGGTTAGTTTAAAACTTAACGAAATAATTTTGTAAATAAATCGCGGAAAAAAGTTTTAAAAGTTTTTCTCTAGTTCTAGAAATCAATGATAAACCAATATTTTTGCGGTGTAGCGAAGCTGTCTTTACAAAAACTGTTTGTTCTTTTTAATAAGGTAATCAGCAGGTCCAAACTGGAGGGCAGAAATGTTTGAATTCTCTCTCTACTCAAGCATTTTTTGCGTTTTGTATTTGTACAAAGTAATGAAATTAGCGACCTCCATGTAGCCATGAGCGTCGGAACGATTTTTTCAAGGGGAGGAGCACTAGGGGATTTTTCCAAAATTTGTCCAGGGGTCCAAAGTAGTGAAATTTGTCTTTCCCACTCGAAACTAAGAAAATAACCGTTTTTGGCTGAAAATTTCAAAATCCAAGGGGCGAGGCCCCCCGCCCCCCGTTCCGACGCCCAAGCATGCAGCAAGATTATCTTTTTAGCAAAAGTATACACATTTCAATCATACACGGGGTCTATCTCACAAACTCACAAAAGAACAGCCTTTCTTTCTTTAAGGAGGTAATTCCACAACTCATTTGCAGGAACCCACGGGAAAAATCTACTGCTTGCCTAATGGCGATTCAGTTCCAATAAAAGTCGATGGAAACTTCATTTTTTGCAATGGTATCGCAGTTAAAAGCAAGTTGCTGCTGGTGGCTGAAACAATTACGCACAAGATCATTGCCTATGACATAAAGGGTCCAGGAAAAGTGGGAAACCGGAGAACTTGGGCTGAAGTTCCGAATGGTTCGTAAACAATTGAAATTATTGAAATGAAGGAGCTTTTAGTATAATATGCATAACTTCCAATATATTCACTGTTTTTTGATGCGTTTGCTATGTAAATAGGCGGCCAATCATTTGGCGTAGTAGGGACGCGGCTTACATTTGAACAACAAAATCGATTCGTATTGTTTTTCGATGCCCACATGCATACGGGGAATGGGGTAAGTCTGCACCTGAGGATTTATGCTAACTGCGTTCCGTAGAAGTCGATGACTTTTTGCATTGATCTTCACTTCGAAAAATATATCTTTTATGCGCCTGGTTGCAGTAAGCGTGAAAATTATATTTGATTGTAAGTTCCTGCCAGAAGCCTGAGGGACTTTTGAATTCTTGTTTGATTTTGATTATGAAGCACTGCCTGCGCAGTAATTTGTATTTTGTCAGAAGAAATGCTAAAAAGGTTGTCATACACACAAAATCGCAAGATATTCGACAAATACCGACACAGTAAAAGTAAAAATATTTTGAGATACTCAAGTAACAGAGATATTTCCATGTTATTCAGGCTTTCAGTCAATTGTGTATCAATGGACCATCGGTATGAAATTAACTACAATGTACGTCTTAGTTTTCACCAAAAATTGTTGCCATAAACCATAGAAACTTTTATTTGATTACAAACATTCTTAGGCAGAAGTGTCCATGCTACTGAACCTTTTCAGCGCATCAGAGAACAGCTTTTATACTTGTAGCCCACGATCATGATCCGAAAACTATTTAATATCCTGTCATGTTCCACCTACAACAAAAAGATGTTTGTTTTGACATTACAGAACCAAAGTCTAACGGCCCCGATGGCATGGACTTCGACGAGACAGGACAGCTGTTGGTTGCAAACCATGGAGGTTCTCATATTGAAGTTTATTCACATGAAGGTGGAAATTCTCCTGCAATGCGGATCAAATGTCCTTTTGCTCAAATTAGCAATTTACATTTCAAGCCCGGGACCAACGTTTGTTTCATCACAGAACACGATAACAATGCTCTTTGGAGATTTGAATGGGAACACAAAGGCATGCTCATGTACTGCGATAAATAAACTTTTTCTGAATAAGAAACGTCATGTGATAATATTTTCATCGGAATTGCAACAAACATGCATCAGTCATTTAATACTGCTTCACACATTTTTATCTAGCTCTGCGCAGGTCGCAAATAAATTGCAACTAACGGATTTGGAAAGTCAAAAATATTATTTTGATGTTCGGAATCGGATAACGCTGTTAAAGCGCTTGTGTGAACTTTTTTATTACCAACTTGGATATCTTAATTATCGACGTACTGAGATAAAACATGACTTATTGGCGTCGAATGTGTCACGTGATTTCGTTTCTTGAAGTACAAATTAGCCATATCTTTCTTTCAGGACGACTGATTCTGTAACCAGGGACGTAGTGGGGCGAGAACGCGTGGGAACGGCATTCCCACATCTTTTTCACGCTTTGCTTTAAAATCAGTTGGAAGCTGTTTTGAAATGGCTATTTTTTTGGATGCGTTCCCACACCTGTTTTGTTAGCGCTATATCCCTGGCTGTAACACTGACAGAGATGGCATCGGAAAACTATCTGACCCCTTTACAGTCATAAATTCCTTTGCACTAAGATTTCCAGAGAAATGTTTTGAATCACTGGTATACTGCGTTTGTCAGGCCCGTAACAGCTTGGGACATCAGGAGAGGCGAAGAGTTTTCCGAGAGGGGCCCAAATTTTTTGAACTGTGTCCAATGTTTTTAAATTATGTCCAACACATTTTTCCAGAGGGGGCGAAAAAATTTTTAGTGGGGTTTCGCCCCCCTGCGTCCCCCTGGTTACGGGCCTGGCGTTTGTGGTGTTACACTAAGTTCTACATTATTCGATAACCTACAATGAAGAGATTTCGAGTAGTCTTGATGCGGGCCCATACTTAGATCTATACATTTCTTGTAGTCGACGAATGTAAAAAAAAGTTGCATTGTTCTGCTATACCAGTGGTTCTTAAGCTTTTTCTCCATCACGCCCCCCTAAAGTAATTTTACTTTGGCTCACGCCCCCCTTACTTTAAATAAGTTGTAAAACAAATTTATCTCTTGGTGAATTTGTTTCATTTTAAGGTTTTGTAACGAACACTAAGTTCAGGGTTTTGTTACGGCGTTTTAGGGACCCGATTTGGGTCCCTAGAATTGAAAATCGGGTCCCTAGAATCAGAGAAATCGGGATCCTACAGCTCCATACCGGGTACCAGTGGCGTGCAGAGGGGGGGGGGCGAACGGGGCGCCGGTCACGGGCATCCAAGGCAGGGGGCATCCAAAAAGTGAAACTAAAAAATTTTAAATGCAATAACTAGTTGATTTTTCCTATTGCAAGTTTACTAATGCATGCCGAATGGATTTAGATTTTCGAAACTTATTTTGCTGTCAACACTAATTTTTGCGTATTGAAATGCCAGTAATTCTCAGATTCTTCATTGCCAGAGTGTTTTACTCTAAGTATACGGCGCACGCCCAATCAAACTGATAGTAACATGACCTGTTTCAGATCGTGCGATAAAGGGAAAATCACAAAAAAGGATTGAAAGATCAGGATTATTGAGAAAAAACAGTTTTCTTTAAAACCCAATCTCTTGTTTTCTAAAAATCTGTTTGTTTTGTTTTTTTTTTAAAAGAAACAGGTTTGTATTAAAAAAAAACAACACAAAAACACCATTCTCAATTGTTTTTGTTGCATCATGCATTATCACGATTTGCAGAATCACACAATGACTTGTAGCTATTATGGCATTCTAATTTGACGGTAAAGAAATGTACCCCATCTCTGCTTTCTCAAAGTGTTGTTGGTCAATTCACTCCAAAGTGGTAAGGTTTGGCAAGAATGCGCACAGCAAAGCCGCTCCCACACAAACTCTAGTTCAACGTCAAGTTTAAGTACATGTCCTGCTAGTTCAGCATCTATGCAGTGTAGTTTTTAAATATATGGTTTGGTATGGTCCAACATTGAAAACAGCTTGGATGCAAAGAAGGAAGAAAAATTGATTAAAATATACCAATTTTACAGAGCTGAAGAAGATAACCAGTAGAATTTGCTCAAACTGCTCGAATTCGTCATCTCTTTTTTTCAAGTCCTTCAAATTTAGTTGCTGTTCGTTTTGTTTCATTAAAAAACAATTGCTTTAACTGTACAAGTGTGCTGGTTATTTTCCTTTTTACTTCATAGTACATTTTTCAAAGGAAAAGTTAAGAGCGGCATTTTGGTGGGTTATATTGTTTTATTTAGGTGGGCTTTAAAAAAACGTGTGATGTTTTTGGTTGGGTCTAATTACATCAATACTGAACATAATTATAGACGTTTAATTGAATTTCTGAGCCATATTTCAACGTGCTTGATTTAGCTGATCTTATGATGCATCACTAGTTTCCCGTTTCGTCGCACACCTGTGCTTGCGATATGTGCTTCGTTTCGAGCTTCGTCATTAATTGGCAGTTCAAGCGGATTGATCATAATGGCTCACGCAAGTCCGTGTCTGTTCTTTCTCCTCGTAATTGTACATATAACAGTCACGTGATAAGAAACGAAAATCTTTTTGCGTACTTCATGCGCATTCTCAATTCTCGTGCAGTCTACAAGTTTCAAACTGTCAACCCTGAGTGTCCGCCATCCCAGCGGCATACCTTCTGATCGACTGCTAATCGACGAGACATTCGAGCAGCCTTGCGTTTTTGCAGTTGTGAACTGCGCCGACGTAGCACTGAGTGCGTTCTACTCCTCTGTTTTAACGCTTTGCCGGATATTTTCGCAGTTAAGAATTGCTCTGTCTTTGATACCGCTGATAATTTACGTTCATTACAGTGGCAAGTTGCAGCCTGCAGCAACGAGTAAAGAGAGCGCCTGTAGAATAACATGCACATGGATGCCGAAGAATGGGGCATTTATCCCTTTGTCCTTTAAAAAGGGGTCAACGAAGGTGGAGGTGCATTTTCGTCATAGGTGTAAGAGCAGGCAAATTTTTGGGGTGCGAAGGGTTTTTGTCCGAATTTCCCCAAATTCCCCGAAAGGTTTTTGTGTAACTTTTGCCTACAAATTTTCTCCCAGAAATATCAAGACCTCTTTTTGTTGTAACCTCCAAAAAAGGTCTTCATGTGTTTTTCTGCAAATCTTGAGCGTCATTTTTTACCCGGATTTTCAGGAATTTTGCGCAGATTTTCAGCAAACCAAAACTTTTGAGGGTGAGCTTGCACCCCCACCTGCAACACCACTGCTTTTCATAACAGTTTCATAGTTAATTTTGTAGTTTATCATGATCGACTTCAAACAAATTTATTGCAGCTTTTCGGGCGCGCAGAAAATTTGGAATGATTTTCTATAATTTCCGTTATTATTTTTGAAGTCAACATTGTTGATGAACACAAACAAACATAATTGGTAAATTTGTTTTTGTTTTTATAAGTTTCCATTGCCCTCTCTGTTTTACTGCTCCCCCTGCCCTACCGCCGCTCCGGCGTCCCTAAATATTCATGTTGTGTCAATAATTTCGCCAAAACGTTGGTCTAAATCTGAGTATGTCGTCATGTTGTGACGTCACAAACAGCGTATATCCAGTAACAATGACCACCAAACGCCACTGTTCACTGCTAGAATTTGGTAAAGGGGCATCCAGTCAAGCAGTCGCCCCGGGCATCACAAGACCTCTGCAGGCCACTGCCGGGTACCTAACATTTCCCCTAGCAAAAACCCTGCTAAGTGCGTAGAGTACAAACACACACAGTCTGCACAATGCAGATTGGTAAACACAGACACAACAAAACAATTCATAGCGAGTTTGGAGATAGAACAACAGGGTTACAGACACTTTCCTAACACTATTGTTCACTAACCCATAACACTTGGTACAACTCTATATCCAGAGTAGGACACTGAGTCCAACCCTGGTCATGGCCAGGTAAAGTACAGAAGTATTGTGGCATGCACACACCCTCAAACGAAAAAACACTGCAACGTCCGAGCACTCAGTCACAAAGTAAAATGCGGTTGCAGTGTTCAAACAAT
>JGI24158J21664_10008929_pt1 | contig 13369 bp, 7 predicted proteins | sample Ectturendosymbi3_FD_21664 | JGI IMG/M metagenome (IMG submission 21664) | reverse complement strand
TCCGCCATTCATCACGGACCTGCGCGAGGGGTTCAATTGCGGCTGGGTCGAGGCCGAGCTGGTCAAGATCGCGTTTGACCACGCGTTTGACCAATTTTATTGGAAAATAGGCTTAATCCGAGTCTTCTGAGCAGGGGCGTAATGAGGTTAGACGGCGCCCGGGGCAAAAAGCAAGTTTGGCGCCCCCATGTTCGAACCTGAGACCCTTCGGAGGGAAATTTACTGTACTGAAGAACGTACTTGTGAAACTGTTGGGACTTTTCGGCGCCACCAGTAGACATTTGGCGCCCTGCGCAGTGATTCGGCGCCCCCATGATGATCCGCGTCCGGCGCCCGGGGAATTGTGCCCACCTTGTCCGCCCCATCGTTACGCACCTGCTTCTGAGACTTTGGATGACTTGCTGGAGTTTCGGGTTCACAAATTATGACCTAAAATCCACTAATTAGATAATTGAATAATTTGTTGTTTTTAGATCATAACTTTTGAATCAGAAACGCTAGAAAGTCGATCAAAAACTCAAAAGGCTCCGATTCCAGCCTAGTTTCCAATGAAAACTTGAGCGAAATACTTCCGTCTAGCGGTTGTGCCATTGGCCAGGTAACATGAACCACAATGGCCAAAAGCCCATCCCACTTATGACGTTACTCACAAAAAACTGAAACTTACAACAAAACTTTTCTTTAATTGCAGACTCGAAGACTTGGCTTGTCTTTTGATGCAGTTGCTGAGACACGTGAAAACTGCTTGATTTGGGCTGATTTTTAGGTACGGCAGTGCTTCTTAACCTTTTTCGCTTTCGTTCACCCCTGCAATTGATTGTTGCATTCCCATTCACCCTACTACAAATTCATGTCCTACATGACATTAGTAACCTAACTAGTATATACAAAGTTATTTCTCAGTTTGGTTTTTGTACAATATTTACCTAAGCTAATCAGCTGGACCAAATATGAAAAACCCTTTCTCTGGCATATTACGTGGCAATCATGACCACCGGTTGTTGCAAGGCTTTTAATGCAATTTCTCTATAATCTGAGGATTGAAAAAAAACAACCCAAAAATCCCCTTAATAGAGATATGTTTCAGTCCCGTCACCACCGGGAGGCTTTGGTGGACTAAGCTCCTCGAAGCAATGCTCCAAGGCCCCCAAACAATGATCCAACCCCCCCCAAATGGAAATATGAAGTACTATAAATCAGTAGAGGTTTGTCAATTTTTACAATGTCAAGACCCCTTGCACAAAATCAAAGCCTCCCTGTTAAAGACTTTCTGGCGACGGTTCTGATATGTTTTGAAAGACAATCTGATAAAACTCTTGCTTAAGGGAATTTATTCTCGACGCTAGTCTTCCTTTAAAAATCTGATTCTCGAAGCTGTTGAAGCTGGCGTGTCCTGATCGATTTCATCTATAGATTTACATCTACTTTCATCAAAACAAAGTGTTTTTGCACATATTTCTAAGACCTTATATAAGTATTAACTGAGATATAAATGCGTATTAAAGTTTGGAATCAATACTAAAGTGGTAACAAACAAATATCCCAAATAGTCTACTTCTTTACTTCGACCAATAACTACTCTGATCAGTGTTCACGTGTCTGGTCCTCACTTGAGATTGAGAATAAAACTTTTGAAAGTACTGGGATTCAGCCAGATAATATTCGCACAGGACGCTCATACAAAGCACAGCAGAGATTCCGTCACTCGAGTGCATAGGTGTAAGAGCAGGCAAATTTTTGGGGGTGCGAAGGAATTTTTCCTGGATTCTCCCAAACTTGCCCGAGAAATACTTCAAAAAAGTGACCTCCAAAAAAAGTTGCTTCTGTCAATTCAGGCGCTATGTGATCTCCAAAAACTTTTCGTGTCAATTCGGGCGCTATTATTTTCCAATCAAAGCATGTTGAGCGCCTTTTTTGCTCTGATTTTCGTGGAGTTTTATAAGGTCCTCAAAGATTTTTCCCGGATTTTAGGGAATTTTTCCTGGATTTTAAGGGATTTTTCCCGGATTTTCACCAAATCAAACCTTTTGAGGGTCCGGTTGCGCCCCTGCACCCCCGCCTCCTAAACCAGTGCTCGAGTGAATAAAACGTGGAATCTCTCCTTAAAATCAATCCCTGTTATCACATGGAGGCAGTTAATAGCATCATAGTACGTTTCTTCTGAAGTGATAAGTTGCTGACTGCGTAAAGTTAAAACGATTGAAGTTTGCTATTTTGTCCATGATTGCTGATATCAGTTGGGTAAAGGGGGAGGAATCAGAGGATCAAAAAACTTAGCAACAGAAAATTCATTCACCCTTGTGTGAACCATTCACCCAGTTAAGAAACACTGAGGTACGGTATATTCGTACGCTGACAGCAAACGTGATAGACAAAGTGCTTCGCCTTTTGAAAAAGGTTAGAAAATCTAACAGAATGATTCATTGTTTTATAGCTATTAAGCCTCAAAATATTCATAATAAAAATGTTTGCATATCACTGATGCAGATCTTCACAAAATCTGTTTGAAATTACTTTTTTCAGTTACATAAAAAGCGGTGGGCCGATGGCGATCGCCTGAAGATTCTGTACCTGTAGCGGTAGTACATCGATAAGTCGTGAGGTAGCAGGACCTCAAGCGAAAACCGGGTGTCATAAACTTGACTCTCGTCGCCGAAAGTAACATTATTGATCATGGGCTCCAACAATCGACCGAACTCCAAATTGTCTTCTGCAGCGTCCGCCTGAAACGATCAGGGTATTGATATTTCGAATAAAGCTTCTCAGTTAATTTTCCAGAACATTTTCAATGCAAATAAACGTATTTTTTAACTGATTTTATATCACATGATGGCGGTTACTTGTAAACTATGACAATACTATCTTAAATATTGGGTCACAAAAATAGCGGACAAGACTAACTGCAATTTGACAAGAATAACTGCAATTTGAAGGGTGAAACTGGGCATTACTCGAGAAAACTGCTGTGCTTAGGTGTTTCAGCAATTATTCTAGCACAAGCAGCATTTTCCGCATGGCTGATTGTAGCTGTCCTTTGAAATAAGCTTGCGTCAATTTATTCTTGCTTCTATGATTAATTTGTAGTGTATTTTCTTCCCACACTGGGTATTTAGAATCCTACTTCTGTAGTAGAAAGCGTCTTCCAACTAATCTTTGTTATGTTTCCAAGCTAAATTTCAGATTAGAGCACGATAACAATTCGAAGGTTTTCGGCAAGCTATTGCGCAATCGATAGAACAGGCCTATCCTGTGGCCAACAATTTCTAGCAATTTTACAGGGTGCGTAGGCGAATGAAAATACATAAGAAGGCCATTGCCATATGAAACCATCATAAAAAGAAAATTGATATCTCCGATGTTTTTTGTCAAATTTGAGAAATATGTAGCCAAAAAAATAGAAATATGAAATATTTTTAATGCTTCTGATTTCGAATCGTCGAGTGGTCCAAAGCAATTGTTTGAGGAATTTTAATTTTGCTTACAAGCAATGTTTGCGGTCGCATTGCTTGGTTGCAAGTATAGACGTATCCCGGGTGGGGGGCCAAAGGAAGCATGCCCTCTAAATGTCTAACACAGGGGTTCCCAACCAGGGGTACATTTGCCTATCCGAAGGGGTACATTTAAGTTTAGCAGTAGAAGGTAAAAATATATTTGCATGTTGTTTATTGTCAAATCTTTATACATATATCACTAAATATTGATTTCAAAAGTAATTATATGTATACTGTTAAATGTATCTGTGAAAAATCATGAGAAAATATTTTGTCATAAAGAGTTTTGGGGGTACATGTTCATCTGTCAAAATTCTGAAGTGGTACATCCTTATCTTTTGAAATGCTGTAGGGGTACATGCTCATATGTCGGAATGCTGAAGGGTACATGATAAGAAAAACGTCGGTAACCACTGGTCTAACACATCTTGTCGATTTGTGCTTAGAGAGGCGGTGTCCCACACCAATTACTATTGCTTGCTTAAAATCAAAAATATTTGGCCAATCCCCAAAATTTTAGGTTTGGCCACGTCACAGGTTGCAAGCAATTTAAAATTAGGTAAATGTTCTGCCTGAACGAAGGCATCACTGACATGAAACTGCTCCCGACATGTAAACTTAAACATTAATCGTGATCTTGTTGCATAGCAACTGAGAAAAAGTCGGTGGCGACATTCATTCAACTAAACCCTTGTCAAATGTTCCATGTGTAAAAAGCCAGGTTAAAATATCCCGTTTTTTTAGCATTGTTTATGATAAAATGGCTCACAATAAACGTGGATGGGGTTAGGTGTCTGGAAACATGATGGAACACAAACAATTCAGTTTATGTTGACATGCAGTTAAATGTCACAAACATTTTTCGTACGCACGTAATGATCGCCGTTAAACCTGCTTACGTCCTCGTGATAATTATGCAGCTTATGCATTTGCTTAGCACACGCTTACGACGTATCTTTGACTTCCCAATATTTACCTCTCAACATTGATACTTCAAGCGATTTTGAGTTTCATCATAAATTTGGAGTTGGCTTGTAGTTAACGATTCGTAATTTGAGGGATCGTTGCCACGTAAACAAAGCTGGTTTTCACCAAAATGATTCATGACCTACGTAGTTTTATGGAAAGAAAAATGACGCAAAATTATAGCAAGGTGCTTATGATCTCTTGGTATGTTCGCAATTCAACAAAACTCTCCACAAGCAATGGCTCTTTGTATATAAATTCTCCGATACTACTACTATCGTTAGTTCTGAAGACTTGCCCGGGGAGATTTGACGATTCACCTCAGCAAGAATCATTTCGTTGCTCACAAGTTGAAACGTCATACGTGTTGAAAATGAGGTAGTCGCCAGTCACGATGTGCGGAGTCGAAGCCCATTTTAAAAAATATTTACTCCTGGTTTGTTTTGTCTTTTTTTTGTTCGAATGCAGTCATTCTTACCGAGGGTGTGAAGACCCTCGTGCAAAACACGTTTCGAAACAATAAAAGTTGGACAACACTTGATCCAGTGTTTGTGAACACTGAAGCATTTATTTTTGCACTTCTTAATATTCTGCTTTAGCACAATACCTTAGCGGTGCTTCCAAACACTTTGGCAAGTGTTCTTCAAAATTTGAACAAGTGGCGTATCAAGTTTTTGTTTCGTTTTCATCAGGGAAGTATTAATAAACTTGTACACTATAAAAGTATTGGCATATTTTGCTTATCTTCAGTTGATTTTCTTACTCCATTGACCGGAATGCAATTGTGAAAGCGTGGCCCTTCCGTGTAAAGATATCCTTCCCCTTACAACCAATTCCCGACCACCAGCGGGTTTGATGGCAAACTGGCAGTCTTCTTTTTCTCGTTCAGACCTTTTCTTCTGCGACTGACTGCAACTGGTGAAGCAAGATGCTACATTGGCTTTGCCTATTGTGTGGGATCTGCACACTCTACTCCGCACTGTGCATGACGACTTCTCACCCTCTTCAACTTTGCATGTATCACGTTTCATTTTGTGCAACTATGTCGCCGCTCAGGTAGGATGCTTCCACATCAGCATTGCATGATGCAAGCGGGCGTTACATTTCACTACGTTTTCGGTAATGACGGCTGAACTTGTGGTACTTAATCGCATGAAATAATCTATTACTTATAAGCTATTTAACGCATTCTTGATACATGATTCTTCATGGAATGTATTCATGCAAGTTCTTTGCCACTAGTCAACAATTCATGCTTAGTTTCATAAACAAGGTAGTACTTGCAATTGCTTGCGGCTAGGTAATTGCTTGTACGTTAATGCTTTGTCAGGCAAGACACGCGTTTCTGAAGATTGGAATGAATTGAATGCTGATCGGATGGAATGGGCATTGGCAAGAAGATACGTGAAAGATCCGAACTATATTAAGCCTGTGTTTCTGTAACCGCGCCTTTGGAAAAAATCATAACTATAGTTAACTGTTGCCATCAGGGCCGGCCCTAGCAGATGCGGGGCCCAATGGAAGACCTAGGCGCGGGGCTCCTTTGAGCAGTGATTTTATGACGTCATCGTGTTCAGTCAACCGTATTACGATCATGGTAGAGCACAGATACACAGTGCAGCACTAACACGAGAATCGAGCACGTTTGCTAACGTTCGAGAGGAAATTTGCTAGTTCTGACGAGAGCGTTGTTTGTTAACGATGAAATTTATATGGCGTTTTTACTGAATTCTCAAGCGCAAGGTGTATCTGGCAAAATGAACCCAACACCATGGCGCGGAGCCTAATGCAGCTGCATCAGTTGCAACGGCTTAAGGCCGGCCCTGGTTGCCATGAACACTTCAGTTGCTCGAGCAGCAACTAAGCAGTAGGTGTCTTACAAGGAATGCTTTTTTAAAATTTTCAAATGCAATTGCATAGATCAGTTTAAATAACCATCATTTAACCAAATTTTAAAATGGTTGTGTGCTTTGAATTCCTTATGAACCCTTTCTGTCCCGGACCGGTCACTAACTGGCTGATACATTTTTGGTCATAACTCGCCAGATGATTGAGCTAAAGAGGTGTTCAAACTCTCTATGGATTCGGCAAGTCTTCTTGCTTAGGTTAAAAACATTTTATCGTTTTGGATTTGGGCTTCTTTGTGTGTGATGTTACAATTGGTGCATATTTTCGCTTTTTTGGCCTAGCATACCTGGCTCTGGCTGCCAATCCAATGGGTCATTTTTGGCTCCTGTTTTTTTTGAGAAACTAGGCCAAAGTCTACGTTTTTAAAGCCCTTGAATGGTTTTCTAGCATATCCGGAGCCAAATTCATGACTCAAAAACCTAATTTTTGACAAAAACGAAAAAATTACAAAGGATGTATGATTTGCGCTCTCAGGGCAAATTTTGGCCAGCCATACCTAAGGAGCAGATTGAGTTAGAGAGCTGTTGAAACATTCGAAAGACTCGTGACGTCTTGTAGTTCAGAAAAAAAAAAAGTTTTGGATTTGGCGCTATTGGTCAGTGACGTCATGATTGGGGGAAGTTTTGCTTTTTTGATGACGTCATCGTCGATCCAATAAGCTCATTTTGTGGTTCAAAGTTGCATTGGATTCTAGTTTAAAATACGAGTCTTTGGAGCCTTTGATCGACATTCAAGCGTTTCTGGTTCCAAAGTTATGCCAAAAAATTCCAAATATTTCCAGATTTCTGACAGAAAGTTGCGTGGATTTCCTTAACCAATGTCCAGAAATTTGGCTGTAATTTTGGAACCAAAAACGCTAGAAAGTCCATCACACCCTCTAAAGACTCGTGTCATAGCCTAGAATCCAATAAAATTTTGAGCCACAAAATCGGCTCGTTTTTTTCGGTTCCCAGGGGATGATGACGTCATCTAAATGTAAACAAATATGCATAAACATCTTCTAATTATGTAAACATCAACAAAAAGCTGGACATCGAAAAGTAGATATTTTTTAAATTCTGAACTACAAGACTTTCTGAGTCTTTAGACTGTTTGTACAGCTCTCTACCTCAATCTACTGGCGAGGTATGGCCATGGCCAGGCATGGGTATAATATACACGAGATCAGCGTTTTTGGGAGCAGGATTTTCCCTAATTTTTGTTTTTAAGTCATAATTTTGGCTCCAGATATGCTAGCAGGACAATCAAGGGCTTGAAACACTCTGATGAAAGCCTTTAGAATAAAAAAATATTGAATCAAAAACTGGCCATTTTGGTCGGGGCCTTGGGCTAAGTAATATTAGCCACAAAATCGCGAAAACATGCCATTATTGTGAGCTCACCCACAGAAAACCCCGAACACAAAACGTTAAAAAAAATTGTAAAGTAAACTAGAAGAGTTGCCGAATCCGTAGAGGGTTAGAACATTTCTCTAGCTCATTCGGCTGGCGAGATGTGGAGTTGCAAAAAGTTGCAAAGTCGGGTAAAAAAGCGGCCCGTGCGGGGCAGAAAGGGCTTAATTAGAGCAATGTATTTTCTTGCTAACAGTTTTCGTTCACGATGAAACCGTCTGGTAATATTTTAAGAGGTTATACGTGTTATTGTTGTTGCAAAAACTTAATAAAACCTCTATGGAAACGTTTAGCTATAACACTATTATTCTAAAATGAATAATATTGACTGTTATTAAATTATTAAAGGTTTGCATTATTCAACACTACGCAAAAATAGCCCTGTTTTGATAATCAGCAAACGCATATATTGAATTTGTTTCAACTTAAGATAAAAACACAGTGATATGTAAAAATGTATTGTATTAATTTATATCAGCTCCAAACTTCTTCTGAACATGAAGGCAGGTTGGATACGAACCGTTATGAAAAAGCCAAGCACAGCTAAGCCTGCATCTTTGTTAACAGCATCGCTGATGCTTTCGTACTGCGTGTCGTAGTGAACGATGTGCAATTCAGCAAAGTATTGAACTCCATTCAGGGTGTGTTCTGAACCTCCATTGCTCCCGTTTTTGGCCCAGTGCAAATGAAATTGAACGGCCTGCAACAAAACAAAATCGAGTGTTGCTGCAGTTGGAACTTGATGCATACACTTTTATTGCGTGTTTTTAAAAACTTAAACAATGTATGAATGCTATCCTGGCACAGACCAATCGATAATATCTTCAGACATAGCTTAGCTCCCACAATTGTCATTAGGGATCTTTCTGCCGCAAAAACTGCCACTATCCCCCTGAATTTGATGCATTACCTTTTAAATTTCGAAGTTGTACTGAAATCGAATTATGAAAGCGTGATTGTTTCGCATAACTTTATGACGTTCTTTCATCCACTCAGCGAACACACTCCCAAATATTTTCAAAACAGAAATACAATTGCACTGGTACGTAGATCAGAAATGAAATGTAACTGGTAAACTTCCAAGATAGAGGTATACTTCGAGATTTGAAATACACTGTCGTAGGTAATAAAACTCACGCTACAGTATTTTAGTGGTTTTTGAATTTATTGTAATAATTATGCTAACAGGTATGAAAACTATGCTAATGGTTTAGAAGCTTTAAAAATATAGCTAAAAACTTGTTGTAAAAGTTTTAATTGAACTGCCTCAATTACAAACAACACAGGCAACTTACAACCAAACGTCTTTGTACAATGCTCACGCCCAGCACAATTTTCAAAATTTTGTCCAAACCGGGACACACATCACTAACCACATGTTCTGCGCCCGAAGTCCACAAAGACAAGGCTAACCATACCCAAGCAAAAATGTCATCAACATTATTTTGTGAAAGTTTTTTTCAAGGTCGTCGTTTGATGTTAAACAACAAGGGCAATTTCAACCTTGTGTTTGTAAAAGTTAACTGCTGATGCAGCGGATGTTGCTTTCTTCCCACAGCATTGCGGCGCAAATTACTTCATCGAATGCGTCTCGCGCACGATGGGGCTAAAACGTCATTCAAAATATGCGAGCTTCAACTGGAAAGGTGGTGAGAGCCAGTTTATTTGTTGAACCAGCTCGTGCCTAATGGTAAGTACGTCCGTTTAGGTGCTGGTAGGTCTGGAGTTCGACTCGCGGTACTGCCATTAAAACAGCAAGACCATAAAAAATCGTCGATGATTGTGAGACGCCTAAAGTTTTCTGTTCGCATGTTCTGTTTTCAAACCTGTGTGAATTTGTCCGAGTCAGCAAGAATAAAGTTGGCCATTGACGTGAAATTCAGTCCACTTTGTGGAAAATGATTATTACCACCAGATTCCTCGAGCGATCACCATTGTCGCCTGAAAACACTTCCCAGACCTCGACCGCTGCAAATGGTTCCCGGACCGGGAATTGAACCCAAGCTGCCTGGGTGAGAGCCCGGAATCTCGTCGGTGAGTGACATGCATTTGGTTTAAACAAAAATCCTGTTTGATGTAAATGCTGTAGTAGATAACAAAGAAGCAACAATTGACAAATGGCTATGCCTTAATTGTCAAAATTAATATTTTGTCTGCTATAAAATCCCTAATATTTTTCTTCTCAACCGTATTACCAGCAGATCTGGACAACATAGTCTTTTGATTAAAATTTAAAGAAAAATCTATTGCTAGAGTATCAGCAGATAACCTTAAGAAGGTGAGTAAAGACGGGCATCCTATACCCTGAGCTTTTGAATATAGTTTTGACGCAAAAAGCAGCGCTTGTTGATATCCATTAGTGAATGAAAGGTATTGTAACTCCTTCTCTTCGCAGTAGAGACCTTAGTGTCTCGTGTGGTCTTGTGTAGGGTCGGTGTTTTCATTTCTATGGGTCCTGTAGTGTTTGCTTTAGAGTAGGTGTTCCCAACCTAGTTTACTCCAGCGCCTCTAAAAGTTTTTTCTTATGACTTCGCACCCCCTACAACTTAGAATCAAGGCATAGCTTTCAAACGTTTAGAAAGAATTTAAAATTTGTAAAGAGTAAAGAAAACCAAGCGCATGGACAAGAAAAAATAACGCAGATGAATATTTGAATATACTCTACAAAAATATTCACTTGCTTGAAATATGTACAAAATATTGAAATCAAAAGGTTGACGTCCAAACATTTACCAATGTATTTCAGTTCAATGACTCCTTTGTTCCTGCTTCTTGCTTCTGAGTGCTTCAAAACGTGGAACTATATTGCTGATAGCAGCACGTATGTCTGCCTGGGATTTCAAGCGATTTCTAGATTTCATCCTAATTGACAAAAAAGTGCTAAATCCTGACTCGCATGGGTATGTAGTCGCATACATGAGCGTCGAAAGAATTTTTTCAGTGAGGGGCCAATAGGGGATTTCCAGGGGTAGCCAAAGAGATCTTTGCAGGGGACAAAAGTGGGAAATTTTTATTTTAACCACTCGAAACTAAGAAAACAACATTTTACGCTAAACATTTGATGGAAAATGTCAAATTTCAAAATCCAGGGGGCTAAGTACCTGCCCCATGCTACGACGCCCATGATCGCAGACGGTATGAGCACAGTAACTGCAATTTCACAAACTCTCGTGCACATAACCGTTGCCGAGCACCAATACCCTTCCAAAGTTTTAATCCCAAATTGTATTTCAAGAGCGCTATTTGAACGCAATTCTATAAAATGGTTTCAGCTTTCCATCATCTGAAATTTTTTCCAAATCGAAGGGGAATGGATGCATAATTTCATTTTCAGAAGTTTTCATCTTCCCTACGTCAAAATTTCTACCGAATGACTCAAAGGCAGTTCCAAATAAGCCACAATTTCTCCACAAACCAGAACTCAAACTCGAAGATTCATTGTCACCTACTATTTTTTCAAGTGACGGAAAATCCGAATAATTCTCTCTGTTTAGTCGCCGACACCACAGAGGCAATTAATCTTTGAACGCGTTTAGTTTTTCACAGCGATTAAACATGTTAAAACTGTTGCTTTGAAGTGATAAACTTAGATGATATGCGTGAGTATGTAACTGAAATATGCTGACACTTGGTTGAATTCTTGCGATTCCAACTTTTCAAGCAGATCACAGTAACGTTCCTCCAGAAAAACTTTTATGTGTTCTCGAAGTTCGAAGAAGCGAGTTAAAACTCTCCCACGTGCGAGAGACAGCGGACTTCTGAATGGAAAAGTAAAACTGAATGTTCACTGCCAAGATCTTAAAGAGGCGGTGATTTAGAGCATGATTCCTAACCCAGCGGATGAGTCCTTACAGAAATATCAAACTGAGTTTCTTCAATTTTAAAGGCAAAGATTTTTCATCATGGTCTACAACATCGATCCCGCCATGTCGGTTGTCGAAGTGTTCTTGCAGCTGAAATGGCTTCAGATTTGCGTTGGAAGAACAGTTTCACAGAGCATGCACTGACGTTTTTGCAAATCCTTCACGTCTCTCCAAATTGAAACACATTCACGACAATTCGCTCCAATAGAAAGCAGTGCACACAATCTCTTTCATCTGCTTTCGATCGATTTCAGAACGATTTACTACGAATGATGAAATACGGAAATCCACTCGTATACATACTGTACTACGTTCAGACTATCCTAGAATTGTCTGGAAAAGTAATTATTATGTCAACAAAAAAGCGAAGCTAATATCTGGTTCATTCGAGCAAGAACTACTACAAGCTCGTAAAAAAGAATAATAGCTTTCAGTTGTTTCTTAGGCAAACAATTAATATCGTTACAGAGTCGTTATAGTATCGTTAATATCATTAGAAATAAACTCCTGTTTTTGTATATAATGTGTATAATCCATTGCAGAAGAAGTATATAACCCATTTATATAACCCATTGCAAAAACGCCGGAGGGGAGCAATAAATAAATCAATTTCCTGTCGTTAAGAAGGAAGCTTATCGCAACCCCCTGGAATGATGGCTCTCCAGAGGGTGCGAGCACCTCAGGTTGGATACCACTGCTTTACAATTTTCGTGTTGAGGTGAGTTGTAGTTCTATCGTAGGTCGTGGTAACACGAGCACTACTATAATCGGGTACCGGAGTGTCAGCACAAGTTAGGCGGAAACGAAAGACAAAACAATGGAACAAGCTGCATAGCTGCACTGAAATGTGGCAGTAGGCACTTGGAGATACGCTGACGCAAATCATGTAAATACCAGTTTCTGGATGAAATACGCAGAAGTTTCAAGACATAATATTGGTATGCATAATTAACATAATTAGCAAAACTTTGATGCTGCGTTTGATGTTTCTTGTTTATTTTGGCATGCTTCATGCCTACAGTGTACAAGCAGAAACGCAACAACAGATCAATAGATTGTCGTCTATTAGAATAAAGGAAACTAACTGATTCGCAAACAGATTTTTGCGACACAAAAGTTCGCACGTCTCACCTCGTAGGTGGCTGGCAGTAGGCTTCTGTTGTTGATGGTGTAAGCTCCTTGTAAGTTGACTTGCACTGTATAAAATATATTTTTTCTCAGAAAGTAGGTAAAATTGATATACCTGAAAGTGAAATGTGATAAATTTCCGCCTGAAATACTCAAATCAGGGAATTCTTTGCACTAAAACATTGGCAAATTGGGATAATCATCCCCATACACAAAAAAGGAGACATGAGTCAATGCACCAACTACCGGGGCATTTGTCTCCTTAGCCTCTCAGGAAAAGTATATGCAAAGTGCTGGAAAAAAGATGCTGCGAACTAACTGAACCAAAATCTGGATTATAACCAGTGCGGTTTTCGTCCCAGACGTAGGACTACAGCCCAAATTTTTACTCTCCAGCGAATTTTCGAGAAGTCTTGAGAATGCAAAGGATGTCTACATGTGCAGTGGCGATTCTAGAATGAAAAAATTGGGGGGGCACTGCGGGGCCAAGGAAAAAGAAGGGCGGGGGCAACATAAATATATATCTTGCATGGTGATTTTTCATTGTTTTGAAGATTAAGTTGCTATGATTAACCCTATCAAACCCAACATAGGCTTGTGAATATCATTAAAAAGATGAACT
>JGI24158J21664_10008928_pt1 | contig 13370 bp, 16 predicted proteins | sample Ectturendosymbi3_FD_21664 | JGI IMG/M metagenome (IMG submission 21664) | reverse complement strand
AACTTCAAGACGTCAGGTTGCTTAGTTGGGAGACCGACCTGTGCTCCTGCAACAACTAGGTTGACCCCTCAACTAGTAGGGACCTCTGCAATAACCTACAATCAGGTTCTCGTCTAGGGAAGTCGCTCAGCGCCGTACACCACAGCTTTGCGCCGTCACGCGCCACCAGCCACATCACGTGATCCCTCGTCAGAGAAGCTTGCTTTCAGTCAAGGCCTCCAAGAAACCTTGTTACAGCGCGAAATACGCAAAGACACAACACACAGTAAGTCTTTCGTGCATCTTCTGCGGCAGAACCACGCAAGCAACGAGTGTTGCTCCCGCATCGGCCAGATCAGCCGATCCCACCTTATCGCCGCAACCGATCGCAGGTAAGAGCACATACTTTTCTCACCGCGATCAGTTCCTGTTTTGTGTGCAGCTGCAAAGTGGAGTGTGTAATGGCCACAAGGCAGAATAACATAAATCGGTTCTGATCGAACGCAGCAACAAAGCCTTGTCTAAATATCATGGCTAGATTCGACTGCAACTGTGCTTTGACAGGAGCTGTCCGTCATTGACTTAGGAATTGTTATCCGGGACGCACAACGTAACCTTCTGGAGTCAAGTGTCTTTCCGAAGTTGGTTTTTGAAACCGAAAAGCGACACATTAGCGCTTCGATGCAGTTAAAGTTCTAGTAACTTTTTCACGTATTTAAAATTAATTCTCTAACACAGCTCCACTCTTACCTAGCGCATTTGGCCAAAACAAACCAAAAACAACTTTTTCAAGTTTCACTCGTAATGGTAGCCTATCTAGTTCTGGATATGCTCCGGTTAAAGAGCAATGCACGATGGAAGCTGTGCCGGGTGAGGCTCACTTGCCAACTTGCAGTTTCGTGCTTACATTTTACGCAAGACATCAGATTTACGATTTCAGAAAACGGATTTGCGCAAATAGCCTGGATATTTCATCCCTGTTCACAAAGTAAAATAAAGAGCGACCAGTGGGGGAGACTATTTGGCGCAACTGACCCCATCCAAGCCGCCACGGTGAATCGGTGCATCTATTAAAATCAATGACTTTTTTGCTCTTTAAACAACTTATGTTGGCACGACCTGTTTTGAGTGCCCTCCTAAAAGATAGGTCTGGACTTGCCACTGGCAAAGACTAGAGAGGTGTTTGGTTGGCCTGCTCTTGTTGCTGGTAGCTTTTTACATCCTACAAAATACCAGAATCAACTGAAATTTTTAATAAATAGCTGAAACTAAAACCTAGATTCAAGACCGTCTAATGGCGATTGATCAATGAAGTCAAAAAAATCCACAGCAGCAGCTTCTCACGCGAGATACTTCTATTTTTAACGTCTTTCATACAAGCGTCGGAAGCCACAAACCTGCTGCTTAAAATATCGTCGGTCTTCTTCGTCGATGAGCACGAGGTTGAGATAATAACGAACAGAGAACTTTTTGTTTACATCGCGCATTGACGGTGTCAGGTCGTAGCCGGCCAGAAAGAGCCGGATGGGGATCGACTCACCTGCAGGTGCAGAAGTTTCAAATGATGCAAAAAAAAAAACAGAAAAATAAACAGAGAATTGTTAACCACAGCCAAAAGAGAAAGTAAGATAATTCCCACTTCCCTAAAAATAGTAAGTTAAACCAACCATAACCTACAAATCGCCGTATAATTTTTGATTTCTTCAGCTGCCAATCGACGAACAGATCTCACCCTTCACAGGAGCCCCGTCCATGATTTCGAACTTTGCAATGGTGTCATCTTCGTGGTAGCAGTTCGGTCCCGTTCCGGTGGTTTCCCTTTTGATGATGTGCACTTCCATGTGCTTTATCTTTACGCGAACGAGAAGAAAATATATTTTCCCAATGATTGCGTCTTTCAAATGGTACCTGAACAATGCGCGTCATACATGAATTCCGGAAGTGAGTTCGCGACCAAATACGAAGCAACGTGCGCAAAAGAATTCCTGACGGAAACCTAGATCGGCAAAGTTGACATGTTCGTCACCGTCGACCTCCAAACCGTAACCAGATAATAACAAAATTTTCTTCCTACTCAATCTATTGTTACGTCATCATGAAAAAGGTTGCACAATTGCAAGATGGCCATACACTGTAAGCTCGCACAAGCACGTGCTGATATGAATTTTTTTCATTGTTACATCAGCAGCACAAGACTAGCTATTCACTACGCGTGGTGAGCCCGTGTAGACTGCTGACCACCGCTGAAATCTGCTACAAGCTGTCAAGTCATGCTGAGAGGAAATGAGCCGACGTCATGACGTTGAGCATCCAATAACAAAGAAGCAATTACATATCCACTATTTCTAGGCTGAAGTTGTCAAAATCGCGTCAGTTTCAACTAAAAATATAGATTTCTGGTCGAAAATATCGCTACTGTATTCAACTGATATCACCACGTTGTATAGCCTGCAACGGAGGGGAAAATTTTTCGGCGAGCGCCAAGAACGGCAGACTGTGCTCCTACGCCACTGACGCGCATAAACCGTTTTTTGGTCACTGATTCTGAACTTACTGAAATCAACCAGAGCAATATGTGCGATTGTACACCTTGTCGGCTGTTTGGGACGTATGTTTCCGGACACGTACAGTGTCGAACATAGTGCAGAGCAATAAAAACAGGGCTGTGGAGCCGGTACTCAAATTTCAGGCTCCGGTACCGGGCATCTAATTTTTTTGGCTCCGGCTCCAAAAACAGAAAAAATGTTGTATTATTTGTATAACTCGCTTGAACTGGAACCCAATTTTCAAGCTCCGGCTCCACCATCTAAAAAATTTTGGGCTCCAGCTTCACAGCCCTGATTAAAAGCTGTCCACCCGTTCAGGTTTAATTGGTGCACGCTCAGAATGCGTAAAATTCCATGAAAGACAGATTTTCGTCAGCTGATCACGTGCTTCTTCGCTTGGTTAATTTTCAAAACGCCGCTCACCAGTCGCCGAATACGCATGGTGGCGCTTTCGAGCCGCACAGAAATCAATAATCGACACAGAGCAGCAGAGACAAAACGACCACCGACTCGTGCTCGAGACAGGTTCGAAGCGAATCACCGTTTGCTCAATGACACGTATGCCAAGCGCAAACAAGTACCTCATACCACATCTGCCGAATCACAGTAGCAGCAGCTTCCGCCCTTCGTGCCGGACGATCACACTTACTTTTGTTTGTTGTATTCAAATTCAATGTGAAGGCAGTCTTCGATTCCCACCTCCATCTTGATGCTGTTGTTTGTATCCGGGTACGTGCTCAACGTATGGACGACAAACTCGAGTTCTTTCGTTAAATCGGAAATTCTACGTCCGACTGTGACTTTCAGGAAATACCTGGGAAACGTGTGTAGAACTTGTTACGAGAAGATCGCGGAAAGCATTAATTGCTGCTTAAAGAAAGCAAGAAATAAAAGCGCTTGGGGCTTTGTTCGTTTCCCATTTCAAAAGACGCACTTATCGGTAATTTGTTACCTCACCAGCAAGAAATGACGAGCGATTTCGCGATATACAGTTCGGCAGAAATACCGTAGTCTGACGTTGGTCCCGAAGTACGACTCGTAAGGCTTTTCGACGTGCGGGAACTGGAAGTTGAAAACTTTGCTTTGATTGATCACGCCAGGGCTGGCGATTTGCTTCGTCAACGTGAAAAAGTCGTGCACGTTTGTTCGGTCATAGAGGATTTCTTTGAAGAAAACCAAGATGTATGAAGAGGCCTGCTGGTGCGTAAGAAATAGCTCACTGTGGTTTCCAATTTCAGTCATATAGTGCGCGCTAAACAGTAACACTAAGCCGTTGGTTAAAAAATTGCACCAATTATGAAATCATTACTGGACGGAAACGATTTAACGTCGTTGTCACATTGGCGCTGATCTATTCCACTGAGGCTACACAAGGATGGACAAACCTCGCAAAATAGCCGCAATGGATGGTTGTTCTACTGTTAGCTCCACATACAGTTTTGTTTCTGGGCTAGATTTTTTTTTAAATGTCGCCTCTGAATTGGGATGCACCCGATCAGCAAAGTATTCTATAGTTGACCATCATTTTTGCCTGCTGTCACCAATGTTGGTGTCGTATGTTCTTTTTCCAGTTCAATTACTTGTTGTAACTTCATTATAATAAATACTGTTTAACAAACTGCTCTCTATAGCATAGACTTGAATTCTTGCTGCAACCTTCAAACCGCAGAAATTGTTATTATTTGACAACTGATAAGGCATTTCCAAGTCGCAGGCTACCAGTGTCCACAAGATTAAAAGCATCAACAGATGTTAGCTTGAAAGACACACAATTATGTATTTTTCTACATAAAGGTAACATTAGCTGTGATTCATGACGGTTGCACAAAACAATACTGAAATATGACAGTAAATTTTAACACCAAACAAAAACGAAAATAAACTAGGAGTAAAATCAACTTCACAAGGAGAAACAACAAACACTATCAATTCAAAAACCTAAATAAAACAATTTACTTTTTTCCAGTATTATCTCACCTATTTGTCCTATGAGCTCAATCTTGATCCCCTTATGATCGAGTTTTGCTCCAGGCTTTAAAGTCAAGCTGACTGCACCAGATACAGTTTCACCATCATAATAAACACACATTTCTTGACTTTTGCTCTCTGTATACTGGTGTTCGACCTTTTTCCTAAAAAAAAGCAGAAATGCAAAATCAATAAAAAACAGCCAAAGTTTTAACTTTTATTTTGCACTATATAATTGGAAGTTTTTATTCTTGTATTGAAAGAAATAACTAGAGATCGACCAATATGGATTTTTTGGGGCCGCTACCGATATATCAGCCATTCATGGACCAATAGCTGATACCGACAACTGATATTTCCGAAATTTTGTTTTCTGTTTCATTATAAAAAATATAATGTATTCAAAGCCTTACCTTTTTTTCAAAAACTTCAAAAATCAGGATTTATGAGCTGAAATTTTTCAAATTGCAGCAATTTCAATATTTTCCTATGATTTTTAAATAATCTGATCAATGATGATGCTTTTGTTTTGGCTGCAACACCTAATGGGTACTTCATGGTTCACCTTGTGTATTTGCTTGTGAAAACGCAACTGCTAGTGTTGCTTCAAGATAACTGCCTTGACTTGGTTCGTTGTGCTTTCTTGCGTGAGTTGTCTGGATGCGTGAGGAATATAACAGCATTTTGTCAACACCTACTGAGGCTGTTTTGGACGATACCGATATATCGGTAAAACCCAAATATTGGACCGATATATCGACCAGGCCAATATGTCGGTCTATCTCTAATAATAACCACACAAAACATATGTTACAGTACTAAGCAAAAACAGCTGTCAAAGAAGCTTTCATTTCAATTGCTTTGTATCCAAGTTGGTGTGTCTCATGTGGTCTGCAGTCAACCATTTCCATGGCCCACACAGCTGCTATAGTGTAATGTAGCACTGACGGTAAGTCATTGCCAGCACTGTTCATGAAGCTATCTCTCGCAGTGATCCACTAATGCAAACTATTTAGCCACTGTAGAATAAGTCCAAGTACATGGTATCAGTGGAACAACTGCAAGCTGCCAAAGCATTGTAGAGAAGATCTTTTGGCAGGCAGCTATCTTCTTGCCTTTGTATGTGACCTGCCCAGCAGAGACAGCACATTTTTAGCATGGTGTAAATATCAGCACCAGTAACACAGTCTGTGAGTTCCATCTGAAGTGTTGGTTAGATGATCATGCACTGGAAAGCTAACATGGAACACAGACAATGAAAGTAAAATGTATTTAGACTAAGGTTGCCATATCTGAATAGGCAAACTTCCTGGCAGTCTCAACGACTAGTTTTCGTGACAGAAAACAAGTGCTATATGGCATTTTTCAGTATGTTCTTACAACTACCAATCCACTGCAAAACAACATCACTATTACAGAAGAAAAATGTCACAGAATTGTTACACAATAGGGTTACAAGTGATAAAAATATTAGGGGCATATTTTTCTCTACCAATATTAACTATTCATATTTTTCAAAGGATCTAATGATCAGATCCTCTGAAACTGTCGAAATTGTGGACATCAGAGCACTTTTTAAATTATTTCCAGACACTAATTTCAACACAGAAATTCAGGACATGTCCAGGAAATTCCAGACATATGGCAACACTAATTTAGACAAGGTTCACGATGATGGTAGGTGGAATAGGTTTCTGAGCAATACGAGAAACTAAGAACACCGGTCTTGTAAACACAAGGTTTCAGACAAAATGTATGGTTGCGGTCATTCCATACTCAAGAATGGAGATGACCAAAAAGTGGCAACCTTCCCTGTGATACTTGAATATCTGCATCCAAGGAATTTGTACTAGTAACCAGAGATACAAGGTAACAAAAGCTATCTACCATAAAAAAGTACAGCAGTGGATCTTGATCTACTACTACTACGGCCCATCCTGTCATTGGCAACAATGAGCTCAATGTTTCTCTATTTTTTCTATGTAGTTTGAAACTGAGAATGAATATACATCATTCAAGGAGACACATCATCTGTCATGGTCAGCAGCAAGTGTTTCCCAGGATCGCAAAGTTATGAGGAAGTCAGCCATGTCATGCTTGATGACATCCTTATAACACAGCTTAGCTCTAGAGTTCTATGTAGCACGCAATAGAATTCACTATAAAGGGATATTATTGGGCAGGCAACCACCCCCATTACGATGGATGTGGTCCAACCAGCACAGATGTTGCTGCCACAAAATAGTTATGAGGTCATACGAACCAGTGGCATACAGGCTGTATAAGTTACGGATGTGTTCCCTCCACAAGACACCTAGGATGGAGTGGAGGCATCTGAAATAAAATGAGCTGAGACAATTTTCTTGGCAGTGGTACGTCTTGCTGTATAGCAGAACACTCAGGATGTATGCAGAGTAAACCCTAATCTGTAATTTGATAGTTTTGATCACTGGTGGGATAGAAACATTCTGATAAGGCAACATTTCCATTCTCATGCTAAATGCTGTGCCCAAATTGGAACAAGCAGTTCCAAATGAGTTGCAAACAGTCCTGAATCTCATCAGCAGACTGAGACACCAGAGTTGTGGCATCTGCATATAGAAGCTCACACACTAGCATTTGACAAACCTTTGACTTTGCACAAAGTAGGTTAAGATTGAAAAGATCCATGTTGGTGCAAAAGTGCAGCAAGATCCCAGAATTGTCAGGAAATGCGAAATGCAGCAATGCTCAAAAGATGTTGAACATGATAGGAGTAAGTACACAACCTTGCTTGACACCACAATGGACAAAAAATTTCTTGACCTTGAGCAGTTGAATTACACTACTGCTTTCATGTTTGTGGGGAAAACAATTGTAATTGCAAACAAGTTCTTGGTGTATCTGAGATGCTGAAGGATTGCAAACAGCCTGACAGCGTCAAATGCTGTTGAGGTAGCTAACACAATTGAATAGTGAACACTGTTGCTCAACACTAGTAAGAAAGCCACATCTTTTGTAGAGCAACTGACTTTGAGGAAGTATTTCATTGGTGATGATCTGCCGTTTAGGAAGGAAGCCCTGTTACAGAATCTAACCAAATATATTCAGCAAGGCAATCCCATTTTTCCTTATTCTTTTACAGAAATGTTGGCATACTTCAGATCTTGCAGTGTGCAGTGATTAAGCCAGCAGGAGTGAAAACTTCATACAGCAAAATGGCCAATACATGTCTACCACATCTATAGATCGCACAGCCTGGCAGAGGGAAGTCACTCAGGCCCAGATGCTTGATTGTTTTTAATCACGTATAAAGTAATGTCACCAAAGATGAACTATAACTGGAAATTGAGGTAAGGTACAGCAGATGACCTATGGGTCCACAGTTGAGGCCTGCACATACAATAATTCATAGTGTTCTGCCCAGTGATAAAGCTACACAGCTGATCAGCGATAACGTCTTTACTTTCAGATAGCATTGGAGTTGTTTTTCTTGAGACAGGCACTAGAGCTGTTTCCAAAGTCAGCCCAAGGTTAGATTTTATTGCTGAATGTTGATCAGTGCAGACAATAGCTGTGCTAATGAGTTTTAACAAATCACATTTTGCCAAATTTTAGTTGAGCCTGAGAAGAATGAGTCAAGTTTAGATAAGCTTTAGGTGTGACTTAGTGCTTGGCTACAATGGCTGGGAGTAAAAGAACAGTGCTGTTGTGGAACAAATCAGTTTGTTATTAACATGTGAACCAAAAACTTCGGAGATGCACTTGGACATGCAGTGAAGCCTTGACCCAGCAGCTTCATGGGTATCAGCAAAATAAAAAGAGATTTTACATGAAATTACAAATGTTATGCAACATTTGTCAACATGCACTGACATTCTTTTAAACTGCAAGTAAAATTGCATCAAATCGTATTTGTGTCGCAAGAGTCCCTGCATCAAAATTTGGTAAGAAAGTCTTAGGACAAAGTGGACAAAAATCAGGGATGTATAAGAAAGAAAACCACCTTATCTTAAACACAATATGGTTCTTCACAGTAGAAATATAATCATACTAGAAACGTAGAAATTATTTCTATTATAAGGCAAAACTTAGGCAGATACAAATCATTTTTGATATTCTGTCAAAAGAAGAGAAAACAAGTATGCAGCAGCTTTACCAAAGGGATAAAAGCTCTTGATATTTATAATGATTATACTCATGCAAAGTCAATGGTATTCATAAAATTAGGAGGGAAGACCTCATGAAAGTGGCCTACCTTTGTCTCTAACAAAAAACAAAGGAAATTCAACAGAAAAAGCCAAAATCTCACACATAAATTAACTGTCAGCCTAGTTTAACTTTGCTTGAATACGAAACTACAGTGTTCCAAAAATTTTTTAATCACTGTGCAATCTATCAATATTTTCGGCGCCGGCACACAAAAATGTTTGAACTTTCATGCCATCACTTTGGCACTACCACACAAAATTTTTTATGACTCATGCTTATGCAACAATTATGTAAACAGGCCAGTGACCAGCAATTGGTGTGTGTGCAAAGCGTATGGTAGTAGGGTTGTTAACTTGGCTAATTTTTCTCAAATGATCTCAGATTTTAACAGCATTTGTAGAAGAACTAAAAAGTTTATGCTTCATGCATTTTTCTTTGCACATACAGACATGGCATTCCCTTCAGTTGAATCAGTGGTTTGTGAGTGAGCACAAATACAGTCAAGCAAGACTACAGCATTCAATTAAAAAGACCAGTGTTGTGCGATAATTTCCTTGTGATGAGCTGATAAGCACGTGCGCCAAATTCTGTTCGTGGAATGCTTACTTCTGCGTGTGCATTGAGTACCCTTCGAGGAATCTTGCACGATTGGTGCCTTTGCATGATTTGGTGCTCATTCTGATCGTGGTGGTTCTTTAGGACAGTCATGTGATCTGTGCTGTCGAACTGCACATTACATTTTAGCTGAATAAAGCCTAAGTTGAGGTAATGCAGATCTCTTTTCATATCAATTTATTCAGCTAAAACAAACCATGGATAAATACCTAAGACCACAGGTGTTCAGTGTCAAAGTAGACTTGTCTGAAAGCTCAAAAATTTGGTTGCATTGGAAGTGCACCTTGCAGAGTTACTTGCGGAGAATCGAAGATGTTGCAGATGAGGTCAAGCTCGACATCTTAGTGAGTCTTCTGGATACTTCGGTCTACATGTACATTGCTGATTGCCCTACATTTGAAGCTGCCATCACCCGACTTGACGAAGTGTACATGAAACCTATTAACGAAGCGTTTGCAAGGCATAAACTAAGTACATGCCATCAAGAAATGGGTGAATTACTTGAAGAATTTTTTCAGCAGCTGAAAAAGCTCAGCGCCGATTGCAACTTCATGGTAGTCTCTGCGGTTCAAAGCAGGAATGCATCAATACGGGATGCATTTATCGCCGGGATTTATTCTTCTTACATCTGGCAAAGACTTTTAGAAGACAACGTTACTGAACTTCAAGCTGCATTTGACAAAGCTTGTTTGCTTGATGATGCGCTGAGAAATGCACAATCGCATACTTCATCATCTGTTGCTACTGCTGCTAACCATTCTCTGGTTGTTAACCCAACCGGTTCCAATCAACATGCACCTGTTAACCAACCGGAATGCCTAGCAACAAAAACAAAACAGTATTTCCTTTGCGGTGCCCATCGACATCCCCAAGGAAATTGTCCTTGAAAAGAATTGCGCCTGTCACAAATGTGGCAAGAAGGGACATTTTGCCCAAGTGTGCTGCTCATTGCAACGACCACTTCAACAATCTCGAGCTGCGCCTATTGATGAAGATTTTGATGGGGATTTTGAACTCGTAACCCTGCGGCCGTTCCTCGCATCTGACAATGAAAAAGTAAATGTGCATGTATTTGTTAATGGAGTTCTGGCCAAAGGCCTTATTGACACTGGCGCCATAAGCAATCATATCGCTTCAGTTTCATCTGGCATGCCCACCTAGCTGTGCAGACAAGTAAGAAGGCAGAGAAGGTTGTTCTGGCCGTAAAAGGTTCAACTGTTGCAACTAAACACATTTGCTCAGCTCGCGTTCAACTCTGTAATCGTACTTATGATAATGTCAAGTTCATTGTGATGAATGGCCTCTTGTGGGACATGATACTTGGCCGTGAATTTCTGAAGCTGCATGAAAGAAGCTGCAGTTTAAGTTTGGTGGACCAGAACAATCCTTGCAACGTGGTGTTCTAGAACCCTTAAAGTGCCCAAATCCAGTACGATTGTTTGAGCACATGACACCTGATTGTCATCCCATAGCTGCCAAGTCAAGAAACTATTCAAAAGCTGACGAAGAGTTCACTGAAACTTGAATATAGCAATTGCTAGCAGATGACATATTCGAACCAAGCATTTCTCCATGGCGTGCCCAATTGTTTATAGCTCAAAGTGAAAACCGTAAGAGGCGTCTATGTGTGGATTACAGCCAGACCGTAAACAAATTCCCTCACCTGGACGCTTATCCGCTTCCAAGCATGCAGAATATTGTAAGCAATGTGGCAAACTATAAGTGGTACTCCAGCTTAGATCTTCAATCCGCCCACCGCCAAGTGCCATTGCTGTCCAAAGAAAGGAAATTTTCGGCATTTGAAGTGAACGGTCGGCTGTACCAGTTCAAACGAATACCATTTGGTTTAAAAAATGCTGTTGCATGTTTCCAATGTGTCATAGACGACATTATAGCTACCTACGACTGCAAAGGTTTGTTTGCGTATCTTGATGACATAACGGTGTGCGGCAAGACAAAGGAAGAACATGACAAAAATCTAAAAATCTTCCTGAATGCTGTTAAAGAATGCAACCTAACCTTAAACGAAAGCAAATGCATGTATGCTTCCGAAACCACCAACTTGCTAGGATATCGCATATCCAAAGGAGTCTTGCAGCCCGATCCTGATTGGGTGAAGCCAATACTAGACATGCTTGTCCCCTGTAATGCTGAAGAGCTGCAGCGCATGTTGGAGATGTTTTCCCATTACGCGAAATGGACCCATCATTATTCTGAAAATATCAAACTGTTGGTTGTGCTGAAGAAATTCCCTCTGAATGAGGCATTGCATGCTTTAAAACGTTAAAAACAGATCTTTCTTCAGCCAACCTTGGCGTGATTGATGAAGATCTTCCATTTACATTGGAAACCGAAGCGTCAGACAATGCCATTTCAGTGACATTGAACCAGCAAGGAGATCGCCCGGTAGCCTTTTATTGTGAATGTTGAACAAACGTGAGTTGCACTATTCTAGCGTTGAAAAGGAAGCCTTGGCCATCATTAGAGCTGTCTGGAAATGGGCGCACTCTCTGACTGGACGTCATTTTACAATTGTGATGAACCAACTATCAGTTTCATTTATGGACAGTGGGGAGAACCGTGGAAAAATTAAAAACGACAAAGTGTTGCGTTAGCACATGGAACTTAATGAGTTTGGTTTTGATATTGTTTATCGCTCTGGAAAGCTCAACTCCGCTCCAGATGCGCTTTCTGTGCTAGCATGCATGGGACTGCACTTCACGATATCCATGCCTCGCTGTGTCACCTGGAGTTTACTGTGCTAGCATGCTTGGGACTGCACTTCAGATATCCATGCCTCGCTGTGTAACCTGGGTATCACACGTTTGCATCACTTTGTGCGTGCGAAAAATTTACTGTATTCTGTTGAAGACGTTCGCCAAACAGTTCACGATAGTGTATGTTTGGAGCTTAAACCAACTTTTACAAGTCCCCTGCTGCTCAACTTGTCAAAGCTACCCAGCTGTTTGAGCGATTAAGTCTACATTTTAAGGGTCCATTCCCATCTTCGACCAAAAACCGATATATGCTTACTGTAATCAACGAATTTTCACGCTTCCCCTTCGCCTTCCCCTGCTCGAGTTTTGATGCTAAAACTGTCATATCATGTCTGAATCGTTTGTTTGAGTTGTTTGGTATGCCCGCTTATATCCACTCTGATAGAGGTACTGCCTTCATGTCACATGCTTTTACGTCTTATTTGCACCGTCGCGGTGTTGCCTGCAGCAAAACATCGGTTTATAATGCACCTGCCAATGGGCAGTGTGAACAGTATAACGGAATTATTTGGTCGGTTGTTCGACTAGCATTGGCATCCCGTAAATTAACTGTTACACAGTGGGAATGCGTGTTACCTGACACTCGCTCTTTACTCTGCACTGCCACGAACGCAACACTGCATGAGCGACTATTCAATTACAAAGAGGCGATCGTCCTTTGGGGTTTCTGTACCGAGCTGGTTGAGTTCTCCAGGTCCCGTATTTTTGAGCGGCACACACGTTCTTCTAAGTACGAACCATTGGTGGAAGAGGTCGATGTGGTGCATGTCACACCCAACTACGCTTGTGTTTGCCTTTCTACTGGCAGAGAGACGACAGTGCCATTATGAGACATTGCTCCACTGAAGCAAGCACCTGCACTGTTATTCGATGCTGCAAACCAGCGCGACGTTGCACTGTCCGGAGGTTCTAGTCTCGAACCGGAAAATTTGAGTAGCGATCATGCTATTTCCGCTGACGATCAGCAGGCACCCCTGGTGGACACTAGTGACAATGTTGTTAGGGGCAGGAACAACCAGGGTACTCTGCCGAGTGAAGACATTTCACACGATATGTCACCGAGGGTTGACGACACTGTGCGTGTTGAGCCCGCTGCCCAATCACCATCACCTAGTACCAGCGCCAATAGATTACGGCAATCGACATGTCAAAGTAGACTAGTCAACCGCTTTGGGCTTGTTCCCTATCACTGACGTGATCATTAGGGCAAGTTTTTGTTGCAGTAAAAAAGTGAGAAAGTTGCATTTATTTTCAACGAAAGTTGCATTTATGCGCACATTTGACTGCGAAAGAC
>JGI24158J21664_10008927_pt1 | contig 13370 bp, 12 predicted proteins | sample Ectturendosymbi3_FD_21664 | JGI IMG/M metagenome (IMG submission 21664) | reverse complement strand
TCGTTGTTGACTGTGTGTGTCAAATAACACCGACCCTATGATGCGTTGTGATAAATAATTTTTGTGTCTAAAGTAATAACTGTTCGACCAATACTAAAGTTGTCTAGGTGGAGAGTGACTGTTCAATCAGGAACAAAGTTGTTTGAAATCACGATTCACAACTGCCGAAAAAAATGCACATGCACAATTGCATTATCATTATGTGTAATGCAGAGTTATATCTTGAAATAGAACTAATGAGTGCGCAGTGAGTCACTTGTGCTGTGTTGCTATTTGGAAATTCTGTATGTCAGAATAACCAATGCAATTCACCTATGTCTATCGCAGGTGTGGAGTTTTTGACGAAAAACGTTACAGTTGATGGGAAAACCTACACTCTCCAAATATGGGACACAGCAGGACAGGAACGGTTCAAAAGTTTAAGAACTCCTTTTTATAGAGGGGCAGATTGCTGCATACTCACCTACGCTGTGGACGACGCGCAAAGCTTTCACAATATGGGCATGTGGAAAAATGAATTCCTGTATTATGCGGACATACCCTCTGACAACTTCTCCTTCGTGGTTTTGGGTAATAAAGTAGATGTTGATGCTAATGAAAAAGAAGTCAATCGCGCCGACGTCGAAAACTGGTGCAGGGACAATGGTGGCTACCCGCACATCGAAGCAAGTGCAAAAGACGCAACAAATGTGAAGCAGTGCTTTGTGACGGCGGTTCGCAAAACCGTAACTTCTCAGTTGCGACAGGGCGGCGATGCCAGCATCAGCAATATTGCGTCCAGTGCACCCAGCGTGAATCTTAGAACCATGAACACTGGTAACCAGAAATGTTGCTAATGTTTGGCAAGCAGATTATGCAGGAGCTTGATTCCTTACAGTCGACGTTACGCTTTGTTTCAACTGTCCATCTAACGCAATGATTCATTACTGATTTCTCAGTTTGCGTGCTCGTCTACAATGAATATATTCGAGGTGGTTACTCGACCGCACCGGACAAGTTCAACATAATTTATTATGCTCAGCGAACTGGTACTAGGTAATGGAGAAGCAACAGTTCGAAATTAATTACGATACAGCGAGCGCTCATAAAGCAAAAGGCACGTGAAAAATCCGCAACAACTTGGTTAGCAGTACGCAATGATACGCTGGAATGAAATTATGCGTTTAATCCAATTCTTCACTGTGTATTTTAAAGAGTTTTGCTACTTCGCTGTAGTCATCATAGGATTGATGATCGCGAATAATCTGTAAGAGATAACATAATGATGTAAACTTTCGCTGTTTCATTTTTTACCGCCGAATGTTTTACTAACCTTTCGGGCGACACCCATTCTGCCGAAAACGTTCCATAGAAGTATTCCAACAACAACGTTATCCCGTTGGTAAAACACGACGCCTTTGCCGAAATCGTCGCCTTTCGCTCGCGGTGCTGGTGAGGATTGATCGGAACGTTGCTTCTCCGCGTTCTCTTCAACTGTGCCAAGATAAGGACTACAAATTTGTATTGTACATGAGAAGTGGTCACGACGGTGCCTTTTTCTTTGTGTGATTAAAGTAAAGTGGTCGCTCTTCCGTAATTCATGCTTACAGTATTGTGTTTCGTCCAAACTGTCAGCGGAGCAAATTTTTGAGCCGTCCGAGTTGTATCGGGTGCTACTTTTTCCAACGATTGCAGGGACAGTGTTACCGTTGCGCTTCGCGCATCTGCTACAAACCTTGACGTTTCGCTTTTGTAGCGTGATTATCATTGCACGAGTATCGTTCTTTTTACAATTCCGATCAATGTGCTTCGTGATTTACAAAGTGTTCGCCTTTTCGCCAACGTGTATGTATATTAAAGAGAAATATCGAACAGCCAATCAACGGAGCCCTTTTTCGGGAAAGAATCAGCCGATTTAACGACACACCTGCGTCAGAGCGTAAGCCCTTTTCTTCAGCAGCTCTTGGTGTGTCTTCGTCTGTTGCTTTAGCAAACACGCCCACTGTTGGTAACCGGGAATCGACTAAACCGATAGCTTCGTAGCCGACCTCAGGACCCAGATCTGACCTAATATGACAATGTACATTCAGCAATTCATTGTTTTTCGCTTGCAAGGAACGAAACGGCATCGCAGCGATACTTGCCACGAATGTCTAATGCAGTGGTTCTTAAACACTTAATATTGTTTACCCCTGAGATGTTTAATTTTCAATAAATAACACATTGTAGCAACGCAAAAGTGACGTCAAAATTCGGATTCAAATGTTCATTAAAAATATACGATTGATAAAGGTTGATACTGTTTTCAAACCACTAACACTTGTAAACCCAACCTGCACAAAAGCGTTTTTGGAGCTTCGATTCTTTAGAAGCAATATCCAATAGTTTTTAGCTTACACTATACCAGGGGTCTCCAAACTTTTTTGTCCGAGGGCCACATGTGCTATTACTCAACAGTCCGAGGGCGTGACATCTTACATAATGTGATTGTTTCGGAAAATTTTATGTTCTACCAAGTCAAAAAATTTTTCGTAATTGTGTTATCTTTTCATTACTGTAGCAAAATGTCTCCGCGGGCCAGATGAAATGGCGGGCCGTAGTTTGGAGACCCCTGCACTAGACTACTGCTGACGACCACGGTCTCTGCGACACCGAAGAATGACGTAACAGATGTGTTTTATTGCAACGTAAGCAAAACACGATAATCTAAATTACCCTAAAAAAAAGCCAAATTCCTCCTTTTGGTTTAATTACCCACAGGTTAAGAACCACTGGTCTGATGCAGGGGGCTCCAAACTACGGTCCGCGAAGACACTTTGTCAATAATGTAAATTAAATATGTTTACGAAAAACTTTTTGATTTGGCAGAATGTAACATACCCCAAAACAATCTAATTACGTAAGATGCCAGGACCTCGGACTTTTGTGTAATAACTTCTGTGGTCCTCGGATAAAAAAGTTGGAACTCATAAACGGCCGAAGCTTCGTACCTAAGGCCTAACGTGGTCTTTATTTGTTTTTTGGAAGTTCGATCGATTGATTACATAACAATGATCATTATGGGTCGTCAACTAACTGTCAGGACGGAAGCGTGCTTGCGAGAGTGGATATGGAGACATTTTGAGTGTTGGAAATTCCGGAATGTTGTACCACATTGAAAAAGGGCCAAACAAAATATTTGCGCCCAAACCACTTCTGAAAGCGGCCAAACTCACAATTTGGCCACAAAAAAGCCAAGTTCCCTACTCTGTTCCCATGTACCACTGTCGCTCGGCGGTGCGATGACGTCATAACTTCAACGACGTCATTAACTCATAAATCTATTAAATCGAGCAATTCTTATGGAATTTACCCACCCGATGTGGAGTATACTTTACGCTGCCCGGTTGCACACGGATTTACGCTAATTTAAAAAACCTAGACATGCAAGGAACATCAGTTGAAAGCTTTCTTCGACAATTTGCACAATGTCTGATAGTATAGTGCAGAGCCCTTCAACCTTTCTCGCCGTAGTACAGGGGTCTCTAAGCTGCGGGCCAAATCCAGCCCGCTAAGCCATTTTCATCTGGCCGCGAAGACATTTTGTCAATAATGAAAAATAAATATATTTACGAAAACCTCAATGATTTGGTAGAATGTAACATAATCCAAAACAATCACATTACGTAAGATGTCCGGCCCTCATGCTGTTGTGTAATAGCTTACGTGGTCCTCTGGCAAAAGAACTTGAGACCTCTGCCGTAGTACTCCGCGGACGCAAGGGGGGAATGCATCTCCCACCAGACGTAAGTGTTAAAACGAGACTTGATTCATTGCAATTCATCGCCAAAGATGTTAAAAAATAACTTAGGCTTTAATTCAGTCAAAGACGTTTGAGTGGTTTGACCTTTTCATCTGTAACATCCTATCCAATTTGAAGGCTTACAAGCTAAGCTCTTAGGACTTTTTCACTCCGTAGGTATACAGTAATCAAATTTCAATCCAGACATTCTATGCTTTTGCTGGTCTGTCAATTCGCATGGTGGACTTCGTATCCATCTCCATCGAAGTACAACCCCCGTTAAGAGCAACGGCGTTTGCCGCGGCCTCAAAACGTGCGGTCAATGTCAAGCTGCAAAATCGAACCTCCGCTTTTCTTAGCACATTTTAAAGCCCGAGCCACAAACTGTAGTCGAAACAACTGCCGTCAGAAAAACGCTCCGTTTAGACGTCAAAGACCTACCAGAGCAGTCTTACAAACACTAATGATGTGGAATACCTTGACGTATATTTGCTTTTTCTTGAATCATCCGACTTACCAAAACATCGACTGATGGAAATAGTGCTTTTGCGCGCCGGTCATATTTTCTCCGGCCAATCGGCCGCTCACAACGGCGTGATCGTGATGCTCGACTCTCCTCCTTCCCAGTTTGACGTCATAGAAGCAAGCTGCGTCGCCGGCCTGCAAGACACAACAACGCAACTCAATGGGATTTCTGATGCTATCATATGCTTTGCATCAATTGACGACAAGGCTAAGGGTGAACATTTACTTTAAAATATTTATAACTGTGGAAACCTAACTGTAAGTTCACGAGTCGGGTGCATCGTTGGACCCAGGAGTGACCAATGGTGAAAATTTAATGGGAGGCATGCCAAACATTGCGTACAAACCAAAACAAGGTGATTTTTACATCCAGCTGACATAAGTCCTACCTAGATTAAACAACGCAAGTGCACCGGAAAGTTTTAGTGAAGATTGTCAACGCTTACCTTCTGTTTTTGGTAAATTGTCCTTTGCCAAACACAAAGCAGGTGTGTTCAGTGGATCTCAGAACCGCGTCCCGATATTGCCATTCGTTGAAAAGTTGAATGACACAGAAAAAAATTTGGGTGTTTATCGTGACAGTTAAAGACGCTTTTTTGGTCATACAAAGTCAGATAACTAAGAAACTTTGGCAAATGAAAATCTGAAAAATTTTCACATACTACGGCACAAAATGAGCGCCAAGCATCATTTCTGATGAATTCTTTGATAAACTCGTGGCTGACAGTGATCAATAAGGCAAACAATTCCAGCAGGATCTCATGACAATGAAACTAATAACCAACGACGATGTGAAGAATAATCAATTAATGAAGCATCCCAAATGATTATCGTGAAAAAAATACAAAAGCAAAGATTACAGGCGTAACGTTTAGTTTGGACAATACCTAGTTTGATATTGTTTTGTATTCGAATGGACAGTCTAGCTCAAGGATTGCATTCTCAAAAGACCATTTGGAGACCTGTCTTTATTAGAAAAGAAAACATAAAGTATGGTACGAGGGAAAGGGGTAAATGAATCTTTCTTAACCATGTTACAATTTCGCCACAAGCTTTAGATTTGAAATTACATCCATAAAATAACTGAACAAGGACAGATACGTGTGTAAGTCAAGTACTCAACATTTATTTCCCAAAACTACAGGGGGCTGCAGAATAAGGATGAAAGAGCCACATGCGGCTCCTGGAGGCGTGGCCAACTCTGGTCTAGATCAATCCCCATATGAGGTGCATTCGTCAAATCGTTTCTAGGAAAACATCACGTCCACCTTAACGAGCCTCATTAAGGAACCTTTCAACAACACTGCATGAAAGACATAATAAACTGTGTGATTTTGCTTTAAAAGTGCACTACCGCTAAAAATAGAAATGCTCAATGGCACAAAAGCTATAGCCGCAGGGAAAAACTTGCTTCAAATTTGAATACAGCACCGCAAAATTAAAGTAAGAATGAGCATCAACGCGAAAAAATTTCGTTCCGCTGTGAATCAGACAAGAGTGGAATGCCTTGAATTTTTTAGCTCGGTGTGCAAGAATCGAGGCCGGTGGACGTGGAAACTTACCACCCATATGTTGGAACGCGCTTGCAACTCGGCGTTAACTCTATAACCGCCGTGAGTTTCATCCACTTCTATTCCGGCCGAATCTGCCAGGCCTGTGTCGATGTTCAGGCCCACGGCGACGACAATGTGATCCGTCAGCACCTGCAACGAAGGAAGTGCCAACCTCAGTCTTTCAACGAAACGTTCGAATCAAATCAGTGAGAAAACTGCATATGTTCGGTCATCGACCGAATTTTTTCAATGACCGAAAAAAATTAAGTCAATTTGGACATGATGTCCGAAAATATAGACTAGTGCAGGGGTTCCCAACCTTTCTCTGACCATGTTTCCTAACCTTTGTCTAACCCCTTCAGCATTTGGACAGACGAGCATGTACCACAAAAATTTCTTGACAAAAACGCTGAGTAAAATATGGAAATACACATAATTTTTTATACTACAGTAGAATTTGCCTAATTCGTCACCTCAAGGGGATTAGAAAAAAGTTACGATTTAGGCGAAGTGACGAATTATGCAAACAGGTGAAAACTCTATCATAGTAACTTGTATACATAGTACTCTTATTTGTAATAAAATACAAGTTGATGACATTATGGTTAAATACAATTAATTCCTCTACTCTATCTAGATTCCTCCATTTAATCCAACACCTTTTAAATCTAGTAAACTTTAGACCTTCCGCGTTCTCTCAATGGGGAGTCGGTCGCACCTCCTGTACAAATTCGATAAACAAATTGCGAGGTGCAGCTATTCTCAGATAAAGATCTTTAATTTGTTTCCCAGATAAAGATCTTTAAATTTGCACACCTACTAGCTGCTTAGACATCAAAAGCGAAACAGCAAATGACGTATTAGCCGAACAAAACGCTTCTAAGGGACGGAAAGAGGTGACGAATTAGACGAACAGAAATATACACAAAAGATATGAATTCTGCCGGGACCGACGAAAAAGTAATGAATTAAGCGAACTGACGAATTAAACGATGACAAATTAGACGAGTTCTACTGTACTTTTATCTTTGAGAATATTTGGAAATAAACAATACAGCCTACACATATATTTTCCCTTGTATTGCTAACCTTAAATGTACCCCTTCAGATAGGCAAATGTATCCCCTAGGGGTACATATGCCCCAGGTTGGGAACCCCTGGACTAGTGAATACTGTTGCGATGAGTTTTACTACTATTACGGGACAAATGACCAAAATGTCTCAGCAGAAAGGAAGCAGGTGAGCAGCGATAACTTCCAACTTACCTCGTGGCCGTTGCTGAGAGTCAGTTTTACGCGGTCGCCTTCCATGCCGACATTTTGTACCAAGCTCTCGGGCAACACGTTGACTCCTTCCTTCCGAACTTTTTCGGTGGTCCACTTCGTCAAATACTCAGGCAGGACAAGGCCCATATTGCCTTTCTCGGGAAAAAGTTGATTGACTTCAAAACCTTCCTTCGAACCTGCCACCGTAAATAGCTTAGTTTTGAGCTCTGTGACAAACTTCACGCAGTTACAACACACAACGCAAATAGTAGAATACAAGAGGGATGCCGTTTTGTAGACTACACTACAGTACTTTCGTGGTAAATGACTTAACTAAAGCACTGCATTGCTCGAGCTAGTAAAAAATGGAAGTGTTGTTGCTTTGGCCATTTACGACAATTTAATTAATTTTAGCTGGATTGCTCGTGACCATACAGAGTTTTTCTGATATCTGATGTTTTGTTTTAGCAAATTAGAATTAAGAAAACCCCACAGAAAACCTGCTTTCACGAAATGTTTGCGACTTGACTTTTGTATGAACTACCAAATGCTGATATTATGATAAAAACACATTGACTAAGGCAGAAACTCGAAGAATTGACTCGACTTGAAATGACTCAGTCCCTTCGCATTTTTGTTTGCACCTACATAACTTGAGTCACAAAAATTAAAAAATGTCCACCTAAGCCGGTGCTTCCTAACTTTTTCCTACTTGACAACCTGTACATACAGTAAGTTATTTTGCTTTCCCCCAACCTGCTAAGTGTTTAAGAAAATGCAATATCTTGAAATTCTGACGTGTTGAAAAAATTCTGAATTCAAATTCCGAATCAGCGAGCTGAAGTTATTCTATTCACGCAATCGTCGACACACAGCAAAATATCGTTACCAGTGCTATCACGTACAAGAGGACTCACGGATTCCTGGCTNATCTCGCGGACCCACGACTGGGAACTACTAACGTACGATGAATTGTTATTCATTCTTGAAATTTATGTTTACCACAAGCGAGGGACTTATTGAATGAGCAAAACGCGTAACTGTAGGAGCGAGTAGAACGATTAGATGATTTTTACATCATTCGCTTTTCGGAAATAGGCACCTGACCAAAACCTGAAACATGCCGAATGTACTGGCAATCAAACTCACTGCTCTTGCCTAAGAAACGCTAGCGCGAATCACGCAATTTCAGATATTTAGATCAATCACGTATGGCAGGGGTGTACAACCTTTTCGCTATTGCCAGCCGCCAGTGAGTTCAAGATATTTTTATTTTTTGCAGTACTTCTGCTCTGCTTCCACACATTTGTTAGGCCGTCTTTCTACGAAGTATCCTCATGCATAGCAGACAAAGAATTCATATTAATTCACAGCTGCTATAAGATATATTGCAATGTGCACGGCTGCATAAATTTTATCTAAGGCCGCATGCGGCTGTACCGTTGCGGGTTGTGCAGCCCTAACTTATGGTAACCTCCAAACGTTAAGCAAAGAAATTCCTCATGACTCGATACATTTAACAGATCAATAAATATTAGAGAATTCTGCAACCCAGCACTGAACTCACCTTTATTTCCAAGAGCACATGCGATTTCGCTGCCGAGGAAGCCTCCACCAATCACAGTGATGGACTTCACGTTATTCGTTATCGCATCAAGTTCTAAAAAGTCGCTTGCCTGGCACAAAAATAGACCTATCATAAGCGATATTGAAATGCGAAATGACACGACCCGGAAAAATGTGCGCCCTGTTTAACTGTTTTAACGCAGCTATGCAAATACTACACCGATGTAAATCATGACACTGTTTTTAGTTAAATTAGTTGCATGCATTCTCACCCGTCTGAATAAAGTTGTCCGTTTCAAAACGTCTTCGCCTGCATTAATGACGCTTGAAAGATTTCTGGGCTGGCCACCAGTTGCAATCAAGCATTTACTGTATTTGACCTCAGTTCCGTCGCTCAGAGTGGCAGTGTTTTCGGTAGGGTCGAGCTTTAGAACCTGAAAGTATGTTTTGTAATTAACCAGTTGCCACTCGGTATGAGGCCATATAGGTCAGTGGCCCATGGGACGGGCGCAGGGCCAGCCCTAGCAGATGCGGGGCCCGATGCAAGACCGAGGCGCTGGGCCCCTCTGAGCAGTGATTTTATGACGTCATCGTGTTCAGTCAACCGTGTTACGATCGTGTTAGAGCGCAGATATGCAGTACAGTACTAACACAAGAATTGAGCACGTTTGCTAATGTTCGAGAGGAAATTTGCTAGTTCTGACGAGAGCGTTCATTGTTAACAATGAAATTTATATGGCGTTTCTACTGAATTCTCAAGCGCAAGGTGTATCTGGCAAAACTGAATAATCTACCCAAACACCATGGCGCGGGGCCCAATGCAGGTGCATCGGTTGCATCGGCTTAAGGCCGGCCCTGGACTGGCGAGACGACAACAGACACTGGTTCGTGAAAGGCAGGTGGTGTCGACGTTGAGCACATCGTTAGCATAGTTACCTACTGTAGAAGTCGTTTTGGAACCACTCTCTAAACTGCTGCAATCTGAATGAAACAGATTTTTCGTGGGTTTTCATGACTTGATACGAACTTTATCGTAGATGTGGAAGTCGTTCAATAACTTCACCTGAGAGCAGTTTGTTTTCTGGTATGCCTTCTACTAACTCTATTAAACAACTACGCAGTGACATGGACATTGCTCGAACGCTCTATCAGACGATGTAGTACAAAAATTACTACAGTCAATATGGGATTTCGGGACCAAATTAGAACTCTCGGGAATTTGCGAAATGAATAAAACTGGGAAAAGTACACATATAAGCTGCAATTACAGTTTATTTCATATAATATTGATGCATAAACAAGAGGGCATCAGGAGTATTATCGTTAATAGCTGCCTGGTGATTTTTATATTCGACATCTGAGGTAAAATTTATTGCTTTTTGCATTTCAAAATGAACTAGTTTTGGTGTTAGAAACGGTACTAAGAGCACAAAGGCAATCTGATTAGTACGAGCCGAACCAAAGAACATTGCACAGATACTGTACACTACAATGATTGCAATATCTTCACCTCGATCCCTCTTATTCACATCTAACTCCGATGTGCATTCCCAATAATTTGCCCACCAAAATTTTTTGTCTCTTTCAACTAAGCCTGACCTATATTGTAGCTAGGGAAAGCCATGGGAATTAAACTTGCCCCAGAAAATTAGTGTCAATCTTCAACAATAGGCTAGCTCAAGATGTTGGACCAACAAAATGAATTAGCCTTAATTCTCAATAAATGTTTCAAACCCATGTTTCTCCAGTATTAAACATGCCATCGATATTGTAATAGCTTACATCTTAATTTCTCTTAGCCCAAACCAATCTGGCCAATACCTCGCTAACTTCCATTCGAAATTTTCATTCATCAGTTGTTAGTGCGAACCGAAGTAGTGAAATCGCTTAAAAATACATTACCAGATTTTAGGATTATCAAAATAACTACATACTTCAGGTTTTTTTTAAGGAAAATGTCAGGTACCCAGTATGCACCTGTAGGGACCCGATTTGTCTGATTTTAGGGACCCGATTTTCTCTTATTCTAGGGACCCGATGATCATTTTCTCTGATTCTAGGGAACCGATTTTCAATTCTAGGGATTCGAATCGGGTCCCTAAAACACCTTTAAAAAAACCCTGACATACTTATCACTAAATGACTTCCAAAACCACTAGATTTAGTGAAAAATCAGTGGAAACAGTCAATGCAACATGCTGAAGTTATTTAGACACCAACACCTTTTTATGCCCAAGGCAGCTTTTATTGTAAAACTGCTCTAAAATAAAAACAAAATCCAACAACCCATTGACGTCTGCAGATGCATTTCTGAAATTCAGAGATTTTAAAAACATTAATCTCGAGATGGTGAACAGAAAAAAGTGATAAAATCCCGGGATTTCGAAATTGAAATTTTCCGGTATCCCAATCCTGATCAATACAGTTGAGATTTTTTTGCTGAGAAATTCACCAATAGTTATAAAAATGAGCCAATACTTTGGTGTTACACGAAGTGGAGAAACTCCGTTCTCCTGTCAAACGATGTGAGGAAGCCGTTCCCCTTCTCCCGATCCTTGAGTACTCCAGTGTCGTTTAACTTACTTTCGTGTTTAAAGCCACGGCTACCCCATTGTTTTTTTCGGAAAGTTCGCTTGGATTGCAATAGTAGCTCGGATTCTCAAAGAAGATGTTCCGCCATTTTCCGTTCCACTGTTTGAATTCAAACTTCTGAGCAGCTTCCGGATCGCCACTGTACCACAGCTCTTTGGAAAGAGGAGGTCTCATGTACGGAACTTCATCTTCATCGCTGATAATCAATATCTGAAACATACATAGCGAAACGGAATGCTTATCTGCTTTGATCCTCACCACAGCAGTCGATCCAAAACTCAAAAGTCCACCATCGCCGTCAACCAAGCGTTGCGACGTAACAAGTTTGGACTGACCATCTTGTTTGCCCACCCCTCGGAACGCAATAAACAAATTAATTTTTTTTCACCTCACTGATGCAGTCCCGTCGCCAGAGGGGGGGCTTTGGTGGGTTTATCCCCCCAAATTGAAATATGAAACACTATAAATTAGTGGAATTTTCGTCAAATTTGAATTTCAAGCCCCCCCCTGCACGAACGTAAAGCCCCCCTATTGGCGACTTTCTGGCGACTGTTCTGCCACTGACGATACAGTTGTAACCAGTCATTACCAATCGGCAGCTTGTAGTACGCAGTGTACTTTCATGTAAAAGCTGTTTAGAAACAGCCACGCCACAGCGGGAGATATTTCTTATTTTGGATTATGTTGAGGAGTATAATAGTTAACATCGATTGGTTCATTTTCTCCATGGGGTTGAATCATTACCACATCTGGTCGTCTTGTGTGAAATCGATTGCCAGTTGCGGTTTGCTCTGACCTGCGAGGCATAGTCATTCTATCGTTGGACCCCCTGGAACACGAGCACTTGTGAATAATGAGCTTGGACAGCGCAAGCAAGAGGTAGGCAGCACTAAGAGACAAAAATAATTTTAACATTTTTGCAGTTTTAAGGCCAGGAGCGGGAAGTTGCATTTATTTCAACTTCCGCCAGCCTGCGCTTCAGAGTCGGTTAAGCTTTCCATTTTTATGAGTTGTGTGTGTACTTGCGGGAGGGCCACTTGTAAAGCATTTCTTTTAAGTGTGCTTGTGCGGTAATAACACGACAGAAAAACGTGTTTGCTACAACCAACTGGGGAGCGCGATTACAAAAACAGGTGCACGACAGGAGGGCCCAGCGGTTGTATGTGTCATCTTTCCAAACGAGTAACACAATTCGTCCCTCCACATTTGTTTTAAAGTGTCAGGCAACGAAACTACTGTTGACAGGAAAAATAAAAGCGATAGTTGCTTCCAGCGCAAAACCTCCTTGAGTCGCAAGTTGTTCTTCATCCGTAAAATGTATGTTTTTTATTGCTGGGTTTCCATAAAATAGGTAGTGAGTTTTCAGAACATGGCCGCATTGGCCGGTATTGATCGTAACGTAAGTTTTTGGGAGGTTCGATTAGTTCTTGCACAAGGTTGAATTTTACAAATCTTCAAGTGCAATGAATCAGTTAGGCAAAATTTATTGATTTAAACAATCACTTACATACGGACACCTCTCTATGACACTTCATATTACCAGTACTGCTTGTAGCCGACTATTCAAAATAGGACCAACTTATTGCAATAAAATATATAACATAAGATTTTGACGGCAACAGCAAGGAAGGCAAAGAAAAAATGCTGACTTCTACAACACCAATTTCAAACATGTATTTCGATTTTACAACATAAACATTTCTTAAGCGCGTAGTCAATTAACTGTCAATCAGTACTTCTGACTAACTTTATCAAATGCTAGTATCGCCTGATGCAATGTTTGCAAGCAATTTCAAACCGAGGGTTTCTAAATCGCGCTACAGGTTGAAACTGAAGCAAGAAACTTGCTCCTATTGAGCCGTGACGAAAAGACATTTAAAATTACGAAATAACAAGAAGACACAATTGCATTAAACATAAAACTAGAAGCAGACCTTTGCGGTAACGTCTCTCTTCCGTATAGCACGCATGGCAGCGTAGGAAGCCGTGCCACCTCCAATTAACAAATATTGAACTTCTGATGGAAAACTTGATCTAGATGTTATGGTGGAACCTGCGTAGCGAAACGCGTGAGATCAATCCACAGTTCGCCGCATACTATACATGAAC
>JGI24158J21664_10008926_pt1 | contig 13370 bp, 6 predicted proteins | sample Ectturendosymbi3_FD_21664 | JGI IMG/M metagenome (IMG submission 21664) | reverse complement strand
GGGGGGGTTCAAGCTCAGTGCTCCAAGGTGGACAAATGCGCAGCGCCACCAGACCATCTGTGCAATGTTATCTTATTCTCGCGTACTTGCAATATTCCAAATTTAATATCGTATATAGATCGCATAGCCCTTGTAACCCTTCGCTAATTTTGTGTCTGCATGGTTGCGCAATGACATGCGCGTCAAATTCAACATTTGCTCAGTGTAAAATCTTCTTATGGGGATCACTGCTCAAGCTGCGAAGGATGAGTAAAAAAAGGTCGGTGTATGCGATTTTCTTCGTAGTGAACACTCATAAACCACCCGCCAAATTGCATCAAAGTCAAGAGAAACGGTTCAGCTTCTTCAAGAGTAAAACAACATTTCCTTTGGCGCTGGCACCCGAAACTGCTGCAAAAGACAATACTCGACGACATCCACTCTTTGTCGGTTTCTTCGTGAAATATTCAGAAAACGGGCACGTTTAGTTCTACACTCACACTTTCTTGTGGTGCCGCTACGTCGTGAATGTTAACTTTGCCAGTTTGAGCAGAAAAGTGATAAACAAACACCAGGTTTGACCGGAAAATTATTGGCGGCTCAAAATATAAGGCGTCACGTCAGAAAAAAAAAACTTTGTGAGCCGATGACGACAACTAATGCCTTACCGATCAAGGAAGCGACCAAACTGATCGAAGTATACTCTCGGCAAACCGGTAACATTTCCACACAAGATCCTAAGCAGGAATGTCCCATCCCGTTGATATGCGCAGCGACGTGCGATGACGAAGCATGTGTTTGTCGTGTATCGACAGGCGGGAAGCTTAACCATCAGGACAAACAATGTGCCCCGACATTAAATTTGAAACCACGCGTCGCAGCTACAGATGCTCGGCCACAGCGTTCTTCGGGTCGCACTCAGTGTTTTAGAAGATAACACTGTTTCGCTTTCAGTGCAGGTATTGGAGACAAACTTCAAAAAATGTTAATTTTCTCGCATCGGACAAAATGGGTCGAATCATAAGGTTGTCCAAAATGAAACGATCCAACCACAGCCGCAGCTCAGGGTTATTTTAGCCGTCGGGGTCGGCAGCAAGATAAAGCTGGGAACTTTTTCGTTGCGTTTCCGCCAAAACGGACGCGGTCGCCAACGGCGCAGCCATGCCCGAGCAATCGAAGTAAACTGTCTCCAGGCGTTGTTTTCTTAGTTGGCAAACTTAGAACTTAGTAGTTCTTAGTTGGAAGCTGTACGACTGTAAAACAGGCTCGAAATGAATCGATTAGCCGAGTTAGTAAGTTACTAACACACGTTTTGCAAGCGGCACGGAAGACAATTCGAAACGACAGCAACGCGCGATTTTCTGTTGAAATCATAACAATCGCCGATCACCGCCGGCGCTTTTGTGAACAACTCCAAGCAAAACATTAAAAACTCTGTTTTTTTCTTGCGCACTTACAATTTCCCAAATCTGCGCTGTTTCGTGTCGCGGCACAAAGATGTTGTTCACAACATGCGAAAAGAACAGCCGCACAATGGAAACAAACGAGCTTTGTTGGACGATTTCGCCCCGCACCAAACGCACAGTTGCCCTGGAAACCAGCAGGCCCGTACGCCTGTTCGCAAGGGGGGGGTGGACGGCACCGCAAGGCCACTTCCGTAACACTTTGTACGCAACGACGATTAACACCGGGTGTTTCGTAACATGGATAGGTTAAAGCGACAACGTTGGCTTTGAGCTGCCACTGGCACGAGAGCGGCGTCGAAAAAATTTACAACGCAAGTTTTTTGACAAAGGCGTCACCATAGCAACCGGTTGCGTTGAGCAGAACGAGAGAATACCTGTCTCAGAAATACGAGGCTCGGACCAGTAACACCCTGTCCAAGTATTCGACGGCATAGCAACCCAAATGCACGGAAAAGCATGAAAATCGAGTTAAACATTACCAAGAGTACAAATAAGTAGAGCATGTGAGTGAACAACACTAGCTGCGCTGGTTTTAAAGCTTTGGGAAAAGAAAAAAAAAACAAGTTTTGGATAAGCACAATTGTCATCACTGCAGACACTTGACGACTTTAATTGACAGCGTCTTATGACAAGAGCACATATTCACAAAACGAAACGATGTTTGGCGTTCCAGAGTAGGATTCAGTTCATCGTTGCCGCAATCTATGAAAGGATTTCGTTTCACTTTGACAGAAAACAAAATAGGTTTGAACGTTACCGCATGGTGGCGATAAATAGCAGGATCTAAGAAATCGTGATGGAATCCTGAGCTTGGTAAAAATCCAACGTTCAATTCTTCAACAGGAACTTTAACTACTTATTGGTTAAGAATTTTTGTTGCGCAAAGCGTAACTCAGGAGCATTTTGATTGCTGAACAGAAGATATGTAGGTGATAAAATCGCCTGTTGCCCATGTGTGACGCAAGATTTAGCCAAGTTTTTTTTTAAGGAAAATCCGGTATGGATCTGTAGGGACCCGATATTCTCTGACTCTAGGGGCCCGATGATGATTTTCTCTGATTCTAGAGACCCGATTTGAAATTCTAGGGACTCGAATCGGGTCCATGAAACGCCTTAAAAAAACCCTGAACTTAGCGTTTGCACACGGAGTTTGTACTCGCAGTTGCTATGCAACGTGTCACTATGCTTGATTCTGGAGTTGCGAAGGTCTGAAAAAATTCGAAATTGTCACGCAAAGCCATGCCAACAAGAACACTAGGGATCTCTGGAAAGAAGATACACTTTTCTACGAAGTCCAGCAGCAAAATGAAGAAAGGATATACGGAACCCACCGCATTCACCTCTGAAATCCTATTTTGGTTGAGCAGCAAAGCTAGCCATGCGGTTCGGATGCCCAACTTGTGAGGACACGTGAAGAAAAGGGACAAGCTCAGTGACGTTAAAGCCGCTGAATGATAACGACGATTTTTGTCAATAGGAAACGTTAGTTGTATGGCGCAGAAAGCTATTTGGGAAAAAAGAAATTGCATAAGAGACAATCACAAAATGCAGCCGTCACTTTGAACTTCGAGATCAATAGAAACTTAAAATTACAAGTTGAGTTTGCTAACAACAGTAAGAAACATAACACGCTTCAACATACACAGTGGCGCAATTCACATTGGACGATAAATGTACAAGCAGGTGATTCATATTTATATAAATTAATAGCACCGATATACACGAAAATCGGTCAACAACTGTTTGGCGAGAAGTCGAGACAAAGCTGGCACGTTCAACAAACAATGCGATAAGTACAGAAAGCAGGATTCATTGATCTTGCCTCGGTCTGGGCTGTAGAGTGGAATGCTTGGTGCGAGCGACAATACGCGGGTAGTTGCCACAGCAACGAATTTCGAACAAAAACATACAACAACTCAAACTTTTCTCGTTTCAGCTCAATCGGTTTTGTCAGTAACAGATGCAACAGAAAAAAACATCTTGTTAGTTTATATGCACAGCAGAAGCGTGGTCTTCCTGGGGCTTTTACAAGCATGGGGCTTTTACAAGTGGCGTTAACTCATCATAGCCCGCCATGGTTTTAAAAACAGACATCAACAAATCTAACAAACACTTGCTTTAAACCAAATAAACATGCACAGCAACACACATTGCGACCCTGCAGCCCAGACAGCATTCGCTGACGCAATCGCTCTACCATTGACTCTTTCGGTTTTCGACTTCGAGCACTTGCCAGTTGGGCGATTGCGTGTCCATGGCCAGCCAGTTGAAGTCGTCCACCTGGTCCCAATTGTTGGTCTTCTGATTCAGACCAGACAGCTCGAAGTGTTCTTGCAAGTCGGGATAGGTGTAATTGTACGGAGCGAAGCGAACTTTGCTCGTATCCTCGATGATCGCACGACTCGTCACGTGCAAGTAGAAGTCGGTGTTGGTGGTGTGGTGCACGCGCAGCTGTTGACAGCCAGCCACAATTTCCGACGCTGTACACCTGAAGCGCACAAAGATACATTTTTCAAGGTGAAACCCGTTGAAGGCTTCACTTTTGAGATCGGGAGTGATGCTTGGTTGCTTTCAATCAGCGCCCGCAATGCAAAAACCCAGGACCACAATATGTGCAAAGCTGCACAAGAAGCACATAAAAACGAAACGCTTATACGGTTTTGAACATATATTGCATAAGCGCAACAACAGGGCGGTTCAACACTTTTTCCTAAGATCCTCGTGTTGGAAAGCATTGAGTTGATGACTGGGATGGTTGATTTCAACAAGAGCGAAAAAACAAACCATATAATACAAATGGACTGACGGCGAGAGACGCTTTGTTTCTTAATCAGGTATTCGCTTCAAGGTCGAGGTGACTAGCAAAACCCTATTTGATGAAAAATAACTTGAAACAAAACATGAAGAAATGTTCGTGCGGATCGGGGCTGGAAACAAAATTAAACAGACTTGAACAAGCACTTCGCAGAGGCGCTGAGACAATGAAGCTGTTTATGAAGCACAGTGCCTGTAGTTTATGTGGAATAAAACAGGATTCCAGTGCTGAGTTAATGAAGTCTTTTCCACTACTAACTGCAAGACAATAGTAACAATTGCACTAACATGTCTGTTTTGTTTCGTTGAGGCCTTTCGGTCATTTGTACCATAATAGTATTAAAAATCGCNGTAACAATATTCACTTGTCTNCGTTTCCGGACTTTATNACCGAATTCACTTAATTTTTTTCGGTTATTCAAAAGAATCGGTCTACGACCAAAAACAATNAGTAACATAAGCAAGACAAGACAGTGAGCTCGAATGAGCACGAAGCTATTTTTGACCAGTTTTTGACAAAAAACAAGTGAACGTTCATTTAATACACAATCAGGATATTGAGGCAGAAACGAAAAACGTGACTGGAAGAAAAAGACTGTGGCGCGCAGCTTGCAACTAAAAGTTCAATTTCAATGCGAACGCATGGCAACCAGACCCATCTTAACCAATACGAACCTGTCAACAAACACAGAGCTGCCCACTGGTCCAACAACAATGGTGCATTTTTCCACATTGCTCACATGGACAGTGCTCGGAAAGCCCAGCAGGTAGACCTTGCAGTTGACCAGGTCGGACAACGACACGTCCTTGCGGTCGACTTGGTCATTTCTCAGAGTGATCGTGACGTCGCTCTGTCCGGACACCTCACAACCTTGCTGGTACTTCGCTGCTTTCTGTGCAAACTTCTGTGCGGCTGAAGGTCGACTGGCATTGCCTGTCAAAAAGTAAACGTTCGCTACGAAATGGGAATGATGCTGTGTTTTATTTTACCGGACTTGGTTCGATTCGAAAAGGAATTTACGGCTGTTGATCATAGTTTTTTTCAAATGACGACAAACCTTTTTGCTGTTAACGCAAGCGGCAACGACATATAGCAAAGTGCATTTGTGTTCTTTGCGTGAACGTTTGTTGATAGGAATTGGATATTTATTGTGTCAATTACCAGACAAATGAAAAGCATATCAAAAATGTAACTTAATAAAACTCGGCTAAGACGTCTTGGGCGCATGTCAAGTAACGATAACATTACGCGACGCATCAGCAGATCGAAAACTTGACCAAAACAAGCAAGTTTAAGCGTACCGTTGGTTTGCACATTTTCCGTCTTTTTAAGTTTGGATTTGAAAGCGAACTTCTTCTTCGGCATCAGAGCGTTCCTTCTCTGCGCGATCCGCTGCTGCAGCGACTCGAGCTGAGCGCGCGCTTTACGCGACTCGAACGCCGGGAGCAGCGCGACCGAGTCGTTGAAGAATTTCTGCAGACGTTGCCATCGGACACTGACCGAGTCGAAATGCTCGCTGAGGGCCAAACGATCGTTCGCATCCACGCCAGAGCACTCCAACAGTGTCAAAATCGCGTCGCACTCCTTTTTGAAGTTCTGGGTGAAAAAGCCGGTCGTTTCTTCCTCGACGGCCAGGCTTTCCTTGTTGAATTTCTTTTGATGGATGTCGGTGAGCCGGGCGCGGTTTCTCTCTTGCAGTTGATGGCCCACATGATCTTTCTTTTCGGGAATGAAGTCGACGTCTGCTATTTCGAACGCTTCCGCTTTCGCCACTGCCATAACGGCAAGTTTTAAAATCTAAGCTCTGTCGTAACTGCAAATCAGTTCGTGGCAAATATTAGAAAAAAGAACAACGAAAAAAGTAAACGTGCGACTTAATGCACTGCATGAGTTTGAAAAATTTTATCGCTGCATGATGCATATTCCTATGCCATGTAGATGATACGTGGCGTTTGTCCAATCAATTAGCAAGAACTTCCTTGGCAACAACCACCGAAGTTTTTAGGAAATATTACAACTGCAAGTGAAGGATTGCAAAAACCTAAAAGCAACTGAAGGCGTCCGATGTTCACTTGCGACGGGATGGACAACCGGGAAACATACGACTGAGCTTTGATGGGGTTTTTAACTGCAACTTGTTTTGAACGCAAAACCGTTGGGAATCTTCAACTCAGACAAGTTTGGCCATTGGGTTCAGTCCAACCGGTTTAAGAGAAATGATGTGACTGATTTCAGCAGCTGTGGCCTCCTTGCAGCTTCAACGTTTGACGAAAAATGTTTGGACTCATGCGACTGCCGCATTTGAACGAAACTTTCTGCCGGAGTTAGAGGCCCGAACTAAAAATAGATAATAATAGCAGTTCACATCGGACTGCGTTCTGTCCTTTCAAACGATCATATCGATCAAAGCAGGAGCTTTAACAGCAACGACTCTCGATGCAACTCCGCAGCTAGTTCAGGTCAGTGGTGGAGCTTTAACAACACGAAGGAGATTTCAAAACGATACTTTTTTTACATACAAAGGTTTAATGAGAACTTAAAAATACTGACTTGGCAAATCAGAGGGCTGGACGTGCATATTTGGGTGGCCAGTCTTTGAACAGTCCCACCACGACGATGTATCTGTATCGGTCCCAGTGGCACATACTTGCTCGGCACCTTAGCGGTAAGGACTGCGTGCGGTCATTTCAAATTGTGATAATTAATCATGACACACTTCAAATCAATACGTTGCACGGAGGACAGGTGGTAACAAGACTGCCTGACAGTTGAACAACCAAATGCAAAATCAGTCATGATACTGACCTAAGTCATGATTGGTGCTGTCGGGATAACCTCGAAAGTGGACCTAATGTGGAGGGCAATCAAAAGCATGGTTTATAAACAACAATAATATAAAACTAAGAAAACTGGCAGCAATTTCATATTTTACATCGGTTCCGGGTCCTGTCACACAACTTTTCTTGAACACTGGCAATGCAGCGAAGACCGGTCAGAACTAAAACCATTACGCAACCTTCACGTTCCATTACGGCAATTCAATGCAAGAAGAAAACGATAAAACAGCCAAAGTACATGTATTCGATTACGAAAACACCCAGTGACCGCGAGGTCCGCGAAAGAATGTGACGAAAAGACACGGAAATTTATGCTTGGTTTGTCAAATTCATTGTTGCAATTTTGAGTACGGTCACATAAAATTGCCTAAAATGAAACACTTCACGAAGTGTTATTTTTTAAATATACCATGTTTCAGGAGAAAAATACTCCAAAACAAACCAACTAAAATTTTTAAAGGTTACAAAGTCCCATTTTCTAACAACTCATCCAGGATAAAAAAAAGTTGTGCGCAGAAGATCGATACTACAAAATTGCCTAACTTTTAACAAACATACAGGACTCCTACGCAATATTGAATATAAATTTCCAGACTTTTTCCAGACTTCAGATCAAATCTGGAAAATCATTTTCTTTTTCCATGCTAACAGACCAAAAAAATTTTGCAGACTCCGTAGGAGCCCTGAACACAAAACCAAATGTCCCATATTTCAAGAAAAAATCGTTCAAATTTTCGGAAATACATCACATGGTTTGAAGTAATCAAAATGTGACATGCACAGGTCAAGTTCTATGACTTTCTGTGATAATCTGCTGGGACTGCCTCATACTGATTGCTATCGAAAAACGATGTGACATTTTCACTGATGTAAAGCAAGAAATCCTGCAAATGCTCAACAAGAGCGCCCATGTTCTTCTCACCAAGGCTCGTGTAGGACAACATAGGGCCGAGTCGCACAAAAAGCCGCAATAAATGAGGCAAGCCGTAAATTTGCGAAGGGCTTTTATCAGTTAGCTGTTCAACAATATCGCTATACTGAGGACGTTCAAATTTATAAAGAAGTTGCGAACCAAGCATTGTATTGAAATACTCCATTATTCCCGACGTCAGCTCGTGCAGTATGCTTTTCTTCTCGGCCGCTTCAGTCTGTTTGTTGACGTAACTGTCCAAGATTGACGACACAGGCACTTTCGCTGGTAAATGAAAAACTTGCTTCTGTCTTGTAACGAGATCCCAGTCGTCAACCAGAATGGGTTTCAATTCATCAGGTATCTTTATACAGACTTCAACTTTGGCCACATAGGCATCTTCAGGTTCAACGGTTGGATCGACGCGCGACTTCTTCTTTTTCGGTTCTGTTGTTGCTGTTGGCGACGGTTCCGCTTTTTTCAATTGTTCAGATCCGCCGCCTTTTTCTCTTTCGGGTTTCAGGAACTTCGACATCTTTCCTCGTTTCGTCTTGTCTTTGCCGTGCTGCTTCAGCAAGTCCTTTTGACGCTGCAAGTTCGCCTCGTTGTATTTCAACACTCGCGTTTCTGGGACCCATTCGTCCCAGTGTTTGTTCCATCCGTTGTAATGAATCAGATAGAAATGATTTTTTCCGTTGTCCCGCAGCTCAGGCTTCATGCACTTCGCTTCATACAACAGTGGGCCGTGAAAACATAGAACCCTCTCCCCATCAAAAAACTTGGCACTTTTGGGTGGCATAGCAAACGATTGCAAAACCAAAAGCCAGAATAATTAAATACACGGGGTGCACACTGAGTGCTATTTTTATCTGCAATCAAAATATAAAACTGTATTTGGGCAAACAGCACTTTAACGACATATGTTACGCATGCAGATCTAAAACACACACACTGCACTTTGCACTGGTTTGGAAATCAAACAAAATCTTAAATGCTACAAATGCTCTAATAGAATTTGAGTACGAAGCAAATACGATTGGCACCAGGGGTGCAACCAGCTGTTTATTCCGGGGGGAACAGTTTATGAAATTTCATTCGATGGTGTCATCGTGCTTATACAACCGTGGTACAACTTTTTCGCAAATGGTCACAGATAAGGATCTCTTCGCAGCATTTCCTAAAATGACAACTTTTCAGTTTTAATCAAGATGCAGACCAAACGATGAGGAAAGAGTGAAATTAGTAGCCTTATACAAACAACTGTTTCCGTACTCAACCAGTGCAGTCATGGCTTTAGTGCGGCAGATGTATAGGCTACTAGCAAACCTGCTTAACTTTTCGCCTTGTTTTCATCAAATCCATTATTATCTAGACCAGGAGCGGGGAACCTGCGGCCCGCGTGAACATTTGATATGGTCCGCATCAGAATCTTCGTTACCCAAGTTAGAGTACACCACTGTTTTTTTCGGTCATAGAACGAAATGATTTTGAAATGATCGAAAAAATTTTAGTCATTTGGGTCAGAATGTTTGAAAATATAGGCTAAGCAGCACTGTTACGGCGAGCTTTAATACAACTATGAGGCAAATGACCGAAATGTTTCGGTATCGAAAATGTCTCAGCAAAATATGACCGAAATATTTCGGCGAAAAAAACAGCAAGAGACTGGTATGAACGTTAGGATATATTTAATCACTGATGCAATTGTTTCAATCATAGATAAGAGACTTCGTTTGCCAATTGACACACTCTTAAAGGAATGCAAGCAGGGATGCAACTTGAACTTTATTACAAATAATTGGGCCAGGCTCGGCACCAGATGTTGCCACTTCTGCCAGGACTACCCAAACAACACCTGATAACTTTGAGGCCCTTGTGAAATGCCAATTTCCCGTGAAACGTTAGAGCCTGACTGTGAAACCCCAGCCACGGTTAAGCACTGAACATAAAATGCTAAAAATTTTAACCCCAGCCACGTTCAAGCACTGAACATAAAATACTAAAATTCTTAAATAGTAGCCTACAATAACCACAGGCAAACGAAAAGGCCAACACAAGGTGAACATAGTATGCTGTTTCAGTAACCAGGCATAGCCTACTGGCTGCAAATTTTGCTCCACTGGTGTGATAACAATGCAGTATTTAGTGTTGACGTTTCGAGAGTGTATGCAAACTCTCTTCCTCAGAAGATAGGCAAGAGACAAAATTAAAGCGTACACACACTGCATTTCTGAAAATTTTCACAGTGATACATGAACAAAAGGATAAAAAATGCCTTAGAAATACTGTACTAACATGTTCTCCCAAGTTTTGACAATTCCAGCATATTTGTGGTTAACTACCAATCATTTATGAAACTTTAGATCAAATGGCCTGACTCAGGATAAATCTTGTAAGGAAACAACTAACCAGTAGGATAAGACTTTCTTTCTACGTGATTATAATACCAAATTTCATCTTTATTCTTTGAAAGTTTTTGCAAATGTCAAAATTGCTATGCAATACTTTGAAAATTTCAGGGAGGGGCAAATGACCTAAATGTCCTGCCTGGTTAGGTGCCTGATTGACACCAAAATCTGACTAAACTACTTATATGCAGAAGTTGCAAACAGCCATCAAGGCTGGTCCTTAACAGTGGTAGAAAGGCAGTAGTGTTAGTTTCTATATTTTCCGAATTATATGCAATTGGAATTACTTTCCATGTACACTGTATGTACATAACATGTATACTGTATATACATCCTTGGACAAAAGTTGGACGGACCACAATTATTCAATTGTAAGTCGCAGCTTACCAAGTTTTTTTTCATCATTTTGCGCGGCATATAATCAAGGGCAGCTTACATTTTCTATCTTCACTCAACAAAAGGTATATGACTTTCCATTTTTCCTTGGCTACATTTTTTTGACCAAACTCTCTTTTCACATTATATTCTCTTTGGCATCATGTGCACATCCATCACAGGAGGGATTATGATGAACAGAAGGGAGTTGTAGTGGAGTAAGTATCATTACCAGGGTTACCAATTAAATGCAAAACGTGCAAGTATGCGAAATTGTCTGAGGCTTAGGTAACCCATGTTCAAATGAAGCTTAAAATTAAGTGCAACATACATTAATTTTTTTAACACCATTTTGCACGACTTACAATCAAGGGCAGCTGACAAAAATGGTACTTAAAATAATTGCATAATTGTAATTGAGAAGTTTGATATTAACTAAGGGGTTAGAATTGTTGCATCATAAGTTATATTGAGTTTCTTATAACACATGCAATGCTATAGATTCAAATCTTGTCAAGTATTTCAATAGCAGTTTAGTAATTTACCAGCGCACCTGACCCAAAACATCTAAGTTTTCAGGCTTAAAAATGGGTAGGATCTCATCGATCAGTTTGTCAATTTTAGCATGATAACATCACCTCAAAGAGAACTTTCCAACTCTTGTAGTAATTATGCCAGTACACACAGGAAAACACCACCTACTAATATGGTACAAAATGACTACACCAATGGGTCCCAAACTGGCAGTAAATTGCCCCCCAGGGGTAACACGCGATTCTTTGGGATGTAATGCAGAACCAAAACCACAATGTTGTTCTATATTATGAGAGATCACTGCGAAATATTGAGGGTAATTAAGACATAATCACTACCTTGATTTGGGTAACGGATCGAACAGGTTTGGGAACCACTGGACTATACTGATAACAGAAAAAATCTTGCCGAAACAGGCACTACGACACGTATTATCTCATTCATTATTTTTTACATTAACTTTCCACTGACTGGAATAAAAAATACATACCCAAATGTATTCACTGTAATACTCACTACCAGTTTAATACAATGTTCCATATCACGGTGCTTTGCAAAGTTTTAGAGTAAGTTCTAAGTATGCTGCCTTTCACCAGCACTAGGATGAACACAATGATTCTGCTGGGCTATCCTTGGTCACTGCACTTGCCAGCCTGGCACTGTGAGAACCACAGCCCCAGGTTTGCTGTGCTTGACTGACAGGTCACAACCATTCTCATCTCATATTTTTCTGCAGCAATGCTGGCACTGCAAGCACCCACAGCTCCAGGTTTTTACCATTTGCAAGTTTTTTTCCATACAAAATCAAATAGATGCCTAATATTTAGTTTTGTGCAGAAAGTTCTGTGCATGGAGGACACATTGTCAACACTTCTTGTGCATGTGAAACGAAATATGAAAGTACAACAATAAACTGATCTAAAAATGAAATATAGTGTGGAAATACGAGGGGCTGCAGTTCTGCAGTGCCCACATATGAGCCGCCACTGATGATGAAGCTTTCTGAACAAGAAATAACAAGCAGATAGCAAGACTGCAATCAACAATGCAGTGAAAAAGTTCTAGGTCCGGGACACTTTCAATGAGGAAAGGTCATAGTATCCATGCATTACCACCCAATGCAACAGTCTCATTAAGAAGATTGTTATGTCACCTCCTTTGCCTTCTGCCAAAAGTTCAAGTTGAAATGGTAAAAAGAGGCGCACAAATTAGTGGTCAAACCGCAAGTTGCTGACTGTCAGTGGATTATTGCCTAAACTCATACAGGCAGGCGCAGAAATCACATTTACCTTAGTCCATGAAGAAAAAGTGTTCAGATTTTACTACCAAATCATGCCAACTATGAGATTGAATGAAGCTTTTTTTCTGATGAGCCCTTGAAGTAGCTCTTTTTTGTAAAGCAACTGTGGATACCTACTAAAATACGTATGAAGTAGAATACATAACCCCACAGTCAAACACCAACCAAGTGTAATGGTTTGGGGGGTTTTGTCTGCATAAGCCTCAACAGGGCTACACTTCATTGTTTCCAGGATACATAAAACAGATCCGAATGTATTGGTTTGTTAAAAGTAGATGTTAGAAATTTACATACATATGCACAGTTTTGATGCAAGATTGAATTCCTGATCAAAAAAACAGGATTGCAGCAATCTCCACATAAAGCATTTCCATCTGACCAGGAAACAGTCCTGACCTTAACCAAATTGAAAATTTATACAGCTTTTTTGAAACGGAACAGGCTGAAAGGCATCACTGCCTTAACCTAGTCAGCAATATGCCATGTCAACTGCAAGCTGCAGCAAAGGATGGAAGTGGCCCTGCAAAAGATTAAGTGCTTTCAGTGTGAAGATTTGTTTGTTAAAAGACTTTATGTTTTCTCATGTGTAACTTTGCTTATTTGCAATAAAAATACAGCAATGTTGAACAAAACTAACATTACTGAGGTTTGAAGAATAAAAAAATCCAACCAGCAGGTGGTCTCAACCTTCACATGGGATCAAAGGTTTTACACAAGTTAGCTGACCTGCTTACCATGTCCACCTA